>Ga0308159_1004033_pt1 | contig 13895 bp, 7 predicted proteins | sample PhyCR1_FD_201040 | JGI IMG/M metagenome (GOLD analysis project Ga0308159, IMG submission 201040) | Phyllosphere microbial communities from UC Gill Tract Community Farm, Albany, California, United States - DLSLC.R1 | ecosystem: Host-associated > Plants > Phyllosphere > Unclassified | place: USA... | reverse complement strand
GCCACCACCGAAACCACCGAGGCGATGCCGATGATGATGCCCAGCATCGTCAGGAAGGTGCGCAGCTTGTGCGCCCGCATCGCCAGCACCGCCATGCGGAAGGCCTCGCGGAAGCGGTCGGCGATCTGCTGGAAGCCGGTGGTGCCCGCCACAGGCTGCGGCAGCGCGGGCGCGGTCCTGGCCTCGCCCTTGCGGCGATCGTCGATGATCTCGCCGTCACGGATCTCGATGATCCGGTCGGCGTGCTCGGCCACGTGCATGTCGTGGGTGACGATGATGACGGTGTGACCCTCGGCATGCAGTTCGCCGAGGATCGCCATCACCTCGACGCCGCTGGCCGAATCGAGCGCGCCGGTGGGTTCGTCGGCGAAGATCACCTCGCCGCCGTTCATCAGCGCGCGCGCGATCGAGACGCGCTGCTGCTGGCCGCCCGAGAGCTGGCCCGGCCGGTGGCCGGTACGCTCGCCCAGGCCGAGGCGCGAGAGGATCTGGCCGGCGCGGGCACCGCGCTCGCCGCGCGGCTTGCCGGCATAGACCGCCGGAACCTCGACGTTGCCGAGCGCGGAGAGGTCGGTAAGCAGGTGGTAACGCTGGAAGATGAAGCCGAAGTGCTCGCGGCGCAGCGCCGCCAGTTCGTCGGGTTCGAGCTGCGCGGTGTCGCGGCCGTTGACGCGGTACGAACCCGAGGTCGCCCGGTCGAGGCAGCCCAGGATGTTCATCAGCGTCGACTTGCCCGAACCGGACTGGCCGACGATGGCGACCATCTCGCCCGCGTGGATCGTCAGGTCGATGTCCTTGAGCGCGGCGAAGACGCCGTCGCCCGAAGGATACTCGCGCCGGACGTGCGAGAGCGAAAGAAGCGGGGTTGCCGTCACAGCGGGGACCATCGCCTTTATCAGAAGCCCGGCGGGCCCATGCGCCGGCGCGAACTGCTCGAAGTGGTGGCGGAAGCCTCGCCGACGACGACGGCCTCGCCTTCCTTGAGGCCGGAGAGCACCTCGACGTTGACGTTGTTGTTCAGGCCGACCTTGACCTGGCGCTTCTCGATCGCGCCGTCCTCGGTCTTGATGCGCACGGTATAGGCGCCGTCCTTGCCCTTGGCGCCGAGCGCGGTGGCGGGGATGATCAGCGCGTTGGCACGGCGATCGAGCACGATGGAAACCTTGGCGGTCATCAGCGCGCGCAGCCGCTGGTCGGTGTTGGGCACCTCGAACAGCGCGTTGTAGTAGATCGCGGTGGAGGTGCTGCTGCTGCTCGACGAAGTGCTGGAGCTGGTGGAAACCTCGTCGACGATCGATTCCGGCGCCGGCTCGATCAGCCGCAGCTTGGCTTCGTAGCGCTTGTCGGGATCGCCCAGGATCGTGAAGTAGACCGGCAGGCCAGGCTTCACGTTGATCACGTCGGCTTCGGAGACCTCTGCCTTGATCGTCATCACGTCCAGCTTGGCGAGGACCACGATCGTCGGCGCCGACTGGTTGGCGTTGACCGTCTGGCCCTGCTTGGAGACGACCGCGACGACGACCCCGTCCATCGGCGCGGTGATCTTGGTGTAGCCCAGCTGGACCTGCGCGGTATCGACGCTGACGCCGGCGGCGCGGATTTGCGCCTGCAGGGCATCGTGGCTGGCCTGCGCGGACTGCAGCGTGGCGCGGGCCGCCTCGAAGTCCTGCTGCGAGGTCGCCTCGCCCGAACCCAGCACCTGCTGGCGGCGAAACGCGAGCTGCGCCTGCGCCAGCGTGGCCTTGGCACCGGCAAGTTGCGCCTGGGTATTGGCGAGTTCGGCCTTGGCGGTCTCCAGGCTGTTGGTCTGGGTGCGCGGATCGATCATGCCGATCAGGTCGCCCTGGTGGACGACGTCGCCGACCTCGACGTTCAGCGTGTCGAGCCGGCCGCCGACCTGCGCGCCGACGCTGACGAGTTCCTTGGGTTCAAGCGTGCCCGTCGCCTCGACCGTATGCTCGATCGCGCCGCGCGTGACCTTGGTGGTCGCCACGTCGGGCTCGGCCGGCCCGGACAGGAACAGCTTCCAGACGAGGAGGAGAATACACGCGCCGAGGATGGCGCCACCGATCACGATGCGACGAGTGGTGAACATGGGACTCCGTAAGACAGGCTCAGCTGGCCTTGGAGCCTGGCCCCCGAAAAGGAAAGTATCAGTTTGTAGCGGCGGCGCTTTGCGGCGCGGCTCCGGCCGGCAGCGCCAGCCGCCGCAGGGCGAGGTAGAGCAGGCTGGCGAAGACGGTGGCGTCCAGCGCCGGCACGGTGGAAAGGGTGAAGTCGTAGTGCAGCGCGGCGGCGGCCAGGCTGCTGGTCACGGCCCATGTGGTGACGGCCGGCCAGTGGACCCCGCGCAGGTTCTCGATCGAGGCGGCGGGATCGGCGTCGCGGAACTTCGTCCAGCCGTCGATCACGTAGATCGCCGCGAAAGGAGGGATCGTCACGCCCAGCAGGACGAGGAACGGGATGAACCCCTCGATGATGCCCATCAGCGCCAGCGCCGTGCCGACGACGGTGCCGAAGATCACGAAGGCCCAGCGCGGCACCTGCGGGAACGTCGCCGACAGCGACAGGCTGGCCGAATAGAGGTTGAGCGAATTGAGCGTCCAGGTCGGCATCACCAGCAGCAGCAGGGCCCAGGCGCCGAAGCCGAAGCCGGTGATCATGCGCATGATGTCGGTCTCGCCCGTGGCCAGCGCGGCCAGCGCCGCGCCCGCCATCAGCAGCGGCGCGGTGAAGGGATAGGACAGCGCCATGCTCAGCACCGCGCCCTTGCGCGTGCGGGTATAGCGCGAGAGGTCGGGCAGCGTGGTGATCGCCAGCATGTCGCCGCCGATGATGGCGGAGACCGCGATGCCGAAGGTCATGTGATACGGACTGGTCGCGGGCGGGGTCAGCACGATGCCGTGCCGGCGCGCGGCGGCGATGCAGACGGCCACGATCATCGCCGCGAGCAGCGGCACCCCGATCATCGCCAGCCGGTCCAGCGCGCGAAAGCCGATGATCGTCGTCAGCGCCATCAGCGCCGCGCCGCCCACCACCACGAGGCCGAAGTCGGGCTGGAACCCGAAGCCCTGCCCCGCCGCCGCGACGGCATCGCCAAGGAACGAGACGTTGACACCGAACCAGCAGAAATGGACCACCGCGATGATCACGTTGACCAGCCCCGCCCCGCCCGGGCCGAACGAGCGGCGGATCAGCAGGTACGTGTTGAGCCGCGAGCGCACCGCCACCAGCGAGGTCAGGCACCCGCCCAGGCACAGGCACAGCCCCGCCAGGAACGCCGCCAGCACCGCCGGCCAGAAGCCCAGCGCCAGCGAGGTCTGGGCCCCGTTGAGGAAGGTCGGCAGCGAGATCGAGAAGCTGGCGATGATCAGCGCCACACGCCAGCCGCCGACCGTCAGCCGCTGCGGCAGCGGGGCGTTGGCGTACTGGTCGCCGCTTTCGTGGTGCGCCTCGTGGTGGCTCACGGTTTCAGCCAAGCGGCGATCTCCTCGATGGGTACGTAGTCTTCGGTAAAGCCGAATGCCTGCGGGCCGACGAACTCCAGCGCCCGCGCCTCGCGCAGGATCGCCGGAGCGGCGGCGCCGACGACCTTGACGCGCTGGCCGTACTTCAGCCGCTCGGTGGTTATGCTGTCGGCGGTCTCCCTGTCCATCACGGTCAGGATATCGGGCACCATGGCGACCACCTGCCCGTCGCGTCGGGCGATCAGGTTCTCGTTCTGGAATTCCAGCTCCATGCGGCTGGCGCCGTCGAAGCTTTCGAAGCTGACGCGGCCGACCGAGAAGCCGTCGCGCGTCTCGCGCTCGATATCGACGATCTTGCCGTCGAACAGGACGCCGGCATGCGGGTAAAGCCCGGTCGCCGCCAGCGCCGCGAACATCGCCGCGAACGGGTCCTCGCCGCTTGCGCGCGCGCGGCGGATCGCGGCGCCGACATCGCGCGCGGCGGTGACGGTGCCGTGGATCGCATGGTCCCTGGCCTGCCGCCCGGTCAGCGGATATTCGACGAGGTGGGCGATGCCGCCGACCGCCACCGACAGCGCCCGGGCCAGCCGTTCGTGCATGAGGTTGTCGTCGGTCTCGATCAGGGTGAGCGCGCCGCTGGCCGAGGTCAGGATCGAGGGACAGGCGCAGAGGCCGCGGATGTTGAAGATCGCCATCTGCGATTCGGGGAAGGCGCGCCCCATGCCGTCGCAGTCGAGCACCGGGATGCCCAGCCGGGCGGCTGCGAACAACGGCGCCAGGCCGTTGCTGCCGCCGATCTCGATCGGGATCACGGCGTCGACCTTGCGGCCCATGATCTCCTCCAGCCGCCGCAGACCGTCGAGCGCCTCGCGGCCGTTGGGCAGCTTCTCCACCGAGACCGTCGGCGCGCCGATCCAGCCCACCGGCACCACCAGCGCATCGTCGGCAAGGCCGTCCAGGCCGACGACCTCGAACGGCCCCTGCCGCTCCAGCTCGGCTTCGGCGAGGAGCAGGGCGTAATAGGGATCGCCGCCGCCGCCCGATCCGAGGAAGGCGGCGCCGCAGGCGAGGTCGGCCAGACCCTGGCGGTCAAGCTGCATGGTGTGCTCCGATGTTGTGCGCCGCCGCCGTCAGGACGAGATCGGCGACGACCCGCACGCGCACCTGCACCGCGCGGCCCGGCAGATAGCTGAGATAGGTTTCCTCGACATCGGCCACGGCCAGGGTGGCGGGATCGCCGCCGGCGTCCAGCACCTGCCGGCGCACCAGCGCGGCGACCTGCTCGATCGCCTCATCGCGCGGGGTTTCGTCGTAGCTGATCACCCGCTCCACTTGCGCGCCGACCTGCGCGATGGCCGCGCCCACGGCATTGGCCACCACCGCATGGGGCGGGCGGATCACCCGCGCCGCGCCGCCGAGGTCGTCCGGGACGAGGAAGTTGCCGCCGCCCACGGCCAGGATCGTCACCCCGTCGCGGCCGGTCTTCATGCGGTCCACCCCGTCCTCGAGGATGGCGCGGATGCGTGCGCCGACCCCCGCCGAGACCGCGTCCGACATGGCCGGCAGCAGCGAGGCGTCACCGAAATGCGCCTGCCCGGTCTTCACCGCGATATCGCTCGCGGTCAGCACCGCGCCGCCGAACAACCTGCCCTCGCTGGTCAGGCGGTAGCCGACCGAATCGGGCCCGACGCGCAAGGCGTCGTCTGCCAAAACCTCCGCCTCGTAGAGCGCGGGGTCGAGGTGGATGCGGGTGCCGCCGCCCAGGCCGATCGCCAGGATGTCGGGCATGCGAAAGTTGGTTCGCGCGCCGCCCATGTCGACCGAGATCGAGCTTTCGCGCGGGAACCCGCCCGACAGCACGCCGATATCGGTGGTGGTGCCGCCCACGTCCATGACCACCGCATCGGCCACGCCGCTGAGGAAGGCGGCGCCGCGCATCGAATTGGTCGGCCCCGAACCCATCGTCATCACCGGATAGGCCTCGGCCTGCGCGGCGGAAGCCAGGGTGCCGTCGTTCTGCGAGATGAACAGCGGAGCGGTGATGCCCAGCCCCGCCAGCGCCCGCCCGAACGAGCGGATGACCCGGCCCGCAAGGCTGGTCAGCGCGGCGTTGAGGACGGCGGAATTCTCGCGCTCGATGAAGCCGAGGCGGCCGATCTCGCTGGACAGCGTGATCGCGGCCCGGGGATGCGCCTCGCGCACGATGGCGGCGGCGCGGCGCTCCATGTCGGCATTGATGGGGGAAAAGGCGCAGGCGATGGCGATCGCATCGATCCCCTCGGAGCGGCAGGCCAGCGCCGCATCGCGCACCAGCGCCTCGTCGAGCGGGGCCATCTCGCGGCCGTCGAACTCGTAGCCGCCCGGCAGCAGAAAATAGCGCCGGCCGATGCAGGCGACGAGGTCGCGGGGCCAGCCGGTCAGCGGCGGCAGCGCCTCTCCCGAGGGGCTGGCAAGACGCAGCACGCCGACGCGGTCCAGTTCGCGGCGCTCGACCAGCGCGTTCACGAAGTGGGTCGTGCCGATCATGACCGAAGTGACGCGCGGCGCGCCTACTCCCGATTCCCGCAGGACCGTGCCGATGGCGGCCGCGACCCCGCCTTCGACGTCCGCGGACGTGGGCTGCTTGGTCCAGGCCACCACACGGCTCCCGTCCATCAGCACCGCGTCGGTGTTCGTACCGCCCACGTCGACGCCAATCCGCACTCGCTTCTCCTTCAGTCACCATGCCCGCGGGCAACTGCTTCGAGGTAGGAGGGGAACGGTCCGCCCGGCAACGCGCAAGACGGGTGCACCGCCGGGTCAAACGGGTAATCACCCGCGCACCGGCGGGCACGGCATGCCCCCTTGAGCAAGGGCGCCGGGTCGCTTAGGTTCGGTCGGGGAGGACGCGTCTGACAAGGTCGTAACCCAATTCTTGCGACAGGATTCTCGACGCGCGTGCATGAACTGATCCGCACCAAGGTGGCGCCCCCGATCTGGCTGGGCAGCCAGATTCGCCGCGACCTGCTGCTGGCGCGTCTCGACGAGGCGCTGTCGCGCCGCATGACGGTGATCCACGCCCCCGCCGGCTATGGCAAGACCAGCCTGCTGTCGCAGTGGCGCCAGCGCTGTGAGGAGCGGGCGATCCTGATCGGCTGGCTCACGCTGGAGCGCGAGGAGGCCGATCTCCAGCGCCTGGCCCGCTATATCCTGCTGGCGCTGGAAGACGGCACCGGCGAGGAAACCTCGGCCGACCTGCCGCCGCGCACCGCGCTGTCCGCGATCATCAACCGCATCGCCCGCGAGGAACGGCCGGTGGTGCTGATCTTCGACGATTTCCACCGCGCCGAAGGCACCGAGGTCAACGCCTTCCTGCAATCGCTGATCCGCCTCGCCCCCAGCAACTGCCACTTCGTCATCGCCTCGCGCGATTACCCGTGGCTGGGCCAGTCGGTGCTGGCGGCAGAGGAACAGCTGACCGAATTCACCAGCGACGACCTGAAATTCAACCAGTCCGAAGCCGAGGCCATGCTGGGCCGCGCGAACGTGCCGGCGCTGCCGGAACAGGCGCTGCTCGGCCTCGTCCAGCGTTCCGAAGGCTGGCCGATCGCGCTGCAGCTGACCTCGCTCTCGCTCAAGCGCGGCATCGACCATGCACGCCTGCTGGAGCGGTTCAGCGGGTCCAGCTCCGACCTGGCTCGCTACCTTTCGGAGCAGGTCCTCAATTCGCTGCCGGCGGAGACGCAGGACCTCGTCCTGTCCACCGCCCTGCTCGACCGGCTGACCGGCGAGGCGGTGAACGCGCTGTGCGAACGCACCGACGGCTGGCTGGTGCTGGAGCGGCTGGAACAGCACGGCATGTTCCTGACCCCCGACAGCGAGGCGCGCGAATCCTTTCGCTACCACCAGCTTTTCGCCGAATACCTGCGCGACCGGCTGGCCCGGCAGGACCTGGGCCGCTTCCGCCAGCTCCATGGCCGGGCCGCACGCCATTTCGCGGCGCAGGGGCCGATCTCGGCGGCGATCGACCATGCGCTGCTGGCAAGCGACGGCGCCCTCGTCGCCGCGATCCTGGAGGAAGGCGGCGGCTGGCGGCTGATCCCGCAAGGCCATCTCGCCATGGTCGAGGCGGCGCTGGCGCGGCTGTCGCCGGACCAGCTGGACGCCAGCCCCCGCCTCGCCCTCGCGGCTGTCTACATCCAGATCAAGCACGGCCAGCTTGCCGCCGCGCGGGCCGCCTTCGACCGGCTGTCGGCAAGCGTGGGCGCCGCCGACGCACCCGCCGACCTGCGCGCGGAACTGCGCGTGGTGGGCGATACCCTGGCCGACTACGAGAACCTTCCCGTCACCCTCGACGACCTGCTGGCGCGCGAATCGCTGCTGCGCGCCCTGCCCTCGGGCGACCACCTCGTTCTCGCCAACTTCACCGAGACACTGGCGGCCAAGTACCTCGAAGGCGGCTGGCTCGAACGCGCGCTGGAACCGCTGCTGGACGCGCGCGGGCACTACCAGGCGCTCGGCTCACTCTACTCCGAGGTGTTCACCCATTTCCTCGAAGCACGCATCCGCCACGCGCAGGGCCGCATCAACGACGCCGCCGCGATCATGGCTGGCGTGCGCGAGGTCATCGAGGTCAACTTCGGCCCGCGCTGCGACCTGGCCGCCAACTGCGCCGCCTTCGAGGCCGCGCTGCTGTGCGAGCAGAACCGCATCGACGAGGCCCAGGCGTTGCTCGACTGGGCGCTGCCGCACATGGAGCAGCAGTCCGACGCCTGGGTCGACGTCTATGCCGCCGCCTATCTCACCGCCGCGCGCTGCGCCGCCGCCCGCCGGGCGATGCCGGAAGGCTTCGCGATCCTCGACCGGGCGCAGGGGATCGCGGCCTCGCGGGGCTTGCGCCAGCTCGGCCTGCTGGCGGCACTGTGGCGGCTGGAGCTGCTGATCGCGGGCGGCGCCCCGATCGAGGATGCGGCCGCCTGCGCACGGGAACTGGGGCTCGACGCGCTGGCCGACGAGATGGCGCTGGAAAACCCGCACTACCGCCCGGTCGCCACCGCCGCCGCGACCTGCCGGGCCGCGCTGCGCCTGGCTGCCGGCGACCATGCCGGCGCGCTCGATGACCTGGCGGGCCTGCACCGCTGGGCCGCGCGCCACGGCGCCGGGCGCACGCTCGTCGACACGTTGATCCTGCAGTCGCACGCCTTGCGCGGCGCGGGACGCGAGGCCGAGGCGCAGGCCGCGTTCGACGAAGCCGCCGGCATGTCGATGTTCCAGGCGCTCGTATGCCCGTTCCTCGCGTGGGAGCGCTTCTCGGCCCAGGGGATCGCGAACGCCGCCGCCGCCGGCGCGGGCGAGGCCAACCGCTACCGCGCGCAGTTCCTCTCCGGCCTGACCCGCGCCCTGAGCGCGCAGACGCAGGCCACGGACGACGGCGCGCTCAACGAGGCCGAAGCGGAAATCCTCGGCCATCTCAGCCAGGGCTATTCGAACAAGGAGATCGCCCGGCTGATCGGCATGTCGCCCGATACGGTGAAGTACCGGCTGAAATCCATCTTCCGCAAGATCGGCGTCGACAAGCGCCGCGACGCGGTGCGGGTGGCGCACGAAAGAGGCCTCATCGCGCGATCGCAGAACCCGGCCGAAACGGCGCCTTAAGGGGCCCTGGGCGGCGTGGACGAATTCGATCGTGATGGATCGGGCGGTTTTGTCCGCTTGTTTCGTACCTCAATTACGTCGCCCCCGCGAAGGCGGGGGTCCCGCTACCCTGAAACATGGCGGGATATCCTGCGAACAAGCGGGACCCCCGCCTTCGCGGGGGCGACGGGGTATGAGATTGCGAGCCCTTCCAATCGGGTGGGATAATGCAGATACGTTCGGGTGCCGGGAACACCGCCTAACCCCGCGCTTAAGGCGCCCTTACCCGTCAAACGAACCCGATTACCCTGATTTCGACGTGGCTGCGCGGCCACCCTGTTGTTCAATGCACGCACAGCAGGAGGTTCCATCCCGACGGCCACAACAACGGCTGCGGGCTCGGTTCCACGACAATCTTCAAGGGGAAAAACATGAGCACCAGGGACATCTCGCCGGATCGCCGCAAAGCCGCGCGCTTGCGCAAGGCGCTGCTCGCAGCCTCCTGCACTTTCGCCGCCGGGCTGCCCGGCATCGCCCTCGCCGCCGAGGCCGAGCCGACCGACGATCCCATCATCGTCACCGGCCGCGCCTCCACCGGCACCAAGGTCGACACCGACATCATGGAACTGCCGCAGTCGGTCAGCGTCATCACCGCGACCGAGATCAAGGACCGCGCGGCGGTGAACTTCCAGGACATCTTCCGCTACAGCGCGGGTGTCTCCACCGAGACGCAGGGCGTCGACACCCGGGCCGACTACATCACGGCGCGCGGCTTCGACACCGTGCAGTACCTCGACGGCATCAACCGCGCGCCCAGCTTCATCTACGGCGGACGCCTGGAGATCTTCACGCTCGAACGCGCCGAAGTGGTGCGCGGGCCCTCCTCGGTGCTCTACGGCGCGGGCGGCGCGGGCGGCCTGTTCAACGGCGTGTCGAAGCGCCCGCAGGAAACCTTCGGCGGCGAAGTGGACCTGATCTACGGCACCGACGACACCAAGCAGATCAACCTCGACGTCACCGGCCCGATCACCGAGGGCATCTCCGCCCGCTTCGTCAGCGTGGCGCGCGACGGCGAACTGCAGCAGCCGGGACAGAAGAACAACCGCCTCGTCGCGATGCCCTCGATCACCTTCAAGCCCGGGCCGGACACCGAGATCACCGTGATCGGCCTGTATCAGAAGGACCGCCTCGGCAGCCAGACCTACCTGCCGATCAGCAAGACCATCGGCGCCGACAACGAAAGCGTGAGGATCTCGTCCGACACCTACCTGGGCGAGCCCGGCTTCAATCACACCGACACCGAGTACAAGGCCGCCAGCCTGCTGTTCACCCAGCACTTCGGCGACAGCGTCACCTTCAACAGCAACACCCGCTACTTCAAGACCGACGTGGACTATGGCGAGGTATTCGGGCTTGCCAGCTATGCTGACGAGGCCCGCACCCGGGTCAACCGCGCCTGGTACGTCATGCTGCAGCAGAGCAAGGGCATCGCATCCGACAACCGCGTGGCCATCAAGCTGACGACCGGGCCGGTCGAGCACCAGCTGCTGTTCGGCGTGGACTATACCTGGTTCAAGCAGACCAGCGACCAGGGTTGGAACTACGAACTGGGCGGTTTCGACCTTTACGACATCACCTACGGCCAGCAGTTCACCACCTCGCTGTTCTATTCGCCCCGCGCGAAGAACACCCAGCTGGGCTTCTACTTCCAGGACCAGATGCGCCTGTGGGACCGTGTCTCGCTGGTGCTGGGCGGCCGCCACGACAAGGCCACTTCAAAGACGAACGGCACGGACAACCCCGACAACAAGGCCTGGACCTTCCGTGCCGGGGTGATCGGCGACGTGACCGACACCTTCTCGGTCTATGCCAACTACGCCGAATCGTTCCTGCCAGTGTTCGGCCAGAGCGCGCAGGGCCAGGTCTACGTGCCGCGCACCGGCCGCCAGTACGAGGCCGGCGTGAAGTTCCAGCCGTTCCGCGGCGCGCTGCTGTCCGCCTCGGTGTTCGACATCCGCGAGAAGAACGGCCTGCAGCAGGACCCGACTGACATCCAGAACATCATCCAGTCCGGCGAAGTGAAGTCGCGCGGGTTCGAGCTGGAAGGCAACCTGCGCATGCCCGGCGACGTGCAGGTCACGGCGGCCTATACCTACCTCGACACGCACAACCTCGACGAAGACGGCAGCAATGGCCTGCGGGTCGCCAACCTGCCCAGGCACGCGGCCTCGCTCTGGGCGAACAAGAACTTCGCCCTTACCGAGCGGATCGGCGCCCGCGTCGGCGGCGGCGTGCGCTACACCGGCGAAAAGGTGGACAGCTTCGACAACTTCAGGACGCCGTCCTTCACGCTGGTCGATGCGATGTTCGAGGTGACTTACGACAAGTGGTCGCTGGGCATCAACGCCAGCAACATTTTCGACACCACCGTCTACACCAATTGCAGCTGGGACCCCTCCGCCACCGAGGGCTACTGCTGGGTCGGCAAGGACCGCACGGTCCTGGCGACGCTGCGCCGGACATTCTGATACCCACCAACCTGCAGGGAGCCGGCCTGGCCGGTTCCCCGCTTCTTCGTGCGCTCGTTGAAACGAAAAGGCTTCCCATGATCCGCCACCCGCTCGCCCTGCTCGCCGCCACGGCGCTGACCGCCCTGCCACTCTCCGCCGCGAACGCGGCCCCGGCGGCCCCGGCGGACATGATCCTCACCAATGCGCGGGTCTACACCGTCGACACCGCCCGGCCCTGGGCAGAGGCCGTGGCGATCCGCGGCGGGCGCATCGTCGCGGTCGGTTCCGTCCGGCAGGTGAAGAAGGCGGGCGGCAAGACCACCAGGGTCGTCGACATGGGCGGCAAGCTGGTCATCCCCTCGTTCGGGGACGCGCACAACCATCCGATCTTCGGCGGCATGAGCCACGCCCGCTGCGCGCTCCATGCCGGCAGAAGCGTGGCGGACTACAAGGCGATCATCGCCAAGTGCATCGCCGAGACCCCGGGCACCGGCGTGATCTACGGCGTCGGCTGGGAGGACGGGCTGTTCCCGCCCCAAGGCATTCCCACGAAGGACATCCTCGACGCGCTGTCCGCCACCCGGCCGCTGATCTTCAAGTCGACGGGCGGCCACAGCCTCTGGGTGAATTCCAAAGCGCTCGAACTCGCCGGGATCACCAAGGCGACCCCCGACCCGCTCAACGGCAAGATCGACCGCGATCCGGCGACGGGCGAGCCGGTCGGCGGCCTGCAGGAAGCGGCGCAGGAACTGATGGCCGGGATCATGCCCGAGGTGACGCAGAAAGACCTCGAGGACGCGATCACCTATACCGTCCGGCACTTCAATTCGCTGGGCATCACCAGCTGGCACGATGCCGGCGTGGAATGGAAGGACGACGGCTCCAGCGCGGTCCTCGACGCCTACAAGGCGGTCGCGGACAAGGGCGCGCTCACCGTCGACGTGGCGATCGACCTCAAGTGGCAGAACGAACGGGGGCTGGAGCAGATACCCGGCCTGCTCAGGGCTTCCGAGCATGCGGGCAAACTCGGCCTCGTCGCCCGCAGTGCCAAGTTCTACATCGACGGCGTGATCCCGCAGCAGACCGCCTATATGATCGCCCCCTACGAAGGCACCGCCGAGCGCGGCTCCACCCAGATCCCGGCGGAAATCCTTTCTGCGGCCACCACCGCGCTCGACAAGGCGGGGCTGCAGTCGCACTACCATGCGATCGGCGACGGCGGCGTGCGCGAGGCGCTGGATGCGGTGGCGGCCGCGCGCAAGGCCGACGGCATGAGCGACACCCGGCCGATGATCTCGCACCTGAACGTGATCGACCCGGCCGACCAGCCGCGCTTCGGCCAGCTTGGCGTCACCGCGGTCTTCCAGGCCTACTGGGCCTGCAACGAGCCGTACATGGACCTGACCAAGGAGCGCATCGGCCCGAAGCGTTCGCAGTACATCTATCCCACCGGCTCGATCGAGAAGCTGGGCGGCCGCGTCGCCTACGGCGCGGACTGGTCGGTCGCCTCCGCCGATCCGCTGCTCGGCCTCGAAGTCCAGCTCACCCGCACCGCCCCCGAAAGCGACCTGCCGCCGCTGGAAGCCGGCGAGGCCGTATCGCTGGAGCGCGCCCTGCGTTCCTACACGCTGGACGTCGCCTACGTGAACCATCTCGACAGGGAGACCGGCTCGATCGAGGTCGGCAAGAGCGCCGACCTCGTCGTCCTCGACAAGGACATATTCAAGCTGGCGCCCCGGCAGATCCACGAGACCAGGGTGCTCGCCACCATGTTCAGGGGCCGCACCGTCTACGGCGCGCTTGAGACGTCGGCGCGCTGAGATGGGCATGTTCTCCCCCCGCAGCCCCGCCGACATCGCGCGACTGGTGCGGGAGGAGGTGCTCGGCCTCGTCACCACCCATGACGCACAGGGCTACGTGGCGACGCCGCTGCCGCTGCTGGCCGAAGTGGACGACAGCGGCGCCGTCACCGGCTTCGTCGGCCACTTCGCGCGGTCCAACCCGCAGCTCGATCGGCTGCGCGCCAGCCCCCGCGCCAACGTGACCTTCCTGGGGCCGCACGGCTACATCTCCCCCGCCATGGTCGCCGCGCCCGGCTGGGGGCCGACGTGGAACTACCGCTTCGCCCAGTTCGAGGTCGAAATCACCGTCGAGGACGAGCGCGGCCCGGATGCGATCCGCGAACTCGCCCTCGCCATGGAGGGCGAGGCCTGGGACGTCTCGCGCATGGGCGCGCGCTTCGAGCAGCTCGCCCGGCACGTCGCCGCCTTCCGCGCCCGGGTGATCGGCACCGACGCCCGCTTCA
>Ga0308159_1004031_pt1 | contig 13910 bp, 11 predicted proteins | sample PhyCR1_FD_201040 | JGI IMG/M metagenome (GOLD analysis project Ga0308159, IMG submission 201040) | Phyllosphere microbial communities from UC Gill Tract Community Farm, Albany, California, United States - DLSLC.R1 | ecosystem: Host-associated > Plants > Phyllosphere > Unclassified | place: USA... | reverse complement strand
TTCCGTACAGGCGGACGTAAGTGGCTGTCAGGGCAATGGCCGATGCCAGACATTATTTTTAATCTTATAAGTAATTCACTCGGATTTTTCAAATTCATCGCAAGGTGGTTTCCTGGGCCGCGCTCAGGAAACTCTGGTGGTTCGCGTTACCCACGTGGCCTGCCGGCTTGAAACAAGCCACGCTCCTCAAAGCGCCAACGCCAAACTCGCAGAAAAAAGAAGGGGCCCGGGGAATTCCTTCCCCGGCCTTCCTCCGACGCACCGCGCCCGGCCCTAACGCATCGCGTTGAAGCGGGTCCAGCCCGGCACCTGGGCCGCGAGGTTCACGTCCTTCCATTTCGGATGGCGTGGGGCTTGCAGGAAGGCGGGGAAGCGGGATTGGAAGGCTTCGACGAAGCGGGCCACCTTGCGGTGCCGCTCGGTGCCCGGCTGCCAGGCGTAGACGGCCATGACGGCGCCGACGGCGATGGTCTCCACGCTCTCGCCCTGTTGCACCAGGCCGGGGTAGTCCGCCGCCCCCAGGGTGGAGGGCAGGTAGGTCTCGATCAGGGCGGGCGTGGCGGGGATGGGCAGGAAGTGTAGCCCGCTGCCGGCCGGCACGCCGCTGAACAGCCGGGCGGGCTTGCCGGCGATGAACACCATGGCGGCGATCTCGCCCTGGCGCAGCTTGGTCAGTGCCACGTCCTGCGTATCCTGTGCCAAGCGCGGCTGGATGCCGAGCAGGCCGAACACCAGGGCGGCCGTCATCGCCGTGCCGCTGCCGGGGACGTCGATGTTGACGGTCTTGCCCGCCAGGTCCTGCAACCCGCCAATGTCGGCATGGGCGAGGATATGGATTTCCTCATCATACAGCTTGGCGATGTACTGGATCATGCTGTCGATGCCGGGCACCAGCCGGCGGCCGCGCGCGTAGGCCAGTGCGTCCGACTGCACGATGCCGACATCGATGCCCCGCAGCAGCATGATGTCCGTGATGTTCTGCACCGAGCCTTTGCCGAGGATGGGCAGCACCCGCAGCGCATCGCCATCATCCAGTACGGAGGCAAGGTCGGCGGCGATGCGGATATAGGTGCCGTCCACCCCGCCGGCGATGACGCCGACAGTGCCGCCATTGGCCTGCGCCACCATGGCGTTGACCGTGGCCAGGTTCTGCGCCTCGGCCGGCTGGGCAGCGGTCGCGGCAGCGACGCTGGCCAGCAGCAGGCCGCGCCGGGTGGCGGGGGGCAGGGTCGGCTGGTTCATGGGGCCTCCAGGGCTTGGATGCGCTGTGCCACCGGGGCACCGCGCGCGGCGGCGCGGCGGTACCAGGCAAGCGCGGCGGCGGGGTCGGGCCGCAGCCCCCTGGTGTGCAGGCCAGCGAGGGTGGCGGGGTCGTAGGTCTCGGCCAGGGCCACGGCGGCGCTGGCGCTGCCGGCGGCCTCCGCCCGTTCCAGGAAGCGCCGTGCGCCGGAGATATCGCCGAAGGAGAGCAACACCTCTGCCCGGCGCAGCATGGCGGCGACCAGGGCGGGCTCCGCCACCGCTGGCTGGGGCGATATGGATGGGTCTTGGATGGGCCGGGCAGGTACGGGCGCGGCGGCCATTCCGGCCGATGTGGTGACGCCGCCCGTGGCCCGGGGCGTCGGGGGTTCGGGCGCTTGGGCGGCGATGGCTCCGGTTGCCGCCGCAGACGGCGAACTCTCCGCGGCCGGCAGCCATGGCTCTGGCGCGGCCGATCCAGTCGCAGCCAGCGGCATCTCAACCGCTTGCGGCGGCAGCGCTTCGGTGGCGCCCTCCAAGGCTGGCCGCTCAGCCAACGGTGGAAGGGCTGCTTCGGCGGTGGCCCTGGCGCCTGGGGGCGGCCGATCTGCGGGAGTTGGCCGTTCTACCGCCATCGGCGCCGGTTTTTCGGCTACCGGTGCGGCCGGCCTCTCCGCTGCCGCTTGCACGGACGTTTCCACCACACGCGTCCGCGCTGCCACCCGCGCAGGCGCAGCCAGCGCTTCGGCAGCGGCTTCAGGCTCCGCCAAAGCCAGGGGCAGCGACGCTGCCGGGTCCGGCAACCCAGCCGGTGACGCCTGTGCGCCCTCAGGGACCTCGGCGCGGACAAACTCCGGGATCAGCCACCGCGCGATCATGAGGCCTGGCTGCGGCGCCATGGTCGGCATGTCCTGGGCCGAGATTGCCGCCGGCAACAGCGGCACAGGCTCGATTGCCAGCAGGGCAGGCGGAGCGGCCTCCGCCACTGGCACGTCCCAGCCGGGAGGTGCCTGCAACGCGGCCAGCGTCACGAGGGTCGGTGCAAGCGCCTGTGGCATGCCGTCGCCCGCCACAGCGGGTAGAGCGGGCGGCAGGGCCGTTGCCCAGGCCAGGGCGTCCCCCTCCGTCACGGCCGGGACCGCTTCCAGTTCAGGCAGGGCGGATATGGGGGTTGGGGCGGGCGTTCCGGGCAGGGTCTCCGTCGCCGGCGCATTGGCCAGGGCCGAGGCGGTCCAGCGCGGCCACAGGCTCTCCGCCTGCAGGACCGGCAGAGGCGTGGCGGTGGCCTCGGCAGACGCTGGCATGGTGGGTGAAGCGGCGGCCAGGCGCGGCAGGGTGGGTGGAGGTACGGCCGGCTGCGGTGCTGGCCACAACATCCAGCCCGCCGCCACGCCGCCACAGGCCAGGAGCGCCGGGAACAGCGCCTGGCGCAGTGCGCGTGGCCTGGGCCCCGGTGCCATCTGGGCGCTTACCGGTGCCACCGCCAGCATGGCCTGCAGTTTCTCCGCCCAGCCGGAGGTGGGGGAGATGCCAAGCCGGTCCTCGAAGGCAAAGGCCTCGTGCAGGATGGAATCCAGATGCGGGATGTCCTCCGGCCGCAGGCGGCGGTGGATCACCGGCAGATGTCCCGGATTGGCGGCGGTGAAGCCCGCCCGCGCCAGCCCCTGGCGGAAGCGCGCGGGCAGGTCTTCGGTCCAGGCCGGCGGCAACTCGAACAACGCCACGCCGCCATCGGGGCGCAGCAGGACGATGGGAATACGAAGTGGGCCGAGGCTGCAATTGCTCAGCAGTATCCAGCCGCATTTTAAATGTTCCGACGTGAATGCCGAAGCATTGTCGGAAAATTTTACGAATCCTGCCCTGGTATTCTTCCACGATGTGTCCCGCATGGTCGCCTCCGGAACATCGTCTGATTGCTTGGGAAGGGATGTTAGACTGTGTGCTGCCCGCGAGCCATGTTTTCGTTACGACTCCACACGCGTGAAAAAAGGGCCCCTGGAGGGGCCCTTTTGCTGCAATTATCCTAGGGCAGATCGACATTCGGCCTTGGGGCGGAAGGCCGGGGAAGGAATTCCCCGGACCCCATCTTTCTTCTACGAGTCTTTCGGGTGTGGCTGTGGCGAAGTCGGACTTTTTGGACCTGGGTTACGCCGAAGGTCCTTGGCGGCCGGAGGCTGATGGTTCAGCCCAGGTGGCTCATGATCTCTCTCACGGCTGCACCTGCCACTTCTGAAACCCCGACTGACAGAAAGAAGATGGGGTTTCAGGGGAATTCCTTCCCCTGACCTTCCCTGCCACCCCGAGTTGAATGTCGATCGGCGCCAGCACGGTCAGGCTTGCGGCATGCCCGCCTTCAAGAGCTTGTCCAGCGTCAGCGGATAGTCGCGGATGCGCACCCCGGTGGCGTTGTAGACCGCGTTGGCCACGGCGGCGCCGACGCCGCAGATGCCCAGCTCGCCAATGCCCTTGGCCTTGATGGGGGAGGATTTGTCGTCCTCCTCCTCCAGGAACACCACGTCCATATGCGGGATGTCCGCATGCACGGGCACCTGGTACTCGGCCAGGTCGTGGTTGATGAACAGGCCGTGGCGCTTGTCCACCACCGCATCCTCCATCAGCGCGGCGCCGATGCCCATGGTCATGCCGCCCAGGCACTGGCTGCGCGCGGTCTTGGGGTTCAGCACACGCCCGGCCGCCGCCACGCTCAACATGCGGCGGATGCGGATCTCGGCGGTCTCCACATCCACCCACACCTCGCAGAAATGCGCGCCGAAGCCGGCCTGCTCGTATTGCTTGCTGAAGTCGCCGAAGGTGATCTCGGCCTCGACGGAGAGCCCGGCCTCGCCAGCCACCTCGGCTAGCGTCAGGCTACGTTGGCCGGAACGGACGGTGCCGTCCTCGAACACCGCCTCGTCATTGAAGCCGGCCCGCTGTGCGACGATGCCGCGCAGCTTCATCGCCGCCGCGTAGACGCCGGCGCCGGAGCTGTTGGCCCCCCAGGAACCGCCGGAACCAGAGGCCTGCGGGAAGCGTGTATCGCCCAGCTTCACCGTCACCGCACCGACGTCCAGGCCCAGCATCTCAGCTGCCACCTGTGCCAGGATGGTGTAGCTGCCGGTGCCGATATCGGTCATCTGCGTCTCCACCGTCAGCCGCCCCCTTCCATCCAGGTGCAGCCGCGCGCCGGAATCCATCACCGGGTTGGGTCGCACCGCCGCAGCGACGCCGTGGCCGACCAGCCAACGCCCATCCCGCACCTGCGCCGGGCGCGGGTTGCGGGCCTCCCAGCCGAAGCGGCGGGCACCCTCGCGCAGGCACTCCACCAGCTTGCGGGTGGAATAGGGCTTGGAGGGCCCTTCCTCTGGATTGTAGGCGACATCGTTGCGGATGCGCAGTTCCACCGGGTCCATGCCCAGCTTCTCCGCCAGCTCGTCCATGGCGCATTCCAGCACCAGCAGGCCCACGGCCTCACCAGGGGCGCGCATGGCGCCGGCGAAGGGCAGGTCCAGCGTCGCCAGGCGGTGCCGGGTCAGCCGGTCCTTGCCGGCATAGAGCAGGCGGGTCTGGCTGGCGGCGCCTTCCGCGGTGCCGCCGCTCTCCTGGTCCCCGGACCAGCTTTCATGCGCGATGGCGGCGATGCGCCCCTCGACATCGGTGCCGATGCGCAGGCGCTGGATGGTCGCCGGGCGGTGGGTGGTGTGGTTGAAGATCTGCTGCCGCGTCAGCGCCACCTTCACCGGGCGGCCGAGCTGCTTGGCCGCCAGCGCGCTGAGCACGGCATCGCCATACACCACCAGCTTGGAACCGAAGCCACCGCCGATATAGCGGCTGATGACGCGCAGTTTCTCCGGCGGCATCTGCAATGTCGCCGCCACGCCCTCCGCCGCCCAGTGCAGGATCTGGTGGGAGGTATAGAGCGTCAGCTCGTCGCCCTCCCACACCGCCATGCTGGCGTGCGGCTCCATCATCGCGTGGGATTGGTCGGGCGTGGTGTAGGTCACGTCCAGCTGCACCGGCGCGGCGGCGAAACCGGCATCGAAGTCGCCGGCCCTGGTCTCGGGCTTCACCATGCCGGGCTTCGGCGCCACGGCGCGGCTGCGCTCCTGCGCCAGGTCGTAGCGGCCGGGCTCAGCGGCGTAGTCCACCTTCACCAGCCGGGCGGCGGCGCGGGCCTGCTCCAGGCTTTCGGCCACCACGAAGCCGACGGCCTGGCCGTGGTGCAGGACCTCCGGCCCCTGCAGTTGCGGCGCGGCGTAGTCGCTGTCCTTGCCCTGGGGCGGGGCGTTCTGGTGCGTCAGCACCAGCAACACGCCGGGCGCGGCTTCCGCCGCCTTGGTGTCGATGCCGGCGATCTTGCCCTTGCCGATCTCGGCACCGATCAGCCAGCCATAGGCGGCGTTCGGCGCTTCCCCATGGTACTCGTAGGAATAGGGCGCGAGGCCACTGACCTTCAGCGGGCCGTCCACCCGGTCCAGCGGCTGGCCGATGACGCGCATGCGGTCGGAGGGATTGGCGGTGGCGGGTGCGTTGAAATCCATCGTCCGGTTCCCTTAGCCCTGCATCGCCTGCGCCAGCGTGCCAGCCAGCACCCGGCGCGTCAGCGGCAGCTTGAAGGCGTTCTGCTCGGTCGGGCGGGCGCCCTGCAGCACAGCATCCGCCACGGCGTTGGCGGCAGTCGCGCCCTGGCCGCGCAGGCGGTCCTCTGCCTCCGTCACCCGCCAGGGCTGGTGCGCCAGGCCACCGAAGGCCAGGCGCGCCTGCGCCACCTTGCCGCCCTTCGGCACCAGCACGGCGGCGACCGAGATGGTAGCGAAGGCGTAGGACGCACGGTCCCGCACCTTGCGGTACAGGTGCACGCCCACCACTGGCGCCGGCAGCGTCACGGCGGTGATGAACTCGCCATGGCGCAGCGCCGTCTCTACCTGCGGCGTGTCGCCGGGCAGGCGGTGGAACTCGGCGATGGGGATCTGCCGGGTGGTGCCATCGGCGTGCACGGTCTCCACCACCGCGTCCAGCACCCGCATCGCCACCGCCATGTCGGACGGATGCGTGGCGATGCAGTGCTCGCTGGTGCCCAGCACCGCCAAGTTGCGGCTGAAGCCGCCCAGCGCGGCGCAGCCGGAACCGGGATTGCGTTTGTTGCAGGCCTGGGCAGGATCGTAGAAATACGGGCAACGCGTCCGCTGCAACAGGTTGCCGGCCGTGGTGGCCTTGTTGCGCAACTGACCGGAGGCACCGGCCAGCAGGGCGCGGGAGAGGACGGCGTAATCCCGCTTCACCCGTGCATCGGCGGCCAGGTCGGTATTGCGCACCAGCGCGCCGATGCGCAGCCCGCCCTCCGCCGTCGGCTCAATCCGGTCCAGGCCCAGGCGATTCACGTCTACCAGATGCGTCGGTGCCTCGATCTCCAGCTTCATCAGGTCGAGGAGATTGGTGCCGCCGGCGAGGAACTTGGCACCCGGGTTGGCGGCCACCGCGGCGGCGGCCTCGGCGGGCGTCGCGGCCCGCTGGTAGGTGAAGGATTTCATGCGCCGCGCTCCTGCACTTCGCGAATGGCTTCGATGATGTTGGGGTAGGCGGCGCAGCGGCAGAGATTGCCGCTCATCCGCTCCCGCACCTCGTCATCACTGAAGGAGACGGCGTTCAGGTCGGCGGTGACATGGCTGGGGATGCCGGCCTTGATCTCCTCCAACACCGCGACGGAGGAGCAGATCTGCCCCGGCGTGCAGTAGCCGCACTGGAAACCGTCATGCTTGACGAAGGCGGCCTGCATCGGGTGCAGCGCGTCCGGCTGGCCCAGCCCTTCGATGGTGAGAACCTCGTCGCCGTCATGCATCACGGCCAGTGTCAGGCAGGCATTGATACGGCGGCCGTTCACCAGGACGGTGCAGGCGCCGCACTGGCCATGGTCACAGCCCTTCTTGCTGCCGGTCAGGTGCAGATGCTCGCGCAGCGCGTCCAGCAACGTCACGCGCGGGTCCAGCGCCAAATTGCGTTCCTGCCCGTTCACCCGCAGCGTCACGGCTTCCGTGCCGCCCGGCGTGGCCGCGCCCGGCGGGGAGGCGGGGGCGACATCGGGGCCGGCGCTCTGCGCCTCGGCCTTGCCGCTCAGGGTTGCGAGGCCGGCGCCACCGGCCGCCAGGACCGTCCGGCGGCAGACGCCCGGGGGTGCGTCATCGTTCATCAATCTGTTCCTGACAATCGTTCTGGCCGGCTGCACCGGCCAGTCTCCATGGCGCCGCTGCTGGCACCGCCCGGGCAGGGGCAGGTGTCGGCCTTGATGCGGAGGTACCGTACCTTCCGGCGGATCGAGCGGGCTTTCCGCCCCGCTTCCGCCCTGCCGCTATAATCGAGGCGGGCCTGACTCGGTTGCAGCGCGGTGCCAGGGGTTTCGTCGACCAATCGGCAAAGGCCGTGTCAGTGCTTGAGGAAATCCCGAAGTTCGTCCGGGCCGCAGCGAACGGAGCACGAATTTCTCGCAAGCACGGAGTTGCTTCCGCCGCATAACGTGAAGCCTGCGCTGCAACTTCGCGGTCAGGCCAGCCATTCTTCCGTCTCATGGAAAAACGTTCCGGAGTGCAAGCATGGCCAGCTTGAGCGCAAGCGTTGCTGCCTTGCCGCGTCCCTTGCGGTCCGCGGGGTTGCTGGGCCGCCTGCGCGCAATCATGCCTGAGATCGAGGCCCGCGCCGCCAAGCTGGACGACCAGACCAACCCCATCCCGGCGGAGGACATCGCCCTTCTGGGGGATGAAGGTCTGCTGACGGCTTCTCTTCCTGCCTCTTTCGGTGGGTGTGGCTGGGGCGTGGAGCCCGGAACCGCCCGGCCGCTGTTTCAGGCCCTGCGCCTGATCGGCCGCGCCAGCCTGCCGCTGGGCCGGTTGTTTGAGGGCCATGTGAACGCGCTGCGGCTGGCCTTCCACCACGGCACCGCCACGCAGCAGGCCAGCGCCGCCACCGCCGCGCGGGCCGGGCAGCTCTTCGGCGTCTGGAATGCCGAGGACCCGCAGCACGGCCTGTGGCTGGAGCCGGACACGAGCGGCGGCGGCATCCTGCATGAGGGCAAGATCCTCTGCTCCGGCGCCGGCCTCGTCGGCCAGGCGCTGGTGACGGCGCGCAAGGGGGCCGAGGGCCCTTCCCTGATGCTGATCCTGCCGCTGGAAGGCCAGCAGCAGCGCGCCGACCTCTCCCGCTGGACGCCCAGCGGCATGCGCGCCTCCGCCACCGGCAGCTTCGATTTCGAGGGAATGCGCGTCACGCCAGACGACATCCATGGCGGGGCGGATGCCTATTTCACCCAGCCCGGCTTCTCCGGCGGCGCTTGGCGCTTCCTGGCCGTGCAGCTGGGCGGCATGGAGGCACTGGCCGAGGCGCTACGGCAGCACTTCCTGCGCACCGGCCGGGGTGCGGACCCGCACCAGGCCGCGCGCTTCGGCCAGGTGGCCACGGCGGTGGAGACGGCACGGCTATGGGTACAGCGCGCCGCCGTCATGGCCGAGGATGACGGCAGCCCGCAGGAACAGCTGCTGCCCTATGTCGACCTCGCCCGCGGCGCGGTGGAGAGCGCGGCGCTGGAAGTGCTGGAGCATACCCAACGCTCCATCGGCCTGCAGGCCTTCATGCGCCCGGCGCCGGTGGAACGCATCGCGCGCGACCTGATGACCTATCTGCGCCAGCCGGGCCCTGACCGGGCGCTGGCCTCCGGCGCGGCGGCATGGCTGAACGCACCGCTGCCGATGGGCGATGCCTGGGACGAAACCCTGCCGTGATGGCCGGGGCGTATTTGCGGGCGGTGGAAGCGCTGCCCTCGGGCGGTCTGGAAGCCCTGTTGCCGGATGGCGGCGGCATCACCGTGCTGGCGCCGCATGCGGATGACGAATCGCTGGGCTGCGGCGGGCTGCTGGCCCTGGCGGCGGCAGCGGGGCGGCCGGCGCGCATCCTGGTACTGTCGGATGGCGCCGGGTCACATCCCGCCTCCCGCCTGTTCCCGGCACCCCGCCTGCGGGATTTGCGCCGGCAGGAGGCGCTGGATGCGGCGGCCGAACTGGGCGTCGCCCCGGGCGATGTCGGCTTCCTGGACTGGCCGGATGGCGACGTGCCGGCCGAAGGACCGCGGCTGGAGGCTGCCGCCCGCGCCGTGCTGGATGTCGCCGGGACTACCACGCTGGTGGCGACGCTGGGCCTGGACCCGCACAAGGACCATGTGGCCTGCTGGGCCATCGGCCGCCATGCGGCGGCGCTGGGCGGCCTGCGCCTGCTGGGCTACCCGGTCTGGAGTTGGCGCTACCTGTACCCGGAGATGAATGAGGGGCTGGGCCCGCTGCCGCCCGCCGAATGGGCAGGCCCGCCCCGAGGCCTGTGCCTGGACATCGCCGCCATGCTGCCCCGGAAGCAGCGCGCCGTCGCGGCCCATCGTAGCCAACTGGGGCAGGTGATCGACGACGACCCCTCCGCCTTCGCGCTCTCCCCCGCCGTGCTGGCGGTGCTGCAACGGCCGTTCGAGGCCTATGTGGAAGCCGCTGCATGACATCCCTCCCCAGCGCCCATTTCGATGCGATCTATGCGGAGGACCCGGACCCCTGGCGCTTCCGCAGCAGCGCGTATGAGCAGGGTAAGTATGCCGCCACCCTGGCCGCCCTGCCCCGCAACCGCTACCGGCGTGGCTTCGAGGCCGCGTGCTCCGTGGGTGTGCTGACGCAGATGCTGGCGGAGCGGTGCGACAGCCTGCTGGCCACCGATGCCGCCGCTTCCCCCCTGCAGATGGCGCGGGAGCTGTGTGAGCACGCGCCCCATGTCAGCTTCCGCCAGGGGCGTATCCCGGAGGACTGGCCGGATGGAATGCACGACCTGATCGTGCTGTCGGAAGTGTTGTACTACCTGGATGCCACCGATGTGCAGCGCGTGGCACGCAAGGCGGCGGAAAGCCTGGAACCGGGCGGGCATGTGGTGCTGGTGCACTGGCTGGCCGCAGCGGAACCGCCCTTCCCGCTAAGGGGCGATGCGGCCTCCACCCTGTTCATCACCGCCGCAGCACCGCAGTTGCGCGTGCTGGCCAAGCACCGCACGCCGCAATATCGCCTGGATCTGCTCCAAAGAAGCGAAGACAGCCTTTTGACTCGGTAACGAATCACCGGTCTCCGCCGTTATCCATGGCGGCCCAAGATCGCCGCGCTTCACATCTTCCCTGGAAGGAACACGCGGCATGCGGATCGCTGTACTGGCACATCTGAAGTACCCGATTGCCGAGCCCTTTTCGGGGGGGCTGGAAATGCACACCCACATGCTGGTGCGCAAGCTGCGCGCCATGGGCCACGAAGTGCGGCTCTACGCGGCCGAGGGCACGGACCCGGCGCTAGAACCCATCATCATCTGCCCGCCCACCGGCACGCCGACCGAGGCGCGCGAGATCGAGGCCGTGGCGCTGCGCGAGCACGAGGCCTACACGCGCATCATGGGCATGGTGGCGGCGGAACACTTCGACATCATCCACAATAACGCGCTGCACTACCTGCCGCTGACCCTGGCCCATACCCTGCCGGTGCCGATGGTGACGGTTCTGCACACCCCGCCCTTCCCCGACCTGGCCAATGCGGTGGCGGAGATGGAGGCGCCCGGCGCGTTCATCGCGGTGTCCGAGACGGTGCGGCAAGCCTGGGCCAGCCTGGTGCTGGCCCGCGTCGTGCCCAATGGCATCGACCTGCTGCAATTCCGCGACGGCTCCCTGGCCGTGCCGCCGCATGCCTTATGGTCCGGCCGCATCGTGCCGGAGAAGGGCCTGCACCTGGCGATGGACGCAGCCCGGCTGGCCGGCATGCCACTCCGCATCGCTGGCCCGCGCAACAATGCCGCCTATTGGGATGAGATGATCGCGCCGCGCCTGCATGACGGCGCCACCTATCTCGGCCACCTGACGCACGATGCGCTGGCCGCTGCGATGGGTGAGGCCACGGTGGCGGTGTGCACGCCGCGCTGGGAAGAACCCTACGGACTGGTGGTGGCCGAGGCGCTGGCCTGCGGCACCCCCGTGGCCGGCTTCGCACGCGGCGCCCTGCCGCATCTGCTGGATGCCACCTGCGGCCGGCTGGCACCAGCGGACGACATTGTCGGCCTCGCCGGCTGCATCGCCGCCGCTGCCCGCCTCTCCCGCCAGGATTGCCGCCGGCGGGCCGAGGTGCTGGGCGATGCCACCGGCATGGTGCGCGCCTATGAGGCGATCTACCGCGCGCAGATTGCCGCACCCGCGCCCAGGATCCTCGACATCGCGCCGGAAGCCGGATGAACCGCCAGGCCGTCATCTGCGTGCCGGCCCGGGACGAGCGCGACTGCCTGCCGGCCTTGCTGCGGTCGGTGGAAGCGCTTGAGGGACCGGCGCGGCCAAGATTGCTGATCCTGGCCAATAACTGCACCGACGATACCGCCGCGCTGGCCCGTGCCGCACAGGGCGGGCGGATCGACCTGCGGGTGCTGGAAGCCCGCTTCGCCCCCGCCGATGCCCATGCCGGCAACGCCCGCCGCGCCGCCATGGAAGCCGGTGCCGACTGGTTGCGGGAACTGGGTGCAGGGGACGGCATCCTGTTGAGCACCGATGCCGATGCCACGCCGCCGCCCTGCTGGCTCCAGGCCAATCTCGCGGCGATCGCGGCCGGGGCCGACGCCGTCGGCGGCCGCATCCTGCCGGAGGATAGCGACCGCCACCCACTGCCGCCCACCCTGCGCTGGCGCTACCGGCAGGTGGAACGCTACTGGGCCGCCGTCCGCTCCGTCGCCGACCGGATCGACCCCCTGCCGCATGATCCGCCACCCCGGCATGGCAGCCACACCGGCGGCAGCCTGGCCGTGACACTGGCGGCCTTCCTGGCCGTGGGCGGCATCCCGGCCTTGCGCAGCGGGGAGGACAACGCCTTCGTCGCGGCGCTGGAGCGGCAGGGCATGCGGCTGCGCCACGACCCCGCCGTGTGGACCACCGTCTCCGCCCGCCGAGAGGGCCGGGCCGAGGGTGGCATGGCGGCCGAGATGCAGCGCTGGGACCAGGCCGGCGACGCGCCGATGCTGTTGCCTTCCGCCGCTTTCTGGTGGCACCAGGCGCAACGCCGGCGGCAGATCCGCCAGGCCTGGCATGGGGATACACGGCCGCTGGCCGCCCTGCTGGGGGGCGTGGCGGCGGAACTGGCCGCGCTGGCCGCCACCAGCCCCAACGACATTGCCTTCCTCGCCCGGATCGAGACGCAGCTCCCCCCCGGCCCCGCCGCCCCATGCCAGGAGATCGAGGCCGCGACGCGGGAGATGGAAACCATGGCCGCACGGGATATCCTGGCCGCATGAGGCCGATCGGCTACTACGTGCATCACCATGGCATCGGGCATTGGCAGCGCGCGCGGGCCATCGCCGCGAAGCTGCGCCACCCCTGCACCCTCATCGGCACCTTCGATGCCGCACAGCAGGCACAGGCAGGCATCCCGCTGCTGCCCCTGCCGGACGACAAGCTGGACGCACCGCCCAGCCGCCCCGGCGCCTACCCCGCCGCCGCCGCGCTGCACTACGCGCCCCCCGGTGCCGAGGTGCTGCGGCAGCGTGCCGCGCTGCTCGCCGGCTGGATTCGCGACCACCGTCCGGCGCTGATGGTGGTGGATGTCTCCGTGGAAATCGTACTGCTGGCACGGTTGTGCGGCACGCCCGTCGTCTCCTTCCGCCTCGCCGGCCGCAGGGACGACCCGCCCCACCTCGCTGCCTTCGAAGCCAGCGAGGCCCTGATCGCCCCCTTCCCGGCCGAGTTGGATGAGCCGGAACTCCCTGGCTGGATCCGTGAGCGCACCGTCCATGCCGGGCTGCTGGCGCAGGCCTCCCCCATCCAGGCGGCAGGGAAGCCCCGGCGCATCGCCGTGGTCTTCGGGCGTGGCGGCAGCGCGATGGACCCGGCCGCCCTGCTAGCCGCCGCTGCCACCACCCCAGGCTACCACTGGCAGGTCGCCGGCCTGGCCAGGCCCGCCGGCCCAATCCCCGCCAACCTGGACATGCTGGGCTGGGTGGACGACCCCGCGCCATTGCTGCGGGAGGCCAGCCTCGTCATCGGCGGTTGCGGCGACGGGCTGCTGGCCGAGGTGGCCGCGCTTGGCCGGCGCTTCATCTGCATCCCCGAGCCCCGCCCCTTCGCCGAGCAAGCCGTCAAAGCCGACCGCCTGGCCGCGCTGGGCTGCGCCATCACCCTGCAAACCTGGCCCGACCCATCCGCCTGGCCCGGCCTGCTGCGGGAGGCCGAAGCGCTGAACCCGGCCCGCATCGCCGCCCTGCATGATGCCAGCGCCATCGCCCGCACGGCGGCCTTCATCGACGGCTGCGCGGAGGCGGCGGTGGTGCGCTACGGGTGAAGGGTGCGGGCTGCCGCCTGCGGTTTTCTTCTTGGTAGACCTAGAGATTTTGAGGCGAAGGCCGGGGAAGGAGTTCCCCGGACACCATCTTTTCTTTTCCCGAGTTTTTGGATTCGGATGTTGAGAAGCCGGTCTTGGAAGATGGCTGGGTGCGCCGAGGTCCTGGACCTTCGGCGACTACGGCTTCAGCCCGCGTGGCCCATTTTCAGAACCCTCAAAAGCACTGCTCCCGGCCCTGAAGCACCACCCCAAACTCACAGAAAAAAGAAGGGGTCTGGGGAATTCTTTCCCCAGCCTGCCGCCTACCCA
>Ga0308159_1004030_pt1 | contig 13911 bp, 12 predicted proteins | sample PhyCR1_FD_201040 | JGI IMG/M metagenome (GOLD analysis project Ga0308159, IMG submission 201040) | Phyllosphere microbial communities from UC Gill Tract Community Farm, Albany, California, United States - DLSLC.R1 | ecosystem: Host-associated > Plants > Phyllosphere > Unclassified | place: USA... | reverse complement strand
CGCCATGGTAAGCCCAACTCGCAGCGCCTTAGAGGGTAGCCGCCGCGCGCCGGCGGGCGCGGCGGGCTGCCAGCAGGCCATGCTCCGGCGCCAGCACCAGGGCCACCGCGAAGAGCGTGGAAAGCACGACGACGATGCTGCCGGCGGGCGAGACGTTGAAGTGGTAGCTGGCCAGGATGCCCAGCAGGTTGGATGCCACGGCGGCCGCCACCGCGATGGCGGCCATCCGCCCGAAGCGGTTGGCCAGCAGGTAGCCAATGCAGCCGGGTGTGATCAGCAGCGCCACCACCAGGATGACGCCGACGGCCTGCACCCCCGCCACCACGGCGGCCGAGAGCAGGGCGAGGAACAGGATGCGCAGCGCGGCGACATTCAGGCCGATGCCGCGGGCGTGCACGGCGTCGAAGCAGAACAGCACCAGGTCCCGCCCCTTCACCGCCAGGACCAGCAGGGTCAGGCCGCCGACGATGACGGTCTGCCACATCTCGTCCGGCTCGATGCCCAGGATGTTGCCGAACAGGATGTGGGTGACGTGCGCCTCGGTGGTCAGGAAGGCCAGCAGCACCAGCCCGGCGGCGAACATGCCGGTGAACACCACGCCGAGCGCCGCATCCTCCTTCACCCGGCTGTGGGTCTGAATGAAGCCGGCGCCCAGCGCGCAGGCCATGCCGGCGATGAAGGCGCCGATGCCGAGCGGCGCGCCGATGGCGGAGGCGATGACGACGCCCGGCAGCACCGCGTGGGAAATGGCATCCCCCAGCAGCGACCAGCCCTTGAGCACGATGAAGCAGGAGAGCAGCGCGCAAGCAGTGGCCACCAGCGTGCCGGTGCCAATGGCCTGCAGCATGAAGCCGTGGGTGAAGGGGGCCAGCAGGGCGTCGATCATGCCAGTTGCCCCCCGGCTTGGGCCTGAGCCTGGTCCTGCGCCCGCCGGCGGGCGCGGCGCCCGGCCAGCAGCCCATGCCGCGGCGCCACCACCAGCACGATGAGGAAGATCGCCGCCTGGAGGCTGACGATGACGCCACCGGTGGAGCCATCGAGGAAGTAGCTGAGATAGGCGCCGGCGAAGGCGGTGGCGGCGCCCATGGCGGTGGCGATGCCCATCATGCGGCCGAAGCGGTCCGTCAGCAGGTAGGCGGTGGCCCCCGGCGCCACCAGCATGGCGATGACCAGCACGGCCCCCACCGCCACCATGGCCGCCACCGCGACGGCGGCGACGGAGCCAAGCAGCAGCATCTGCAGCAGCCGCGTGTTCAGCCCGATGGCCTGGGCGTGCGTGGCATCGAAGGCCCACAGCACCAGGTCCCGCCCCCGCAGCGCCAGCACCGCCAGCACGCCGCCGGCGACGATCAGCATCTGCAGCGTATCTTCCGGCGCGATGCCGAGCACGTTGCCGAAGATGATGGTGCGGAGCCGGATGTTGCTGGGGAACAGCGTCAGCAGCACCAGCCCCGCACCGAAGAAGGCCGTGAAGACGACGCCAATCGCCGCATCCTCCCGGATCCGGCTGTTGCGACGGATGAAGCCCATGACCCAGGCGGCCAACAGGCCGGAGGCGAAGGCCCCCAGAGCGAAAGGCAGGCCGAGAATCCAGGCCAGCGCCACCCCGGGCACCACGGCGTGGGAGAGCGCATCCCCCAGCAGCGACCAGCCCTTCAGCGCCACGAAGCAGGACAGCATGCCGCAGATGGCGCCGATGGCGGCGCTGACCAGCATGGCGTTGCGCATGTACTCGTATTCGAACGGGATCAGCATGCGGGGGCTATTCCAGCGGCTGCAGGCGGCCGAGCACGCGGCCTTCCGCATCCAGCACCAGAGACTGGCCGTCGCCGCCGGGCGCCAGGGTCAGCCCCGCCGCCGCCTGCACGGCGCCGGAACCGCCGAAGGCAAGGGCGAGGTTGGCGGGGGTGAACACGTCCTCGGTCGGCCCGGCCGCCAGCACGGTGCCCTTCACCAGCGCCACTTGGTCGCAGAATTGCGGCACGCTGGCGAGGTCATGGGTGGAGACCAGGATGATCCGGCCTTCCTCCCGCAACTCCCGCAGCAGCTGCATCATCTGCTCCTGGGTGGTGACGTCGACGCCGCCGAAGGGCTCGTCCAGCAGGATCAGCCGGCCATCCTGCGCCAGCGCGCGGGCCAGGAAGACCCGCTTCTTCTGCCCACCGGAGAGCTGGCCGATCTGCCGTTCCGCATGCTCCAGCATGCCGACGCGGGCGAGCCCGGCCTCCACCGCCGCGCGGTCGGCGGTGGTCGGGATGCGCAGGCGGTTCATGTAGCCGTAGCGGCCCATCATCACGACGTCCCGCACACTGACGGGGAAGGCCCAGTCCACTTCCTCGCTCTGCGGCACGTAGGCGACGCGGTTCTGCCGCTGTGCTTCCCGCACCGCCTGGCCGCCGATGGTCACGCTGCCGGCGGCGGGGCGCACCATGCCCATGATGGCCTTGAACAGGGTGGACTTGCCGGCGCCGTTGACGCCCAGCAGGCCACAGATGGTCGGCTGGTCCAGCCGCAGCGTCGCGTCGCGCAGCGCCACGTGGCCGCTGGCATAGGCGACGCTGATGCCCTCCACCGCCAGGCGCGGCGTCCAGCCCGCCGTGCCGCCGGGGGCAGCGGCGCGGCCGCCGGCCCAGCGGGCCAGCCAGCCGGCAGGCCGCGCCGCCGCCTGGCGGCCGGACCCGGCGGGGTCGAAGGCGGCGGGCTGGACATCCATCTCAGCGGGTTCCCTGCAGGCCGGCCAGGAGGGCGCGGGCATTGAAGTCCAGCAGGTCCAGGAAAGTAGGCGCGTCGCCGCCGGCTTCGGTCAGGCTGTCCACATGCAGGACGCCGGCGAAACGGGAGTTCGCCTCCCGTGCCACCTGCTTCATGGCGCGGTCGCTCACCGTGCTCTCGCAGAACAGGGCCGGGATGCGGTGCTGCCGGACCGTGTCCACCACCTTGCGGACCTGCCGCGGGGTACCCTCCTCCTCCGCATTGATCGGCCAGAGATACAGCTCCCGCAGCCCGTAATTCTGCGTCAGGTAGGAGAAGGCGCCCTCGCAACTGACCAGCCAGCGCTGCGCCTCGGGGATCGCGGACAGACGCTGGCGGATCGGCGCATCCAGGGCGCGCAGGCGTTCCGTATAGCGGGCGGCATTGGCGTTATAGGCCTCCGCATTGGCGACATCGGCGGCGACCAGCGCCTTGCGGATGTTCTCGACATAGACCAGCGCATTGGCCGGCGACATCCAGGCATGCGGGTTGGGCCGGCCGCGATACGGCCCCTCGGTGATGGCCACCGGCTCGATACCGTCGGTCAGCACGGCGGAGGGTACGTCCCGCACCCGCTGGAAGAAGCGCTCGAACCACCGCTCCAGCCCCATGCCGTTCCACAGCACCAAATCGGCCTGCTGGGCGCGCACCACGTCCTGCGGCGTCGGCTCGTAATCATGGATCTCGGCGCCCGGGCGGGTGATGGATTCCACCACAGCGGCGTCGCCAGCCACGTTGCGGGCCATGTCCTGCAGGATGGTGAAGGTGGTGACCACCCGCAGCTTGCCCTCCCGCGCCCCGGCCTGGGCCAAGGCCGCGCCAGGCAGCAGCACCGCCCCCAACAAGGCACCCGCGAGGGACAAGGCGGCGGCACGGCGGGCCCATAGGGCACCGCTCCAGGGCTTCGCGGGTGGCCGGGTGTGCATTCAGGTCACTCCTGTGGGCTGCGCATCGAACTCGTGCTTGGTATTGAGCATGTAGCCTAAGCTACATTCAAGAGCGAAAGTTGCACTTTTCGCGTTGTTGCAACACCTTCCTGCCTGCGGCATTTTGCGCCCCCTATGACCCAGCGAGACCTGAAGCAGGCCGCCGGCGGGCCGAGCAGCCTGCCAGCCGAGCCGCCCGAGATGGATACGACGGAGGAAGGCGCGCAGGCCGCGCGGCACGCCTCCGCGCGCGCCGGCCGTGCCTCCGCCGTGCTGGAAGACTATGTCGAGCTGATCGACGACCTGCTGCGGGAAGACGGCGAAGCCCGCCCCACCGACCTCGCCCGCCGCATGGGCGTGGCCCACGCCACCGCCATCAAGAGCATCGCCCGGCTGAAAGCCCTCGGGCTGGCACACTCCCGCCCCTATCGCGGCGTGTTCCTGACCCCGGAAGGCCACACCCTGGCCGAGAAAGTCCGCGCCCGGCACCGTGTGGTGGTTGACCTGCTGAAAGCCGTCGGCGTCCCGCACGACGTGGCGGAAAGCGACGCCGAAGGGCTGGAACACCACGTCAGCGACACCACCCTGCAAGCCTTCGCCGAATTCCTTCGCGGGCGCTGAGGGTGGAACGGCGCGCCGGTCCGGTTTTGTCGAGGCGTGTGCAGGGGTGAAGCAAGGCCGGGGAAGGAATTCCCTAGACCCCATCTTTTCTTTTTTTGAATTTTGCGGGCGCGGCTGCTGAGGGGGTGCGCCTGAGATACGGCTGGGTGCGCCGGAGGTCCTAGACCTCCGGCGACTGAGGGTTCAGCCCGCGCGGCCCATTATTAAAATCATCCAGCAGCGTCCGCTCTCAGTCCTGAAGCGCTTCGCCAAACTCGCAGAAAAAAAAGAAGGGGTCCGGGGAATTCTTTCCCCGGCCTTTCTCCCCCTTCAACACCCCAGACCCAGCCAAACAGCCCCCCGGGATCCTAAGCCGCGCGGACCTGCTTCAGGAAGCCGCCCACGGCCTGGTCCAGTTGCTGGATCTGGCTGCCCAGGCCGCGCGTGGCCTGCCCGACTTCCCGCGCCACGCCGTGGCTGGCTTCGGCGGAGCCTTTCAGCCCGTCCATCAGGGCGCTGACGGTCTGGTTGCCGTCGGCCGCCTTCTGCACGCTGCGGGCAATCTCGGCCGTGGCGCTGCCCTGTTCTTCCACCGCGGCGGCGATGGCGGTGGCGATGCCACCCATCTCCCCCACTGTGGCGCCGATATCCTGGATGGCGGCCACGGCCTTCTGCGTCACCGCCTGCATCTGGCTGATCTGTTCGCGGATGTCGTCGGTGGCCTTGGCGGTCTGGCTGGCCAGTCCCTTCACCTCGCTGGCCACCACGGCGAAGCCCTTGCCGCTTTCGCCGGCACGCGCGGCCTCGATCGTGGCGTTAAGCGCGAGGAGGTTGGTCTGCCCGGCGATGTTGCTGATCAGCATCACCACGTCGCCGATTCGCCCGGCGGCTTCGGCCAGGGCCTGCACCACGGCGTCGGTGCGGCGGGCGCTGTCCACCGCCCGCTCGGAGATGCTGGTGGACTGGCTGACCTGCCGGCTGATCTCGCCGATCGAGGCCGCCAGTTCCTCGGCCGCGGCGGCCACGGTCTGCACGCTGCCATTGGCCTCGCCTGCCGCCGAGGCGGCGGTCGCCGCATCGGCGCTGGAACGGTCGGCGGCGACGGACATGGCCCGCACCGCGTGGTCCAACTGCCCGGTGGATTGGCTAACGCCTTCGGTCACGCTCTGGATGCTGCGCTCGAACTGGGTGGCGAAGCTCTCCAGCAAGGCGCGCTTGCCGGCCTGCTCGGCCTCCGCATAGGTCTCCAGCAGCACTTCCAGGTCCATCCAGGCGGCGCTGTTGATGGCGCGGGGGCAGCGAGGGTGCCCCCCGGGCGCATCCGCGCCGCGCCCCATCAGGCGCGGCAGCAGGCCGCCTTTGGCCTCGGCCAGCAGGCGCTGCAGGCCCTCGGCCACGGTGGCGTGGCAGATGGTCACGGCATAGGCGGGGACGTGGCGCTCATACAGCGCCTGGGCCAGAAGCTGCGCGGATTCGTAGAAGCCCGGGCCGAAATCACCGGAGGCCACGCGCGTCCAGTGCGCCAGGCGCGGCCCGTGCACCTTGGGGTCGGCCAGGGCCGCATGGATCTCCGGCCAGGGCAGGAAGGCCTGCTGCAGCTTCGCCAGCAGGGCCGGCATCTGCTGCCGTACCGGCTCGGCCTGCTGGCGCAGCAGGGCGAGTTGCTGTTCGTCCAGCCCGAAGGCCTGCAGGCGGTTGCGGTGGGCGGTGGCGGAGACATCGACCATGGATGGGACATGCTCAAAAAAGGGGTGAGCATGATCCTGGACGCCCAGGGTTAACGGAGCGTTTCGCCCCACAGAGATGTCATCCGGGGGCAGGCCTGGCTGGCCGGGGGCTCGGTGCCCCCGGCCAGGATCGCGGCAGCCGGGACCGGCTGCCCTACGCTCAGTCGCGGCCCAGTTGGCCGTCCGTGCGGCGCCACAGCCCTTGCGGGTTGCCGTTCCGCAGCGCTTCCGGCAGCAGCGCGTCCGGGAAGTCCTGATACGCCACCGGCCGTAGGAAGCGCTCGATGGCCAGCGAGCCGACCGAGGTGGTGCGGCCGTCCGACGTGGAAGGCCACGGGCCGCCATGCACCATGGCGTGCCCGACCTCGACCCCGGTGGGGTAGCCGTTGACCAGGATGCGGCCCACTTTGCGCTCCAGCACCGGCACCAGCCGGCGGGCCAGCTCCAGGTCCTCGGGCTCCATCTGGATGGTCGCGGTGAGCTGGCCCTCCAGCTTCTCGGCCAGGCCCAGCATCGTCTCCAGGTCCGGGCAGCGGATGATGAGGGAGGCGGAGCCGAACACCTCCTCCTGCAAGGCCAGGTCGGCGGCAAAATGCTCGGCGGTGGTGCTGAACAGCGCGGCGCGGCCCTGGTTCGGCCCGGCGCCGGTCAGCCCCTCGACCACCGTCTCCACCCGGTTGTTGGTGGAAAGGCGGGAGACGCCTTCCTCATACGCCTTGAAGATGCCGGGGGTCAGCATGGTCTGCGCCGCGCTGCCTTTCAGCGCCTCGCTGGCCGATGCGATGAAGGCGTCCAGCTCCTTGCCTTCCACGCCCAGCACCAGGCCGGGATTGGTGCAGAACTGCCCGGCGCCCATGGTGAGCGAACTGACGAAGCCCTTGCCGATGCCGTCCGCCCGCTTGGCCATGGCGCCCGGCAGCAGGAACACCGGGTTGATGCTGCTCATCTCGGCATAGACCGGGATGGGGTGCGGGCGGCTCTGCGCGATCTTCAGCAGCGCCGTGCCGCCGGAGAAGGAGCCGGTGAAGCCCACGGCCTGGATGCGCGGATCGGCCACCAGCGCGGCACCCACCTTGGCGCCCGAGCCCATCAGCAGGCTGAACACACCCTCCGGCAGCCCACTCGCCTTGACGGCGGACTGGATCGCCCGGCCCACCAGCTCGGACGTGCCGGGATGCGCCGAATGGCCCTTCACCACCACCGGGCAGCCGGCGGCCAGGGCCGAGGCCGTGTCGCCACCACCGACCGAGAAGGCGAGCGGGAAGTTGCTGGCGCCGAACACCGCCACCGGGCCCACGGCAATGTGGCGCTGGCGGATGTCGGACCGCGCCATCGGCTTGCGGTCCGGCTGCGCGGGGTCGATCCGCGCATCGAGCCAGCCACCATCCCGCACCACACCGGCGAACATGCGCAGCTGGCCAACGGTGCGGCCGCGCTCACCCTCGATCCGGCCGCGCGGCAGGCCGCTCTCGGCCACCGCGCGCTCGATCAGCTCATCGCCCAGGTCCAGGATGGCCTGCGCGGCCGCTTCCAGGAACGCCGCGCGCTGCTCGGGCGCGGTCTGGCGGAACGTGTCGAACGCCGCGGCCGCCAGGGCACAGGCACGCTCCACCTCGGCCGCGCCGCCGCCGCCGAAGGCCGGCTGCAGCTTCTCCCCGGTCGCGGGGTTGATGCCGTGGATGTCGCCTTCCGTGCCGCGCACCGCACTGGCACCAATCAGCATCTCGCCTGTAATGGCCATACTTGAAACTCTCCTCGCTCCCCTCCACCACGGCATCTCACCGGGGGTCGGGTTGGTTCGGGCCATGACAGGGCATCTTCCATCTCGCCGCAACCCACCATTGCCGGGGATGGGACCTGGAAAGGTGGGGTATGGCCTTTCTTCCTAGGCCGTCCGCGGTTTGGCCGAGGTGGGAGGAAGGCCGGGGAAGGAATTCCCCATCAAACCTATAGGTTTGATCCTTCTTTTCTTTTTTCGAGTTTTTGCCGGAGCGGCTGTTGGAGGGGTGGCCCTGAGAAACGGCTGGGTGCGCCAGAGGTCTTGGACCTCTGGCGCCTGAGGGTTCAGCCCGCGTGGCCCATGATTAAAATCATCAAGCAGCGCCCGCTCCCAGTCCTGAAGCGCCTCGCCAAACTCGCAGAAAAAAGAAGGGGTCCGGGGAATTCCTTCCCCGGCCTTCCAGCGAACCGCCAAAGATCCACGGAACCTCATGGTTGATCTGCGTGCAGCGCGCGGCGAACCCGTGGTATTCTCCGCCGGACGGGTGTTCAATCGCCAGGACGGCCGCGCCGGGCAGACCGGCTGACGGCCCCATTCCTGTACAGGGACACCCCCGATGGGTCAGACCCGCCAACTGCATCTGGGCGCCTTCATGCGCCCCACTACCATCCACACCGCCGGCTGGCGCTACCCCGGCGCCTGGCCGGACACCAACTTCAGCCTGCCCCGCCTGAAGTACCTCGCCCAGCGGCTGGAGCAGGGGCGCTTCGACGCCTTCTTCATGGCCGACCATCTGGCCGTGCTGAACATGCCGATCGATGCGCTGAAACGCAGCCACACGCCCACGTCGTTCGAGCCGCTGACACTGCTCTCGGCGCTGGCCGGGGTGACGGAGCATCTGGGGCTGATCGCCACCGCCTCCACCACCTTCGAGGCGCCTTACCACCTGGCGCGAAAATTCGCCTCGCTGGACCATATCAGTGGCGGGCGGGCCGGCTGGAACCTCGTCACCACCTCCAACCCCGACGCCGCGCTGAATTTCGGGCTGGAGGAGCATGTCGACCACGCCGAGCGCTACCGCCGCGGGCGGGAGTTCTACGACGTCGTCACCGGCCTGTGGGATAGCTGGGCCGATGACGCCTTCGTCCGCGACGCGGAATCCGGCCTGTTCTTCGACCCCGCCAAGCTGCACGTATTGAACCACAAGGGGCCGCATTTCTCCGTGCGCGGGCCGCTGAACATCGCCCGCCCGGTGCAGGGCTGGCCCGTCATCGTGCAGGCCGGCTCCTCCGAGGACGGCCGGCAGATCGCGGCCGAGACCGCCGAAGTGATCTTTGGCGCGCAGAACACCCTGGCCAGCGGCCAGGCCTTCTACGCCGACGTCAAAGGCCGGATGGAAAAGTTCGGCCGCAACCCGGACCACCTGAAGATCCTGCCCGGTGCCTTCGTCGTCGTCGGCGACACGCGGCAGGAAGCGCAGGACAAGCGCGCGCTGCTGGACAGCCTGGTGCACGACCAGAGCGCCATCGCCGCCCTCTCCATCGCCCTCGGCCACGATGCCTCCGGCTTCGACCTGGACGGCCCGCTGCCGGAGATCCCCGAAAGCAATGCCAGCAAAAGCGGGCGGGAACGCGCCATCGAACTCGCGCGGCGGGACAACCTGACCGTGCGGCAACTGGCGCAGAAACTCGGCGGCTATGGCGGGCTGCAATTCGTCGGCACCGCCACCGATATCGCCGACCACATGGAGGAATGGCTGACCACCCGCGCCAGCGACGGCTTCAACATCATGTTCCCCTTCCTGCCCGCCGGGCTGGAAGACTTCGTGGACAAGGTGGTGCCGGAACTGCAACGCCGCGGCATCTTCCGCCGCGAATACGCCGGCACCACCCTGCGCGAAAACCTCGGCCTGCCACGGCCGGAAAACCGCTTCTTCACACCGGGTTCGTGAAGGTGCTGGAACCGGCTGGGATTTTTCCCGCCGGTTCTCCGCTTCAGGCTGCTGTGTGAAGCGTGGTTGGGGAAGATGAAGGGAAGGCCGGGGAAAGAATTCCCCGGGCCCCTTCTTTTTTTCTGCGAGTTTTGCGTCACGCTTCCAGGAGTAGGAACGGACGCTTCTTGATGATTTTAAATATGGGCCACGCGGGCTGAACCCTCAGTCGCCGGAGGTCTGGGACCTCCGGCGCACCCAGATGTCTCTCAAGCGCGCGGCTGCAACAACCCCGTCCGAAAGCTCGAAGAAAAAAGAAGGGGACCGGGGAATTCTTTCCCCGGCCTTCCTTCTCCCACCCCACGAAAACGCAGCACCCGTCAGGCCGCCACGGCATTCCGCTTCGGGGCCAGGTCGACGGCCTGCTTCAGGGCTTCGACCAGCGAGCCTTCGTCGGCGACGCCGGTGCCGGCGATGTCGAAGGCGGTGCCGTGGTCGACAGATGTGCGCACCACGGGCAGGCCGATGGTGATGTTCACCCCGGCTTCCAGCCCCATCACTTTCACCGGGCCGTGGCCCTGGTCGTGGTACATGGCCACCACCAGGTCGAAATCTCCGCGTGCGGCGCGGAAGAACAGCGTGTCGGCGGGCAGCGGGCCGTCGACTTTCCAGCCCTTGGCCTGGCAGGCCTGCACGGCGGGGATGATTTTTTCTTCTTCCTCGCCCTGGCCGAACAGCCCGTTTTCCCCGGCATGGGGGTTGATGCCACAGACGCCGATACGCGGCTCGGCGATGCCGGATTTCACGAGGGTGGCGCGGCCGCGGGCGATGACGCGCTCGACCAGCCCGGGCTCGATGCGGCGGATGGCGTCCATCAGGCCGATATGGGTAGTGACGTGGATGACGCGCAGCTTCGGCGCCACCAGCATCATGGAGACTTCGGGCGTGCCGGTCAGGTGGGCCAGCAGCTCGGTATGGCCGGGGTATTTATGGCCGGCGGCGTGCAGCGCTTCCTTGGAAAGGGGGGCGGTGCAGATGGCGTCGGCTTCGCCGGCCTCTACCAGCCGGGTGGCGCGCTCTATGTAGCGGTAGGCACCTTCGCCGGAGAGCGGGATGACCTTGCCGAACGGGTGCCCGGCCGGGATGAGGCCGAGGTCGATGCAATCCACCGTACCGGGCGCGTAGCGGGCTTCCGCCGGGGTGGCGAGGGCGGCGACCTGCTGGCCGGTGCCGGTGATGGCGGCGGCCTCGCGCAGGCGGTTGGCGTCGCCCACCACCAGCGGGCGGCACATGGCGTAGACGTCCTGCCGCGCCAGGGCCTTCATGATGATCTCGGGGCCGACGCCGGAGGCGTCGCCCATGGTGATGGCAACGATCGGGCGGGTGTCGGGGGTCTGGGTCATGTCGCGGTTCCGGGCCGGAGAGAGGGCGGGAGTCGGGCTGGCAGGCGCAGCGGCATGAGCGCCGCGGGGGAAGGAAGCGGGGCTGCCGTCATGGGCTGGCCGCCGGGGCTGGCGCGCGGGGGAAGCCGCGCAACCGGGCCAGGCTGCGGAGGATGGTGGCATCATGGCCGAAGGCGCCGGCCTTGGTCATCACCGGCACTTCCAGCGCGCCCTGGGTGATGCCGAGCGGCACGCCGGGCTCGACCTCCTCCAGCAGGCGGATGCCGTGGACGCCGAGCTGGGTCAGCAGCGCGCAGGCGGTCTCGCCACCGGTGGCGAACAGCCCGCCCATGCGGGCGGCGGCGGGGCGTAGCAGCGCCGCCAGCCCCTCGGCCAGCGCGGCACCCTGGGCCAGGTCCGCCGCCGGGTCGGCGGCGATCTCCACCAGCGTATCCCGCCCATCGGCGATGCTGGCGGCGATGCCGGTGGAGAGGGCGGCCCAGCCCGGTGCGGCGGGGCCGGCGCGCAGCGTGGCGGCGGGGATGCTGAAGCGGCTGGCGGCGTCCTCCGCCACCAGCCGGGCGGCGGCGGCGCGGGAGGCCTCGGCGATGCTGCCGACGACGACCAGCACGCCGCCGCACGCGGCCGGCAGTGTCGGGGGGCGCGGTGCTTCGGTGGCATCCGGCAAGGCGGCGGCCAGGGCGGCGGCGATGCCGCCTGAGCCAACCCAATAAACCCGCCCGGCCAGGTCCAGGCTGGCGCGGGCCAGGGCGGCGAGGTCCTCTACCGCCTCGGCATCGCAGATCACGGCGTCCAACCCTTCTGCCAGGGCTGCGCGCAGCGCCGCGGCCAGGGCGGCGTGCCCGGCGCGCAGCGTGTCCAGCGGCAGCAGGCGGGCAGCGAGGCCGGCCCGGGCCAGGATCTCGCCCAGGTCGGCGCTGGCATAGGTGTGGTCCCGCGCCCAGAGCGGCGTGGCTTCCAGCGGTGTGCCGTCGATGCGCACGCGGCCCTCGCGTGTGGTGCGGCCGGTGGCGGGGAAGGCCGGGGCCAGGATGGCCAGCATCGGCTGGCCGGCGGCGCGCAACGCCTGGTGGGTAGCGGCCAGCTCGGCGGCAGGCTGGCCGCGCAGGGTGGAATCGATCTTCTTGATCAACCCGGCACCGGGGCGGTGATGGGCCCGCAGCAGCGCGACGTGGCGGCCGGCGGCCTGCGCCGGCGGCAGGCGGCGGCTATCGGCGTCGATCGCCAGCACGGCGCCGGCGGCGGTACCCGTCGCCCCCGCGTGCCAGCCGACCGAGGCCTCCAGGCCGCGCCGGGCGAAGGCGATGGCGCAATCCGCCGCCCCCGTCAGGTCATCCGCCAGGATCAGCCACGTCGCGGGCGGCATCGTCTCAGCCGCGCTCCGCCACCGGCGTGGCGGCGGCCGGGCGCGCGCCGCTCAGCAGGCGTTGCAGCAGCAGGACCAGCGCGGGGGTGACGGCGGCGATGTCCATGTTGTCGATGCCATACTTGTTGTTGGGCAGGTACCAGGCCGTGGTCGCCAGGGCAGTGGCGATGAGGCCCAGCGTAGCGCTGCGGTTGCTCTGGAAGAAGGGCAGGACGAACCCCACCACCGTGACGATGGAGATGGAGAGCCACAGCGCCCGGATGAAGACGGTTTCTTTCTGGTTCGGACTGCGAACTTATGTTCTAATTTGTACAAGACCTTTTATCGGTCCCGCCCTAGCAGCGTCAACCGCCAGGAATCGGGGGCGCCAACGACGTCTTCGCAATCATCCCGCGGCCGGGAAGGACACCCGCATGAAGGACGCACGCATGCCCGACGCCACCATTCCCCAGGGCGCGCCCCACGCCGTGGTCACCGGCGCCAGCTCCGGCATCGGCGAGGCCATCGCCCGCCGCCTGCTGGCGGATGGCTGGCGCGTCACCGGCCTCAGCCGCCGCGCCGGCGGCATCGCCCATCCCGCCTTCACCCACCGGGAGGCCGACCTGCGCTCCGAGCCCAGCATCCTCACCGCGGCCGAGGGGCTGGTGGCGGATGCCTTCGTCCACGCCGCCGGGCTGATGGGCACTCGCCCGTTGGGGCAGCTTGAATCCGAAACCGGTGCCGGCATGTGGCAGGTCCATGTGCAGGCCGGCAGCCTGCTGGCGGACCGGCTGCTGCACGGCATGGGTGGCGAAGGGCGGCGCGACGGCCGCATCGTGCTGGTGGGCAGCCGTACCGCCACGGGCGCCGCCGGCCGCAGCCAGTACGCCGCCACCAAGGCGGCGCTGACCGGCCTGGCGCGCTCCTGGGCCGCAGAATTGGCGCCGCGCGGCATCACGGTGAACATCGTCTCCCCCGCCGCCACCGACACGCCGATGCTGGCCGACCCCGCCCGCGCCAGCACCGCGCCGAAGCTGCCGCCGATCGGCCGGCTGATCCGCCCGGCGGAGGTGGCGGCTACCGTTGCCTTCCTGCTGTCGGAGGACGCGGCGGCGATCACCGGGCAGAATATCGTCATCTGCGGCGGCAGTTCCCTGTAAGCGCCGCCGCGGTGAACGATTGACAGAGGGGCCATGCCGGGATGAATGTATTGATTAACGAACAAGCGTTCGCAATCCGAACATGAGGGAAGGAAAGGTGGGAACCACCGAGGCCGCGCCCGCCCCCGCCAAGGGGCGCCCGGCCGCCGAGAATCCGAAGAACGTCGTCCAGTCCGCCGCGAAGGTCTTCGCGGTGCTGAAGGCGTTCGGCCCGGAACTGCCGGAACTGACCCTGGCGGAGGTGGCGGCGCGTGCGGGCACCGACCGCGGCACCGCCTTCCGCCTGATCCACACGCTGGAGGCGCTGGGCTACCTGCGCGCCGTGCCAGCCAGCCGCCGCTTCCGCCTG
>Ga0308159_1004027_pt1 | contig 13922 bp, 15 predicted proteins | sample PhyCR1_FD_201040 | JGI IMG/M metagenome (GOLD analysis project Ga0308159, IMG submission 201040) | Phyllosphere microbial communities from UC Gill Tract Community Farm, Albany, California, United States - DLSLC.R1 | ecosystem: Host-associated > Plants > Phyllosphere > Unclassified | place: USA... | reverse complement strand
ACGTCGTGCGCTTCAAATCGCACGACTTCCACTGATCCGTGTCGACGCTGCCTCGGCACCAGCGCGTGGTGATCGCGCTGTCGGTGCACATCCTGCGTGCCGGCGTGGCCAGGTGTTCAGAGACGACCGTCGACGGCATGGAAGTCCGTCTCGCGCTACGCTGTCTTCTGCCCCACTGCCCCGAACGCTGGCCCCTCGAGCTCTATTGGGATGCAGCATCCCAGACGAACGAAATCGGCAGAGCACAAGGCGTGACGGCCGCGTTTAACGGGATCGTTCGCCAGCTTCGCAAGGCGGGACGGTATGAGGACGTGTCACCGCTGTGAGCAAAAGGCCGACGATCGAGGCACCGTACACGACATTGGGCGAATGGGCGGCCGATCGCGCCGACATGCGGATTGCATGCGTCTGCGGTCGGAGCATGAATATGCCGGCAAGCCAAATCCTCGAACGGTTTCATGGCGACGGCGACGTCGCTTCCAAGGTCATTCGGTTGCGATGCCGAGGATGCGGTCGCCGTGGCCATGCTTCTGTATCGTCGGTGCCGATCCTTCGCCGCTAAGGCATCAGGCGTCGCCAACCGTCAGGGCAGACCTTCCGCCGTCCGCCTTTCCGGCCATGCCGGGCACCTCATCAAGCTGACGAAGATCGGTGAATTTGCCGCGCTCCTCACGGTAGCGCACAATCTCGAAACCATGGCCTTTGAGTTCGGGAACGCCATCCAGCTGCTCGGCAGTCGCTGTGTTGACGTTGACGAGAGATGCGTCGCTCATGGTCATCCTTTTCGTTTGCCGGTAGCAAACCGATAGGAGCCCTCCCGGTTCAGACTGCCGCGGGAACGGCGAGAAAGGGTGACCAATGGCCAACCATGACGCTCCCGAAAGCCCGAGCGATATTCGCGCATTGCTCGCCCATCTGCTCGCTGGCGTCACTGGCAAGTCCGAAGCGCACTGGGAAAAACTGATAGGCGAGGTGACGGCTTTGCCCATCGTATTCAATCCCCGGTCAAATTGGAGGATTGATCCGAACGGCACCAAGAAGGAGATCGAAGCCATCGAGAAAGCCGCCGAGATTGTGCGCCAAGCGCATCCCTACGTCCCATCACCGAAAACCCTGACCTAATCGCCGAAGATTTCGGCAATCGGTCGACTGAAAAGGCGTGCGATCCGGAACGCGCTACACAACGATGGATCGTGCTTCCCCGTTTCGATCGCGTTGACCGCTTGCCGTGAGATCTGAAGCCTTTCAGCGAGCTGTGCTTGGCTCCAACCACGCTCTTTGCGGAGGACCTTCAGCCTGTTGTAAAGACCTGCCACGGCTTAGAACGTGACAACGACGGCTTGGCGGACGAGCCGGTGAGCGCTTGGTGAGGTCGACCGGGCACCTAGCGAGCGTTGTGTTGGTCGTGGCGCACTCACCATCCGAGCGACTGAGTTATAACTGACAGGGTGGATGCCGTCTTGTGTGCGAAAGGCGTCCAGGTGCACCACCGTATCGCCGTAGGTCATGGCAACAGTCCTAACGATCGCTGAGGCAGCCGGGTTATACGGCGCGATCCAAACGACGCGGGACGCAGCGGTTCTACGCCGCATGACGTGCAGATTTTGGAGAAGCTTAGGGCTGCGCGGATCGTTCGAACCGAGAGCTATGACAACGAGGCTGGCGGACAGCTTCTCAGGGGAGGACCGCAGCGCGTCACTGGAAGATGCGCCAACACGAGCGCGCATCTCGCACTGAATGCCCGACATCGCCAAAGCTGCGGCGGTGCCAATTGCGGTGCTATCACCGAGGATGAGGCAGAACGGGATCATTTGTGACCCAGCAGGGCCAGTACGATAGCGAGCGACATGACGAACAGGGAAAGCCAGATTGCGATCTGCCCGTAAATGTGGAGTACGACGCCCACCCAGGTATAACGCCGGCGCAGCATGACGCCGCTCCCGACCGCGATGAAGAAGGCAATCGTGGTCGGCATCGTGATCGAAGGCGATCGATGTAGAACGGCCTCCGCAAGGGGCATCAGCCCGACCGCCATCACCAGCAACCACGAGAACCCAAAAAGCAGATTGCTGCGTAGATCGAGAGGCTCGTGGTTATCGGTGCGGTGCGCAGAAATGCTTGCCATTGCCTCGCTCCAATGCCAACCTCCATGCGGAGGTTAGCGTCATGCCAGAATTTGATCTGTCGCTATACAACGCGACACGGGATAGGCCGGGTGGCCCCCTCGTCGTGGTTGATGATGCCGACGACGCGCCGACTTTGCAGCCGTTCGCGGACGCGAGCGGCCGTTGGACCCAAGGGGGCACCATCGGGTATCTCCTCGCATACGGCCTGCTCGCCGGCGGGCTGCTTTATTGCGCGTATTTCCTGTAGGGTCACTTCCTCAGCTCCGGGTCGGTGAAGAAGCCCTTACGCATAGCTTCATCGACCTCACCCCTCACGGCTGAGCCGGCCTCAACGGCGCCTGCTCGGATCACCCTCTTGGCATCTTGATCTGCCTTAATCGCAGCCGTTTGAGTATCGATCTGCGCAACGGTCGCAGACCCATCGCCAGAACCGCCAACCGTTGGAACTGCGCGGAGGCCAGTCGGATGATAGCGAGCCTCAACGTCAGCAGCGCTTGAGACGGGGACCTTCGGAACGTCGACGAGGTCCGGCTCGTGCAAGCGCGGAGCCACGCCATTGTAAATGTCCTGCCGCTTTTGCTCAAGGAACCGAGAAACCATCTGATCGCGAGTGACCCGCTGCTGATCGCTAACCGCCGTCTCGTGAAGGCCGGGGGCATTCAACGCGGGCTTTTCGGCCTGTTCTTTCGCGTACCACTGAGCCAACTCCTGACTCATATTCTCGCTCATCTGCATGCCGTGCGTCTCAGCATAGCTTGCATCATTGGATAGCTGCTGTGCCTTTTCGTGAAGCTGGCGGGCGCGCAGCTCATGCGAATACGCCAGCGACCGTGCGTCCTCGGTGCTAACGCTCGACGTCTGTGAGGTAGCAGCACGAACGGAGGTGCCGGATCTCGTGTAATTGCCAGTGCTCTGGTTCAGATTTTCGCCATAGGACTGCTCGTTGCGAGTGCCATCGCCAATCGACGAGCCATCTTCAACGGAACGGGTTTGATCTTGGTTTTGACGCAGTGAGTCGGTTTGCTGGCCCGTCCAAGTTTTGCTCCCCTTGATTTGGGGCAGAGCACCGGCCAGCTTTTGTCCGAGGCTGGGCTTCTCCGGCAATTGCTGCGGCCCGTTCGGACCAACGGCATCTGCGGGGTTCGGCCTACCGGGACGCGCTGCCCCACCGCCGCCAAGCCCGACGCTCAGACCACCTGAGACAGAGTCAATGACCTCAGCTCCGCGGCCGTTGGTGTTCGTGACACGGGAGGAGTTGTTGATCGCCCCGCGGTTCTCCAACGTATCGAAGGTCGAACCGCCAGTCCGAACGAAGCGATCGCTGCCTACATTCGTCTGGACACCCGATCCGTTCTCTGTGGCCTTCGTGACGTCAGTCGAGGTGCCTTGTGCGCTTCGATCGGTATGGGTGGTGCTGAGGATCCGAGCGGCTGCGGCCTCCTCGCTCTGGGCTTCACGTTCCAGCATACTCGCAGCCTGTCGCATTTCTGAGACATACCCAGTCGAAAGTGTCGGCGTGACCGATAGCCGGGACATCGCACCGGTTGTGTCGGTAACGACGAAGCCGTTGCCATGGCTCGTCGACGTCGCACCGTTATCGTGCCGGTATGAGTAAGCGCCGGCACCGCTGGTGTACGACATGGCGTCAGACCACTGGTTGGCCTGCCGCATGTTCGACGTCGAATTGGCAAAACTGGTGTTGCCATAGGAATAGTTGCCGGTCGTCTGTTCGGCCGCAGCCGCTTCCGCTGCGTTCTGAGCCGGGTTGAGGACCGACGTCGCCTGACCCGAAATGCTCATCGCGCCCTTGGCGAGACCCGCCGCCAGGAAGGGGACGCTCATCAGCATGAACCCAGCGATCGTGGCCGTCTCGGCATTGACGGCGCCGATGCCCGCAAACGTGCCTAGCGACATACCTCCTTCCGCTGCGCCCTGAGCGGCACTGGTGGCGCGCGTCATGCAGATCATGTGGAGAATGACGTAGAGCGGCCCCCAAGACGCGAGGTAGAAGAACCCAGTCAGATAGCCCTTGAGAGCACCGACCCCCGTTTGAGGCATCAGGAAGAGCGGGAAGATCACCGGGAACATCGCGTAGAACACGACCGTGAGCACGATATTGAGGATCGGAACCCAGCTCATCGCCTGTTGGGCGATCGAGTTGTACGTGTTGCGCGCCTGAATGTCCGCCCGCGTCGTCGCGAAGGTGTCGATCGACGCCGCGCCCGGACCGCCGGCCATGCCATCCCGCGCTTGCATGAAGGCGTTGATCGCCGTGTTCTGCCGCATCACGGCCTCGTAGTTGGCGCTCGAGGCGGTGAAGGCCTGATTGACGATCGGAACGTCGGCGCGGAGCTTTGCCGATGCGACGGCGGTTGAGAGCTTGGGGAAGGCCTGCTTCGACCAGATCGGCGTGTGCGCCGCGATCATCGGCGTCCACTGCTCCGAAAGCAGGTTGTAGGCGTTGTTGCAGGTGATGATGTCACTCGTCACCGACGCACCGCTGCGGCTGACCCAAGGCTGTGACCGAGCCACAGAGCCCGGCCCCATCGCAGTCCATAGATCCTTCGCGTTGGCTAGGTCGGTCATCGACTTCTGGCCGAGCATGATGTCGCCGAACACGCAGTTTTTGAAATGCGCCGACAGGTTGGTCGCAAACTCGGCGTCGCGGATCTCAAAATTGCGCGTCGCGTCGAAAAGGCGCGCGCCATAGACCATGCCGTTGGTTGAGTAGTTCAGCTGGCTTGGCATCGTGAAGACCGTCTCGGCCGTCCGGGTGAGCCAGTCACCGACCTGACTTGTGAAGCTCGCAATCACGCCCAGCCCGAGGGGCACGTTGGCAACGGTGGCAGGGGCAAGCGACGGGTTGATGCGGTCGGTCACCTTCACCGACACGGTGGGGACCATCAGGCACATGTAGATGAGCGTCGAGCCGATGAACCAGTTCATCCAGACGCGGACGTTCATCGTGAAGGCGACGCACAGAAGCGAATAGATCAGGCCGAGGACCATGACGACGCGAAGGAGCGAGCGGTAGCCGCCCCCTCCCGTCCACGCTGCGACGGCGTTGAACGTGTTGACGATGTATTCGCCACCGCCGATCGTGAAGACCTCGACCATGCCGTTCGTCCTTAGTTGAGGCCCTGCGCGCTCAGCCCGCGCGAGAAATTGAGCGAAGCGGCCATCGCCGGCGACATGCTGTTCTGCAGGGTCGATTCCAGCATCACGGATTTGTTGATGAGGAAGATCGTCTGATTGAGCTTGTCGTTCAGCTTGAAGTCGCGCTGCGAGTAGCGGTCACGTGCCGACGACAGCTGCTCGCGCCATGCCTTGCTGACGTCGACGTCACCCGACTGGACCTGGACCGATGACTGGCTGATCCGATCGAGCATGTTGTCGATCATCGCCGAGAGCATGTTCACAGCGACGATCTCGGCGAGGGCGTTGGTCTCGCCAGGATTGAAGCTCTGGTGTGCCATCGCCTGGACTGCGAGCATTTTGTAAAGCGGGATTGTCGTCATGTTGAGGAGCTGCTGCTCCCCGACGTCAAGCGCGCTGTCGGTGCGGATCTTTGAGTTGATCGAGTCGATCATGCCCTTGATCTTCGTGCGAAGCCCGGTCGCGATCTGAAGCGGCTGTTCGGAGACCTTGAGGCACTTCAGCTGCTCGTCGCACTTCAGAAACTTGACCGGTTGCCCGCCCGTGCCCGTACCATCGAGAAGGGCGGTGACGACCGCCTCCTCGGCAGGCCCATGAAAGACCACGGCCGGGCCGCCGTCATCGCCACCCTTCGGGTTGACGATGATCGTGCCGACGAGGGTCATCAGGTACTCCGAGAACGCCTGATCGAAGGTGCCGAACTTGTTGGATTTCTGGATCGCGTCCCAGGTGTAGTTGCGCGGCGTGCCGGCCGCATTCTCCGCCACCTTGGGATCGGTGTTGGCGTCGATCGTCGACTCCTGCTTATTCCCCGGTCCGCACTCCTGACGGGATCGCGCCCAGTCGGAAAAGATGCCCTGACTGTTGCCGATCGCCGCGCAGACGTTGGACCGCGCCCCGGCCATCTTCGGCCACAAGCCACCCACCAGGCCCTGCGCCGCCTCGCACGACGAGATGTTCATCTGGTTCATCTGCTGCGCCTTGTTGGCCATGCCATCCATGACCTTGCCGATTTCCGGCGAGACGCTGTCGATCGCGAGCTGGAAGGCGAAACCGAGCGCATTGTTGGCGGTCGCCTTCAGCATCGCGACCATCTCGGCGCCGTTGATAAACGAGAAGGAGCCGGTGAAGATGTCGATGCCGCCACACCCGGCGCGCACGCTCGGCATCTGGAGATTGAGCGGCTGCACGCTCTTTTGCGGGAAGCGGGTCCAGACATTGCCCATCGAATAATATCCGGCGCTCTGGCCCTGATATGCGCTGGGCCCAGTGACATTGGCGGCGCCGCCCGCGTCCTGGAAGAAACTGTTCATCTGCCCGGCGACGTCGGCACGCGCGATGTCGACCGGGATCATGCTCGCGGCACCGAGGCACGCGACGACCGCGGCGGATCGCCGCAGGAAGACGCGGAAGGGGGAGGGGCGAGGGTTGGGGGCGGGCGTGTTCATCAGAAATCCTGACCCGGCTTAGTGTTGGTGAGCATGAAGATCCGCTCCATGACCTCGTCGGCCGACATGACGCCGAACCCGATGGGCACGGTCTTGCGGGTCACGGTGTCGAAGAGGACGAGAGCCGGCGTGGCGAGCGGCACGCCCATGCGCTCGCGCTGGCCGCTGTCGACCACGTAATTGGGGAAGGTCCGGCTCGGACCGCCATCGGTGGAGACGGCCATCACGGTCATACGATGACTGTCGGCGACCGAGCGAAGGATCGGAGAGAAGACCTCGCACGCGGCGCAGCTCTGCGCGAAGAAGTAGAACATGCCGTACCGCTGGCCGATACGAGACAGGGCCTGATCGCGCGTTGCGCTGCGATTATCGGTCCAGGCGCGCTTGCCGACGGTCGAGACCGGTCGCTGCAGCGTGTAGTCGATGTCGGGGTTCTGCCAAAGCGCGCGCTGCCAGGTGTCGGAGAAGGTGGAGGCCCGATCCAGCTGCTCGCGCTGATAGCGCACATAGGCGATAACGTTGGCCTCGGTCGGCTCGAGGATGGCGCGGTTCTTCAGCTCGTTGAGCTGTTTGGAGATCGCCTTCATCCGGTCCGTCGCCGAGGCTTGAGCCTGCTGGGCAGCTTGCGGGGCCTTGGGCGGGGTCTTCGGACGCTCGCAGTAGAACCACTGTCCGAGGCGGCGCTGGCCGCAGTAGAAATCGTCACCCTGAGCAGGCGTATCGACGCTTGCCTCGAGGACTTCCGGCTGCGCCTGGTCCTCGTTGCCTGCATCGTCACCCGCATCGGCCATGGCGGCCGATTGGAGATCGAGCGACTGCGCTCCCGCCGGCGCCGCGACCGGCGCGGCAGCTGCGAGGAGCATGAGAAGCGTGGCGGCGAAGCGGCCGCGGCGGTTATCCCTGATCGTCATCTTCGTCGTGCTCCCCGTCGAGCTCAATCATTGCGAGTTGAAGGACGTGCATCATCCGCGCGACGTCGAGCATCTTGGTGCCCTGATCGAGCATGCGGACGATCCCACGGAGGTGGCTGCGGCCGTGCTTGCGGCCCTTGATCGTGGCGCGCATCCCGCTGTCGCGGCGCACCAGCCAACCGGCGTCGACCATCCGAGGAAACGATCGCTCGATCTCTCGCGGGTCGATCTGACAGTCGAACCAGTGCCCGACCGTCTGTGCGACCTCGCCGGCTGACGTGCCGCGCCCGGAGCGGTGGATCCGCAGGAAGATGGCGAGGTCGAGCACCGACATATCGACGGCGCATGGTCCCCCCGGACCTTCCACATCATTTGCCCCCGTGAAGGTCATAATACCCCTGAATTTTCTGCTGGATGTCGGTCATGACACTGACCTCGTCGGGCAATTTTGCGGCGTCCATGAACTCGGCATAGACCTCCGAAAAATCCATTTTCGACAGGTCGAGGCGCTGAAATTCCTCGATGGTGAAGCCCTTGCAGGTCTCGTCCTTGGGCTTGCCCCACGGCTTGTTGATCTGCTGGCGGCCCTGCTCCTGCAGGATGCGGGATAGCTTGCTGCCGAAGCAGCAATAGGCGTCCTTCGACGTGACGCAGATGCCGAGAACCTTGTCCGAGCAATAGGACCCGACCTTGTGGCACAGCCCCTTGTCGTCCTTCTCGTCGAGTTGCTTCTCGGCCGAGCTGCACAGCCAGGGCGTCAGCAACGGCACACCCTTGCCCGAACAGCAATTGGACGCGCCAAAAATCTTCTTGTTGCAGGTCCCGCGCTCGCCGGAAAAGACCGTCAGGTTGTTCGGATCGAACTGCTTGCCGGCGTCGCCGATCGAGTGAAGCGCGACGAGCGCGTCCTTGAACTCGGTCGAGGCTTCGCGCTCGATCTGCTCGCAGTTGCCGTTGAGGCAGTAGACGTCGTTGCCGCAGACATACTGCTTGTCGGTCGACGCTGGGTCATCCGGCAGCGGGCAGCTATAGACGCGCTGCGATACCTTGCAGGCCCCCGACTGGGGATCGTCGAGACATTCGTCGCGCAGGAATTTGCACTGCTTGTTGTCGTCCAGCGAGCCGCAGTCGCTCGCAGGTTCGAGCCGCTGGCAGGTAAAGGTGCGCGACCAGGCCCAGCAGCTCTGCGTCACTGGCACGCCTTCAATCGTGCGTGTTTCAGGGCCCTCGGTGCACACCTCGGCCGCCTGCGGCGTGCAGCTGGTGTCTGCGGCAAGCGACGGGCAGGTGCCCTCGTTGCGGGTGACGGACACGCTGACTTCGCCTTCCTTCTTCAGGTAGACCGTGCCGGTGCGAAAATTCTGGTGGCTACCCGTGTCACTGGCGGGAAGCTCGCTCGAACAGGAATAGAGCTGCGCCGTGCCGCTCAGCTTGCCCTTACAGAATTTGCGATAGTCCTCGACGTTGGTGCCGCCTGCGCCGAGGTCGATCTGCGCGTCGCAGATGTGCTTCGACACCGGCTCGGTACGGCAGACGCCGGCCGCGGTCCGAGCCTGCATGACGCTATTGCGGGCAAAGCCGTAGCCCTCGTTCTTGTCGAGAACGCCATAGTAGAAATAGCGGGCGGTGTTGACGACGTGCGGGACCATATTGCCGCGGCAGATCTCGTTGGCCTGCGTGACCTTCGAGCCCTTGTTGCACGTCGCTTCGTAATAGCCCTTCGAGCCCACCGATGGGGGAAGCGCGGTGCAGGTGCCTTGGCTTCCGCCAATGTCCTGCCCGCCGAGATAGGTCTCGGGATCCTTCTCGATCGCGGTGCCCCGCGAGGTCGCAGCGATGATTTCGGCATTGCTGAAGCTCGGCCGCGTGCCGCCCTTGTCGGTAACGGTGCCATAGGCGTCGCTCGTCGGCGCGGCGACCTTCCCATCCATCGTCAGCTTGTCGGGATCGTCGAAATAGCCCTTCTCTGGCAGATCGGTGCCGCCATAGCCGGGAAGCTCCTGCAGCTTCAGCTCATTCGGGCCGAGGGTATCATCGGCGCGCATCGCCTTGCCCATGGCATTGCCCTGCTGACGCGCCTCTTCGATCGTCGTCTGCGCGATGACGCCGCTGGCGCCACCCACGAGGATTGCGAGAAACAGGGAGGCGGCGACCCGCTTCATTTAGCTGGCCTTCGCCATGTTGCGCAGCGCGACCGAGGCAACACCGGCACCCGGTCCGCGCGCCGACACGAAGGTATCGAGCACATAGCGGACCGAGACGTTACCCGTGATGCGATCGTGCGCGGGCACCGCGGTGCGACAGTTAAGGCCGGAGCACAGGTCGAAGTCGGATGACACGGCCACGTAGGTCGGCACGGCCTGGACGTCGAACGCGCGGAAGAGGCGGGGATCGATGCCGACGTTCGAGAGCTGGTCCTTCTCGGTCACAACCTTGCTCAAGGCCTCGCTGAACGCCTTCATCGAATTGCCGGGAAAGCCGCGAAAGACGACCACTCCTCCGGCCTTCGCTGTGTCGGCGATCAGCTGGCGAAGCGCCGGCACCGGCATCGACAAGCTGGCGAATGCGATGAACTGGGGCGCGTCGCCGCGCCCCGTCGACGAGACGTTCTGGCTGGCGCCCTTGATAATTTCATCGAAATCGAAAGCACCGTCGCCGTTCACTGGCAGGTCGGCTTTCGCCAGCTCGACGAGGTTTCCGGTGGCCTTGGTCTGCACGGCGACGGCCTCTTCGCGGAACGCTTCACCACGATTGCGAACGTGATCGGCGAACGTCTCTGCATCGCCCTGCATGGCCGCCGAGCGGCGCTTGATGGCGTCGAGATCCAGACCGTCGACGGTCTGAGCGATTGCCTGGATCCCGCCGATTGTGGCGACAAGAGCGAGGACGATGGTGAAGCGACGCATGTCAGTGGTTCCTCACAGGACGCAGCAGTTGCGCTTGCGCCAGACGAGGTAGCCCATGTCCTCGCCCTTTACGGGGAAGGCCCGGCCAGCCTGCGGGGGCATGGTCGAGGCACCGAGAGGCGAGCAGGCATACTTGCCGCTGACGGTCGGAATCGGGTTGGTCATCTGGACGCGGTATTGCTGCTTGCGCAGCACCGGCATCGGGTACTTGTTGCAGAGGCCCTTCGAGCCCATCGTGCCCCACGCGAGGCCCTCGCGGTGGATCTTGAAGGCGAAGCGCGCAAGCGCCAGGCGCGACGCCTGAACGTGGCCGATGGAGGCAGCGATGTTGCCGTTGACGGGGTACATCGGTCCCTGACAGCCAGCGCACCAGAAGGTCGCATCGAGAGGTAGCTTGGCGGTCGCTGCGATGCAGTCACCGGCACACGCGGCCTGCGCGATCGGTGAGGAGAAGAGCACCGCCTCAGGATTGATGAGCGCGGTGAGAGAGTCGTCCTGCCAGAGCGGATCGACCTCGGTCATATAGGCGATGTCGAAAGACGATTGCTCGAAACAGGCGAAGTCTGCGAGGATCTCCATCCAGTAGAGCAGCGGATATACGTACCAGTGGACATGCCACTTCGACGTGTTCTGTCCGTTCCCACCTTTCTGCGACGGCCCCGACAAATTGCCCTGTCCGATGTCGAAGCCGGGCGAGATCTTGGTCCCGCCGAGGTTCACGAAACACCATGGCTTCGTCGACACGTCGGCGAGACGCACCGGCTCCCAGAAGCCGGCCGAAATACCGATGCGCGGGACGGGTGATCCGCAGGCGCAGACGGGCAAGCTGGGGTTGTCTGTATCGGGACGATTGCTCGGCCAGATCTTGAGGCCACCCACCGAAAGCGGGAACAGGCACGACCAGCACACATCCGTGATCGGGTTCACGAACTTGCCGGTGCACTTCGACTGCGCCTCCGCGCGCGGGCTCAACACCGCCGACAGGGCGAACGCGAAGAGCGCGAGGGTGAGGAGGCGCAGGCCTTTCACGCGGCCTCCTCCGGCGAAGTGGCGGCGTCGAGGTAGGCGTTGTCCGCGCGGTTCTTCCGGAAAACGTAAAGCGCCGTGTGAAGGGCCGTCGTCGCGAGGACGGCCGCCACCACGAAGGACGCGGGGCGACCAAAGAGCTTCACAAGCGGAGAGATGGCGAGGACGCCAACCGCAGATGCCACGCACAGGAACTGAAAGGTGCGGCGCATACCGCGCAGCTCGGCCGTTTCCGGCGCTGCCATCGGCGTCTTCAGGAGATCGAGCCACAGAGGCATCAGCTGTTTCCCTTCAGCTTGATTTCGGAAAGCTTCATGACGCGGCCGTCCTGCACGGCGACGGCGGGTGTGTGCCGGATGCCGAGCTTGCCCGTCAGGCGACCTTCCTGATCGAAGTAGAAGCGGCGTTGCCGCGCCGTCATCTCCTCGAGGGGGGAGCCACTGACGAGGATGATCTTGGCCTTGAGGTCGCTGTATTGGGCAGTCGCCCACGCCATCTCGGCCTTGTTGTCACCGTCGACGAACACCAGCGCCTGGGTGACGGCCGTGAAATCGAGCGGGTTCACGGTCTGACCACGCCGGGCGATGTAGTTGCCCTTCTGATCCTGAACGTCGCGCTCGATCGTGATCGTCGGGTCATAGGCCCAGGTCCGCGCTTCGGTCGCGGGAGTGATACCGGCGACGGGTTTCGGACGCCGCACGCGGGCCTCCGCCCTGCGAGCGAAGGCCGCATTCATGCGATCGATGTCGCCGTTCGCCTGCAGCCGCTGGAGCTTTGCGTCGATCGTGGCGAGCAGATCCGGCTCCACGATCGGGAATGTCTGCCCGACGATGCCATGGTCGCTCGCGCGGGTCGCCGAGCTCAGCGAAACAGAGAGGAGGGCGACGATCGCGACGGACTCCAGCGCCCGCTTCACAGGATCGGCTTTCCGACGCCGACGATCTTGTTCGCGCACGCGAAGCCGATCGCCGCATACCGGCTGTCGAAGCCATCCTTGTGCGGGCTACCGACGAAATAGCAGTCACGCGGAATGATGCCGGTCGGGCCGGGCACAAGTCGTTCGCCGAACTTTGTTAGCGGTTTCATGTGCGCGACGAGCTTACCGGCGACGATTACGTCAGCGCCGCGATGCTCAACCAGGTCGCCCGGCATGCCATAGACGATCTTGCCGAACATCTGCTTCTTTGCACCGAAGTGCCGAACGACGAGCGGCGCGGCAGGAGGCACGAAGAAGACGTATTCACCGCGCGCCGGCGTCGCAGTTTTGTGGATCACGAAGGCCCAATTCGGCAGCGACTCTGACGAGTTGATGAGCAGGGCGTGCGTGTCGCGCCATTCCGCGAGTGCATTGAGCGACGCGCCACCAGCGATGAAAAGGCCGAGCGCCGCCCAAAGCCGTTTCCTCGGCCGAAAGCGCTCAGTCGGCGCCGGTGCGCTGACCGCGTTACTGGCCACTGGGACCACCAAAGGTCGAGACGCTGGCGCCAGCAGCGCTAAGGTCGGGGGCCGGGGCGGGGACCGCTTGAGCCGTGTCCATCCCTACCGCGCCGAAGGGCGATGGGGCGGGAGCACCAGTCGGCATTTGCGTGACTTCAGGCGCAACGGCGACGGGGGCAGCAACGGGAGCAGTCGGAGCCTGTCCACGCATCATGGCACCCATCTGAGCGGGAGAGGCGGGCTGCGGCACGCGGATGCCGGCCGAATAGACGGCCTTGGCGACCTCGCCGGTGATGTCGGGGACGCTCTTCGACAGGACCGCCTCGCCGACGAGGACGACCTGCCCTGCGGCGCCACGTCGCTGAAGCTCGGTATCAAGCGCCGCCATGAAGGTCCGCATCTGCGCCTGCACCTGCTCGGGTGGCGTGGCACTGCGGGCCTGCGCCTGCACGTATTCGCCGACGATGCGCGATAGGTCCGCCTTCACGATGTGCTGCGGCTTCTCGGCCATGACGGCCTTGCTGATCCACATGGCCCAAATCAGGGCGAGGAGGAGAGCCGCACCGGTGAGGAGCTGCGGCATCGTATAGCCGGCGAATACGGCCCGCCGCGTCACCGCGCGCCCCGATGCACGAACCGGCGTGGTCTCGAGGCCGGGCGACAGGCCAAGGCCATCGTCGTTGCGGTCAATACTCGATGCTTCGGTCATGCTTGGCGCTCCCGGGCGGCAGGGTCGCGCGGCAGGATGGCGTGCCGGCGGAAGAAGATGAGGGCGGTCGACAGGATCAGGTGAGCGATACCCACCGTGATCTTGAACTGATCGACGCGGTCAGATCCGGCCGCCAGATAGCGACTGGTCATGTTCTGGAGGTGGTGCATCATCCCATCGAGCGACAGGCCGCCCAGGACGAG
>Ga0308159_1004025_pt1 | contig 13924 bp, 14 predicted proteins | sample PhyCR1_FD_201040 | JGI IMG/M metagenome (GOLD analysis project Ga0308159, IMG submission 201040) | Phyllosphere microbial communities from UC Gill Tract Community Farm, Albany, California, United States - DLSLC.R1 | ecosystem: Host-associated > Plants > Phyllosphere > Unclassified | place: USA... | reverse complement strand
CGCCTGCCGACCGTCGAGGAGTACATGGAATACGCTGGCAAGATCGACAGCATGGCGGCTGATGTCTACCGCTACCTGTCCTTCGACCAGATCGCCGAGTTCCGTGAAGCGGCTGCGAACGCCAAGATTCCGGTCGTTCAAGCCTAACGTTACAAAGCAATAAAAAACGCCGCCCATCGTGAGATGAGCGGCGTTTTTTTATGCCTGTTCGAGGGTGGTTGCCTGTTCGGGCTTCATCGCTGGCAAGCCAGCTCCCACAGAGGTTTATGGCGTTTCCAAGAGGGTGAGTTTTACACATGACCCTGTGGGAGCTGGCTTGCCAGCGATGGCGGAGTGTCAGTCAACATCATTGTTGATGACTCATCGCTCGCGAGCAAGCTCAGCTCCCGAGCCAAAAAAACCGCTGTGCCCGGGCAGGCACAGCGGTTCTTATCGATTGAAGCCGCGTTACATCGCCAGTTTGTAAACCAGCGCCGAAATCGCTACCAGACCTACCGCCGTAACAAACACGTTAGACGCCTGCCCACGATAGCGCGCCATGGCCGGCACTTTGTGAATCGCATACATCGGCATCAGGAACAGAATCGCCGCGATCACCGGACCGCCAATTGTCTCGATCATTCCCAGAATGCTCGGGTTCAACGTCGCCACAATCCAGCAGATCACCAGCATGAGCGCCGCGACGATGCGATCCAGTGCCTTGGCCCCCGGACGCTTGCCGCTCTTGACGATCAAGCCTTTCAGACCCTCGCTGGCACCGATGTAGTGGCCGAGGAACGACTTGGAGATTGCCACAAACGCAATCAACGGCGCCGCAAAGGCAATGGTCGGGTTGCTGAAGTGGTTGGCCAGGTACGACAGGATCGACAGGTTTTGCGCCTTGGCCTCAGCCAGTTGCTCCGGCGACAGCGTCAGCACGCAACTGAACACGAAGAACATCACCATCAGCACCATCAATGCATGGGCGCGCGACAGGATCTGCGAACTGCGCTCCTCTGCGTGCTTGCCGTAGCGTCGCTTCTGATCGACCGCAAAGGCCGAGATGATCGGCGAATGGTTGAATGAGAACACCATCACCGTAATCGCCAGCCACAGCGTAAGCAACAGCTCAGACGGTGCCGGTACGTGCGATGCGGTGGCGAGAATACCGCCGTTCCAGTGCGGGATCAGGTACACAGCCAGAAACAGCAGCGCAACGATAAACGGGTAGACCATCAGGCTCATCGCTTTGACGATCGCCTGCTCACCGCAACGCACGACTGCCAGCAGACCGAGGATCAGCACGAACGACAGCAGCGCCCGTGGCGGCGGCGTGATGTGCAGTTGGTGTTCGAGAAAACTGGCGACCGTGTTGGTCAGGCCGACGCTGTAGATCAGCAGGATGGGAAAGATAGCGAAGAAGTACAGCAGCGTGATCAGCGCACCGGCCTTGATGCCGAAATGCTGTTCGACCACTTCGGTGATGTCGGCGCCTTCACGTCCGGACAACACGAAACGCGTCAGACCTCGGTGCGCATAGAATGTCATCGGGAACGCCAGCAGCGCGAGGATCACCAGCGGCCAGAAGCCCCCAAGCCCCGCGTTGATCGGCAGAAACAGGGTGCCGGCGCCAATGGCCGTTCCGAACAGTCCCAACATCCAGGTGGTGTCCTGGCGATTCCAGCTCGAAAGTTCAGCGGGTGCTGCTGCATCAAAGCGCTCGTCGACGCTATTGGCCTGATCATTCATCCGGTCGGATCTCCGCATTCCGGTCACTTGCCACTCGGTCAGGACGCGTCGGAAAAAACCGACAGACATGCTCCGGCCGAAACAGGGGCGCGATTCTCCGTGATAAATCAACAGAAGCAAAGACTTAGCTGAGGAATGGTTGTGCGGTGCAGATCTGGGCGGTGTCGTTTTCAGCGTGACCAATGTCGCTAATCGATATGAACGATGTCGTTTACGAAACACTGCCGCGATTGTCGCCACGTTTCAAACGAATCGAACCAGTACCATTGCGAAGCACATCCCGATCGCGGCAATCAACATTCCCAGACCAAAAAGCACAATCGTTTCGCGCATTTCAGCCTTGTGAAATGGTCGCATGGCTTCTCTGAAATCAAACTCCTCTTGGTACAGTTTTTCTATCCTGGCTCTTCGTTCTTCCGGGTTCATACTGGCCTCTTTATTGGGGTTGGTTGATCGCTACGTGGTTATTTCGACAGTCATTCACGGCTTGAGAAAAAAGCCGAACATAGTGGTGAGCGCAGCCAAAACGGCAGCGCCGGCAACAAGGGGGTAAAAGAACGTCTCCCTTTTCAGCTTCGCCTCCTCCGCCAGCAGTTTGCGCCTCTCCGCCCCGAGTTTTTGTGCTTCCGTTTGTAGCTTTTCAATTTCCGCGTTTTCGCGATCATTAACAAACATGTGCCGTCCCTGGCTTTTTGCGGTGTGCGCGGCGAGCGCTATGGCGTTGATCGGCGTCGCGCCTTATGCCATTCATCATTTCGGTTTCGCACTGCGCTGACTAGCAGACGGATCTGCCCGCTGCGTAGGCAAAATCCGGGCATTTTGTAATCCAGCTCATGCACAAAAATCGCTGATATTCCAGACCAAACACCCTGCCAATGTCGCGCGTTTGAACTAGCGTGACAGGTGCCCATCATTCCCGGAGCCTCTCATGCCACTGGTTCGCGTCGACATTCAGCAAAACCCCAACCCCGAGTTCGCAAAGCGTGTCGGCGAACAGATCTATGCCGCCCTGCGCAGCTGCATCGATGTGCCGGAACATGACAATTTCCAGATTCTCACCGAGCACGATACCCAGCACTTGATTTACGACCCGCAATATCTCGGCATTCAGCGCAGCGACGGCGTGGTGTTCATTCAGATCACCATCAGCGAGGGCCGGTCAGTGGAGAAGAAGCAGCTGTTGTTCAAAACCATCGCCGATAACCTGCACGCTGAATTGGCGGTGCGTCTGGAAGACGTGTTCATCAATCTGATCGAGGTGAAGAAAGAGAACTGGTCGTTTGGCAATGGTATTGCGCAATACGTCACCTGACCGCCCTGCGCCCGATAGCCCGAAGCGAACCTGAGCCTGACGCGACAAACCAAAGCCCGGCAGCGCAATGAGGCCCGCAGCAAAGCGGATCACCGATGTGCTGCCACCCCTTGCTTCTTGTCCGAAGCCGTCCAGAATCAATGCACGATTGCGTGAATGATCAGGATTGCCAAAACGCTGCGGATTCACCACGCTGAAACGATTTCGCGATACACCCGCCATTGATCTCAGGAGCCGTGCAATGCCCGCAACCGTTCTGGTACTGGTTGAAACCATCAATGACTATCTGCCGATTCTTGAAAATCAGGGCTTTCACCTGATCCTCGCCCCCACGCCTGCCGAACGTGCGCAAGCCATTGCCAGTCACGGCAGCCGCATCGACGCAGTGCTGACCCGTGGCCCGCTGGGCCTTACCGCTGGGGAAATAGCCGCCCTGCCCGCGCTGAAGATCATCACCGTGATCGGCGCCGGTTACGAGCAAGTGGATTTGCAGGCAGCCAGTGATCGTGGGATTACCGTGACCAATGGCGCCGGGGTCAACGCCTCGTCGGTGGCTGACCATGCGATGGCGATGCTGTTGGCGCTGGTGCGCGATATACCCCGTTGTGACGCCGCCGTACGCCGTAGTGAATGGCCGAAGATCATGCGCCCTTCGCTGGCTGGCAAACGTCTGGGCATTCTCGGGCTCGGCGCGGTGGGCATGGCCATCGCCAAACGGGCCAATCTGGGTTTCGACATGCCGATCAGTTACCACAACCGTCAGGTACGCAGTGATGTGCCTTACGCGTTCTGCTCGACCCCGAGCGAGCTGGCGCGGGCTGCGGATTTTCTGATCGTCGCTACGCCGGGTGGCATCGGCACACAGCATCTGGTGACCCGCCCGGTGCTGGATGCGCTGGGCCCGAACGGTTTCATCGTCAACATCGCCCGCGCCAGTGTCATCGATACGGCCGATCTGGTTTCGGCCCTTGAACAACGCCGGATCGCCGGTGCCGCGCTCGATGTGTTCGACCATGAGCCGCAAGTGCCCGACGCCTTGAAAACCCTTAGCAATGTATTGCTCACCCCGCACGTTGCCGGCCTGTCACCGGAAGCCATGCAAGGTACGGTGGAGCTGGTGGGGAAAAACCTCGTGGCGTTTTTCTCCGGACAACCCGTGTTAACCCCCGTTGCCTTGCCGCCCCGCCTTAACGACCAGCGCGCTTGCTGAAGATCGCCAACCCGCGTTCTGCATCGCAAAGAGCCCACGTCTGCAGCCCCCTTCCGCGCGGAAGGGAGGGCTCATTCCCAAAGGTGATTATCCGGCAACACGCTAACCTATAAGACCGACCCGCGCTTGTCGGTGCACGAGCGTGCCATTAGATTAGCCAATGATGTCTGGCCTCCAAAATAAGCAGAAGGGATAAGCATGGCGCTTACTGACCAGTCCACCCGTATCCGCTCCGGCGAAGAACTCGATGCCAGCCTGATCGATCCATACCTCAAAGCGCACATTCCGGGCCTGACCGGCACGCCTGCGATCAGCCAGTTTCCCGGGGGGGCATCGAACCTGACCTACCTGCTGGAATACCCGGAACAGGAATTCGTCCTGCGCCGTCCGCCCTTCGGCCACAAGGCCAAATCCGCCCATGACATGGGTCGCGAATTCCGCATCCTCAATCAATTGCGCGACGGCTTCCCGTATTGCCCGAAAGCCTTTGTGCACTGCACCGACGAAGCGGTGATCGGCGCCGAGTTCTACGTGATGGAACGGGTCAAGGGCATCATTTTGCGCTCGGATCTGCCGCCGGAACTGGGCCTCGACTCAGCGAAGACCGAAGCGCTGTGCAAAAGCTTCATCGATCGTTTCGTTGAACTGCACCGCGTCGATTACAACGCCTGTGGCTTGGGCGATCTGGGCAAGCCCGAAGGCTATGTCGCCCGCCAGATCAAAGGCTGGAGCGAGCGCTACGAGAAAGCCCTGACCCCGGACGCGCCGCACTGGGAGCAGGTCAAGGCCTGGCTCAACGACAAGATGCCGGCCGACCACCCGACGTCGAGCATCGTCCATAACGATTACCGCTTTGATAACGTCATCCTTGACCCGCAGAACCCGATGCAGATCATCGGCGTGCTCGACTGGGAGCTGACCACCCTCGGCGATCCGCTGATGGACCTGGGCAACACCCTCGCCTACTGGATTCAGGCCGACGACCCGGCGCCGGTGCAACTGATGCGCCGCCAGCCGAGCCATGCACCGGGCATGCTCACCCGCCGTGAATTCGTCGATTACTACGCCGAGCGCTCGGGCATCCAGATCGACAATTTCGACTTCTACTACACCTACGGCCTGTTCCGGCTGGCCGGCATCGTGCAGCAGATCTACTACCGCTTCTACCATGGCCAGACCCAGGACAAACGCTTCGCGCAGTTCATTCACATGAACAAACTGCTGGAGCAGATGAGCCTGCAGGTCATCGCCAAATCGAGCCTCTGACGGCCCACACCAAGGAACCCTTATGTCCAAGACTCAGTTGTTCGACCTCGACGGCAAGATCGCTTTCGTCTCCGGCGCCAGCCGTGGCATTGGCGAAGCGATCGCCAAACTGCTGGCCCAGCAAGGTGCCCATGTGATCGTCTCGAGCCGCAAGCTCGATGGCTGCCAGCACGTCGCCGACGCAATCATCGCCGCTGGCGGCAAAGCCACGGCCGTGGCCTGCCACATTGGTGAAATGGAACAGATTGCTCAAGTGTTCGCCGGGATCAAGGAACAGTTCGGCCGCCTCGACATCCTGGTCAACAACGCCGCGACCAACCCGCAGTTCTGCAATGTGCTGGACACCGACCTGGGGGCTTTCCAGAAGACCGTCGACGTGAACATCCGCGGCTACTTCTTCATGTCGGTCGAAGCCGGCAAGCTGATGCGCGAAAACGGTGGCGGCAGCATCATCAACGTCGCCTCGATCAACGGCATCTCGCCGGGGATTTTCCAGGGCATCTATTCGGTCACCAAAGCGGCGGTGATCAACATGACCAAGGTGTTCGCCAAGGAATGCGCGCAATTCGGCATCCGCTGCAATGCCCTGCTGCCAGGTCTGACGGACACCAAGTTCGCCTCGGCGCTGGTGAAAAACGATGCGATCCTGAAGCAGGCGCTGACCCAGATCCCGCTCAAGCGCGTGGCTGATCCAAGCGAAATGGCCGGCGCGGTGTTGTACCTGGCCAGTGATGCGTCGAGCTATACCACCGGTGTGGCGCTGAACGTGGACGGTGGCTTCCTGTCCTGATTGCTCAGGCAAGTACCAACCCTGTGGTAGCGAGCCTGCCCGCTTCCACAGGATTGTCCGCAGCCACTACTGAGTGATGCAGCGGGTAGTGGTGATGTGCCGGGTAACCTGCCCGTCCTTGTACATGTCACCGGCGACCTCGGTGTTTTCCATGACCTGACAGGTACGTTCCGGCGGTGGTGGCGGCGCCACGGGCGCCGGTGGTGGTGGACTGGCACAACCGGCCAGCAATACAAACAGAAAAGCCAACGGCAACACGCGATTCCCAGGATTTTTCATAGGATGGTCCGCGGTGAGAAAGACAAATTTCCGCGACCGGGATGGGTTACGGAAAACCTGACGACTCACTATTTATAGCCGAGACCCTTGCAAGTGCCAGTGAGCAGGCTGTTTGAACGAGTTAAAGCTGTCGATTTTGCTTTTGGGTTCGGGTCAGTGATGGAAAAGAAGTTGTAGGTAGATCGCCTTCGCGAGCAGGGTCGCTCCCACACCAGCACATCAGAAGCCTGAATCTGCTGACGAGCGCAGAGAATTGCTTTCCAGTTCATAGCGCAATTCATCGACCAGCGCCTGCACCGATTCCGGTGTCCGCAACTCATCGAGCTTCAGACCGCTGATCACCAGGTCTACCGCTCCCGAATTCTTGTGATAAAGCTTCACCGTCAGCGAATGATCGCCATCCACCGAACACTCACACGCCAGCGGCGGAAAACTGCGCTCAAGCTGCGCACGCAACTGTGCAAGATTCATCATTGGGGTTGTTCCTTTGGCTGCATCGAGGGGGACGCGGTCCCGTGCCAAAAAAAGGCTCGTACCGCACCCCAACAGCCTAAGAACAGACGTCGCCGGCCAATACACGAATTTGCACCCGAATCACTAGTGCATTTGCACCCCTAGCGCTGCCCTTTGGCGCCCCATTCGCCGGAAAACAATCCGCGTTCGCGGGCCCAGACGATCGCCTCGCTGCGGCTGTGCACGTCGAGCTTGGAATAGACAGTGGCCACGTGATTGCGCACGGTATTGGGCGCCAGTTTCAGCCGTGCGGCGATTTCCTTGTCCGCCAGACCTTCACAGATCAGCCCCAGCACGTCGCGTTCGCGCGCGGTCAAATCAGTGAACGACGCACTCGGCAGTTGCGGCGAATTGATCTTTTTCACGTTCGCCAGTTTTTCAATCAGGGTACGACTGAACCACGACGCATCCTTCATCACCTCTTCAATCGCCGCAACCAGCTCCAGTTCGCTGCGCTTGCGCTCGGTCATGTCCATCAGCACCAGGAGATAGCAGGACGTGTCGTGGATGTTTACCGTGTCGGCCGACACCGCGCATTCGAGCAATTCGTCGTCGCGCTTGCGCACGCGCACGTCGACCCGGTCGACTCGGCCGTTTGTTGCCAGCGCCGCCAGCAAGCGTGTGCGCTCGCCATCGTCGTCGATGAACTTCAGCTGGGTGACGGTTTTGCCAAGGACGTCATCGCTTTTATAGGCCAGGGTGTCGAGGAAGGCCTGGTTGACGTCGATGATCTCTTGCTGGTCGGCAGTGCATATCAGAATCGGTACCGGGGTCAGGCGGAACGCCTTGGCGAAACGCTCCTCGCTCTGGCGCAGGGCGAGTTCGACCTTGCGCCGTGGCTCCATGTCGACGAAGGAAAACAGCATGCAATTCTCATCGTTGAGCAACAGCGGTTGCCCGGCGACGATCACTTGCTTGCTGCCGCCATCGGGCAGACGCAGTTCAGCCTGCATCTGCGGGATGGTCGCAACGTCGCGCAGGCGCTGGATGGCCAGATCGCGTTTCTCGGCCTGCTCGAAGATATCGATTTCGTATGCCGAGGTGCCGATCACCTGCTCGCGGCTGTAACCGGTCATTTCGAGGAACCCCGGATTGACCTTGATATAGCGCAGGTCGCTGAGCCGGCAGATCACCGCCGGCGCCGGGTTGGCATTGAAGGTTTTTTCGAAACGCTGCTCGGCATTGGCCCAGTCGGTGACGTCGCTCATGATCAGCACCAGCGACTCGGGCTGGCCCAAACGGTCGGTCAGCACCATGCTGCGTACGCTGTGCACCCAAATGCGCTCCGGGTCATCAGCGGGCGAGACTTCGATCAGCACGTCATTGAACATTTCGCAGCGCGCGACGCGGCTGATCGGATAGTTCTCCGGCGGCAACGTGTGATTGTTGCGATAGCGCAGACTGAAGCGCTTGGCGTATTCCTCAGCATTGGTGCCCAGCTCGCCAATCCGGCTGACGCCATGCATGGCCAGCGCTGCTTCGTTGGCCCACAGAATGCTTTGATCGAGCTCCAGCAAAATCACCCCGTCGGACAGCCCGGCGATGATCTGCTGCAACTGGCGACGGTTGGTTTCGGTGGTCAGGACTTCCTGGCTCATTGGATCTCCACACAGTGAGGCGGCTCGGTGAAGAGTACGACCGCAGCGGCTCGGGTTCGTGCGGGGCCAGGTTGCCGCACCGCAAAATCCCCGCTGGAGCCCGTTTTTCTCCAGTCACCACAGATCACTATGGGAGCCAGCAGGCTGGCCCCCACAGGTTTAGTGTCGATCTGGAGTTTCGGCCAGCTCACGCAAGGTGTCGAGGAACAGTTTCAATACCGGCGACGCATCATCCGCGCGGTAAGTCGCATACAGCGGCACTTCCGGCAACGCCGGGGTCAGGCGGCGGAATACCAGCCCGGCCGGGGCCAATTGCTCGATCGACGCTGGCAACAGCGCCACGCCAAAACCGGCGCGCACCAGGCTGAGCAGGGTTTGCACCTCGATTACCTGCTGGCGGATCTGCGGGGTGAAGCCGGCCTGGACGCAGCACTGATAGAGAAAATTGGCGAACCGCGACTGCTTCAGTTCCAGCGCCACGAACGGCTCCTGCGCCAGATCCGCCGGGGCCAGCGTCGCGCGCCGGGCCAACGGATGGTCCGCCGGCATGACCACGTTGATCGGCTCATAGATCAGCAGCTCATTGCGCAACTGCGGATCGTCATAACCGACCCGAAACACGCAAACATCGATGCGCTTTTCCTTGAGGGCCTTGACCTGCGCCGCCGGCGTCATTTCATGCAAGCGCCAGGTGACTTGCGGATAGCGTTCGCGAAACAGGTGCAGCGCCTTGGGCAGGACGCCGACCATCACCGAGCTGATCATGCCGATTTCCAGCTCGCCCAGTTGCCCGCGCCCCGTCTGCCGGGTCAGGTCCAGCGCGCGCTCAAGCTGCTCGAACACCAGCGGCGCCTGTTCCTTGAGCATCTGCCCCGCCGCCGTCAGTTCGACGCGATGATGGCTGCGCTCGAACAATGGCGTGCCGAGTTCTTCCTCCAGCAAACGAATCTGCTGGCTCAACGGCGGCTGGCAAATGTGCAACCGCTCGGCGGCCCGGCCGAAATGCAGCTCATCGGCCAGAGCCATGAAATACCGCAGCAGGCGCAGGTCCATGGCGCTTATCCGAGGTTCAGCGGCGTCGAGCGCTGGCGCACACCGGTCAAGGCAAACAGCGCATTGGCGATGGCCGGCACCACCGATGGACTGCCGAGTTCACCGACCCCACCGGGTTTGCCCGGCTCGCCATCCAGCACGAGGATGTCGGTGGTCGGCATGTCCGCCATGCGCGGCACACGGTAATCGTGAAAATTGCTCTGCACCACCCGCCCCTGCTTGATGTCGAGGCGGTCGTATAACGCGTGGCCGAGCCCCCACATCAGCCCGCCGTAGATCTGCTCCTCGACACCGCCCGGCGATACCGCCAGACCACAATCGACTACGCAGGTGAGCTGTTCGACTTTTGCCTTGCCATCGACCGTCGCGACTCGCGCAACCACGGCGATAAAACTGCTGTAGCCCTGATTTGTCGCGATGCCCAGCGCGGTTCCCGCTGGTAATGGCTTGCCCCAGCCGGCGCGTTCGGCAGCCTGTTTGAGCACCGTTACGTGCCGTGGCCGCTCGTGCATATTGGCCAGGCGGAACACCAACGGATCCTGCCCGGCGGCATGCGCCAGCTCATCCATGAAACTCTCGACGGCGAACACATTGGGGATGAAACTCACCGAGCGATACCAGCCGCTGGGCACCTGGCTTTCATGTTTGACCCAGTTCAGATCGAGGTGCGGCGGGCGGTAGGCGAAATCCCACGCGGTGATCGCCTCGGTGGTGCTGTAATCCATGTGGTCCGGGCGCTGGAAATAACCCGGCTCCCATTGTTCTGGCGAGGCTGGCGACACCGCATGTAGTTGCAATGCGCTGAGTTGACCGTGCGCATCGAGCGCGCCCTTGACCCGGTGCAACGTTGCCGGGTGGTTGAACAACGCGTGCATTTCGTCTTCGCGGCTGTTGAGCAGCTTCACCGGCACGCCGGTTTTCTGCGCCAGAAATGCGACCTCGAACAACCAGTATTTCGCCTCCCGCGCACCGAAGCTGCCGCCCGATACCCTCTCATGAATGGTCACGTTGGCCTTGTTGATGGCGCACACGGTCTGCGCCGCCTCCAGTGCCATCGAGGGCACCTGTACGCCGCCCCAGTAGGTGATCGCGTTGTCCTTCACCTGGGCGGTGATGCAGATCGGCTCCAGCGGGTTCTGTACTTTGTAGGGCATGGTGTAATCGGCTTCAAGCAGCTGCGCGGCACCCGGCCATTGCCCGCTGACATCGCCGTGGGCCATGGCTTTGACCGTTTGCGTGTTCGAGTCGCCAATGGCCTTGGCCTGGGCGCCGGACAACCGGTCGCTGTCGAACCCGGCCAGCGGCGAATCGCTCCACTGGATCGTCAGCACCTTGCGCCCTTCCTGCGCCGCCCAGAACGTATCGGCCAACACCGCTACGCCTTCCAGATTGCCGCCGAGCACATCGGGACGCCCCGGAACCGCCAGTACCTGGCGCACGCCAGGGACCTGTAAAGCTGCCGTCGAATCGACGCTGAGGACTTTCGCTCCAATCACCGGCGCGCGCTCTATCACCGCCACCAGCATGTCCGGCAATTGCACGTCGATGCTGTACTGGAATCGTCCGCAAACCTTGGCCGCCGCATCACGCTTGTGGCGCAGTTTGCCGATGTATTTGAATTGCGCCGGGTCTTTCAGGGTGACGTTGGCCGGCGCCGGCAGAGTCGCCGCCACGCCGGCCAGTTCGCCGTAACCGAGGCTGCGTTTGCTCGCCGCATGCAGCACTCGGCCATCCTCAGTGGTGCAACTGTCGGGGCGGACTTTCCACTGCTGCGCCGCCGCCGTGATCAGCAGGGCTCGCGCCGTGGCGCCGGCCATGCGCAGGCGCTCGTATTCCAGCGACACACTGGTGCTGCCGCCGGTGGAAAAAACTTTCCAGACCGGATGAATGTAGCTTTCGAAAAACGGATCTTCGGGGGTGATGACCTGCACAGTCATCGGATTAACGTCCAGTTCTTCGGCCACGCACGCCGCCAGTGCGGTTTGCGTGCCGGTGCCGGAATCGTGCTTGTGCACGACCAGTTTTACCGTGCCGTCGGGCAAGACCCGCACCCAGGCATTGGGCTCGAATTCACGGGCGGGCGTCGGGGCTTTCGGGTCGGTGGCCGCGATACCGCCGGGCAGGTACAAGGCAATTGCCAGGCCCGAAGCAACGGTTGCCGCTTGCTTGAGAAACACCCGGCGTGGCAGTTCGATACGGCTGTCGTCGATACGGTTCATCAGGCCTCCTTCGGCGCATTCGCCGCGCGTTTGATCGCCTTGTTGATGCGCCCGTACGTACCGCAGCGGCAAATGTTGCCCGACATGGCATTGCGGATCGAATCGTCGGTCACCGCGGCGCCAGTGTTGAGCAGCGCCGCTGCCGACATGATCTGCCCGGATTGACAGTAGCCGCATTGCGGCACATCTTCGGCGACCCAGGCCACTTGCAGCGGATGATTCTGCGTCGGCGACAAACCTTCGATGGTGGTGATGCTGTGGCCCGCGACGGCGGCCAGCGGCAACTGGCAGGAACGCACCGCGACGCCGTCCAGGTGCACAGTGCAGGCACCGCACAGGCCCATGCCGCAGCCGAATTTGGTGCCGGTGAGTTTCAGTTGATCACGCAATACCCATAACAAGGGCATGGAGGGGGACGCCTCATCCAGCTCGCGTCGTTCACCGTTAACCGTGAATGCAATCATTGTCAGGCTCCAGGAGAGCGGCCCGTCTTTGTGCGGGCCTGTCACCGATTATTGGAAGCCGCGACGATCTGCGGCCAGCGACGTTTTCTGCCAACCGGTGTAAGCAGGACTAACAACATGTACAAGCGATACCCGTCGGTGCAGTCCATGAGCGCGTTTATCCATGCGGCGCGCAGCGGCAGTTTCTCCAGCGCCGCGCGCAAGCTCGACCTGACCCACAGCGCGATCAGCCAACAGATCCGCGCCCTCGAGGATTTCATCGGTCAGCCGCTATTCGTGCGCGAGGGCGGCGGGAGCAATCTGACCGACGCCGGGCAGTTGTTTGCCAGTGTGCTATCGGATGGTCTGGCACAGATCGACCGGGCCTTGTCCTCGGTGAAAAACCGCAGCGTGGCGCAACGTCTGACCCTGGACGTGGACAGCGAACTGGCGCAGAGCTGGCTCAATCCGCGTTTGCCGCAGTTGCTCGACGGGCTGCCGGATTACGAGGTAACGCTGCTGTCGATGCCGCGCAGTGATCGCAGCACGTTCGAACGCGTGGATCTGGCCTTGCGCTATGGCTATGGCGATTGGGATGACTGCGAAATGACGCAGATTTGTGGTGATCGGGTGTTGGCCGTGGCTTCGCCTGCGCTGCTGGAACGCTATGGGTTGCAGTTGCCGCTGAGCCCGGCGCAAATTCTGCAATTACCGCTGCTGGGTTACACGCGGCGCTCGTGGATTCCGTGGCTGGATGCCGCCGGCATGACCCCGACCGAACCGCCGGCGCGGGTGATTTTCGATAATGCCGCCAACCTGATCGCCGCCGCCGAGGCGGGGGTCGGTGCCGGGCTGGTGCGCGGTTTGTTGGCCGCCGATGCGTTGCGCAGCGGGCGCCTGATGGCGTTGAACGAGGCGCAGATTGCCGCGCATTACAACCTCTATGCCGTATGGCCACATGGCCAGGCCGAACGCGTGGCGCCGGTGGTTGAAGTGATCAGGCAGTTGGCTCTGTGTACGCTGGATATCCAGCCCTCACCCTAGCCCTCTCCCAGAGGGAGAGGGAACTGAATGGGGGATATTCGAGAGTTACGCCGACCTGGGAGATCGGCTTTGAATCCATAATCGACTCGATCTCTCAGATGGATTTACAACCCAAGACACCTCGGTCGGCTCCCTCTCCCTCCGGGCGGTCCGACGTTTCGGGAGGGCTGGGGTGAGGGTAGCTTTTGATCTGCCCATATCGAACAAGTATCACCACCGCGCCCAATTAATATTGTACGAACCCCTCCGCCCTTTCCAATACTCGCCCTCAGCAGCCACCCACCCGGGCCGGATGCGAACAGGCGAGGGAATGCGCGAATCCTGCGCATAGCAACGGCCGATTGCCCGGGACGTGGATGCCGAGAGCCGCAAGGCTCCCTTCCCCGCTATCAGGAGATCGACTGCAATGATCATCGATATCAGCTGCTATCCCACCGATCTGGTGGACCTCGCCTGGAGGCATGACGGT
>Ga0308159_1004023_pt1 | contig 13927 bp, 16 predicted proteins | sample PhyCR1_FD_201040 | JGI IMG/M metagenome (GOLD analysis project Ga0308159, IMG submission 201040) | Phyllosphere microbial communities from UC Gill Tract Community Farm, Albany, California, United States - DLSLC.R1 | ecosystem: Host-associated > Plants > Phyllosphere > Unclassified | place: USA... | reverse complement strand
ATCTCAACGAGGAGAAACGATGGACAACAGCGGGCGCCGGCGTCGGAACGCCATCAAGCTCGTCGGTGTCGCAGCAGCGGCCACGACCCTCCTGGCGATGGCGGGGTGCTCGTCGAACAGCTCGGGAGCCTCGTCCGACGGCAATGTCACGATCGAGTTCGCCCAGTGGTGGGAGCCCGAGCTCGGTGACGGACAGTTCCGCGGACTCATGGACGAGTTCGAGAAGGAGAACCCCGGCATCACGGTCGACCTGGTGAGCGGCCCCTACGCCTCCACCAAGGAGCAGCTGTTCGCCGGAGCGGCTTCGGGCACCATGCCCGACGTCGTCGGTCTCGACGGCGCGTGGGTGAGCGACTTCGCCAAGCAGGGGGTGATCGCCGACCTGTCGCAGCTGATGAGCGACTCCGGCTACGACGAGAGTCAGCTCGCCAGCCAGATCAAGGTCGACGGCAGCACGTACATGATCCCGGTGGTGAACTTCGTCTACCCGATGTTCACGAACGACGGGATCCTCGCGCAGGCCGGGGTCAGTTCCCCGCCCTCGACCCGCACGGAGTTCGCCGACGCCGCCAAGAAGATCAAGGCTCTGGGCGGGGACGTGTCGGGATGGGTGCTTCCGCTCTCGCTCGAGGCTCCCAACGGCGTGCAGAACGACGTCATGTCGTGGGTGTGGGCCTCGGGCGGGTCGATGCTGAAGGACGGCCAGCCCGATCTGACCAACGCCGACGTCACGTCGGCCACCGACTACATCCAGCAGCTCTGGGACGACGGGGTCATCGCTCCCGGGTCGTTCACCATGAAGGAGCAGGACAAGGTCGAGGAGTTCACCAACGGACGCGTCGGCATGATGATCGACTCGCTCGCGCACATCAACCTGATCCGCCAGTCCAATCCCGATCTGAAATTCTCGATCTCGGCCATCCCGGCCGAGGACGGCTTCACCGGTGAGCGCGGCATCCCCTACGCCTCCTGGGGCATCGGTGTGGCCGAGAACTCGCAGCACAAGGACGCCGCCTTCAAGCTCGTGCAGTTCCTCATGGGCGAAGACGTCAACAGCGAGCTGTCGACGATGGCGAAGGCGTTCCCCGGCAACACCGAGAGCGTGCCGACGTTCGTGGAGGACGACGAGCTGTTCAAGACGGCGTTCGACATCTACAAGAAGGGCTACCCGGCGAACGAGTTCACGGGTCTCCCCGTCGCCGAGGAGCTCATGCGCCAGTTCGGCACGCAGTTCCAGTCGGCCCTCGACGGCCAGCAGTCGATGAGCGACGCGCTCACGAAGACGCAGGACGAATGGACGTCGGAGTTCTGATCCGACCCCGCACCGGGATGCCGCACCGCCACCGCTCGCGGTGCGGCATCCCGCTCAGCGAAAGCCGCACATCATGACCATGCGCACCCTCACGCCCCCCGACACCGAGGTGATCGTCACCGGACGACCCGCCTCCCGCCGCACCCGGCAGCTCCGCAAGGCCGGTGAGGCCTACGCGTTCCTGTCTCCGACGCTGATCCTGCTGTTCGTCCTGATGATCGTCCCGATCGTCATGGTGATCGGGTACTCGTTCCAGGACAACGTCATCCTCAACAAGAGCCCCGAGGTCGTGGGTCTCGACAACTACGTCGCGATCCTCACCGACTCGGGCTTCTGGAAGGCGACGGGCAACACCCTCTTCTTCACCCTCACGAGCGTCGCCGCGCACCTCGTGCTGGGCCTCTCTTTCGCGCTGCTGTTGAACAGCCGCCTGATCGGTGCCGTGCCCCGGGCCGTCTTCCGCGGCCTCTACGTGCTCCCGTGGTTGTTCACGGTCGCCGTCATCGCGGTGCTGTGGCGGATGCTGCTCGCCCCCAACGGCATCGTCAACTTCCTCCTGAACACCAACATCGAATGGCTCGCCTCGCCGCAGCTCGCTCTGGGCACGGTCACCTTCATCAACATCTGGGCCGGCTACCCCTTCTTCATGGTGAGCCTGCTCGCCGGCCTCCAGGGCATCCCGAGCGACCTCTACGAGGCGGCGACCGTCGACGGCGCGAGCCCCGTCCAACGCTTCTGGAACGTCACGATCCCGCAGCTGCGACCGATCATCGTGAGCCTGCTGCTGCTCGACCTCATCTGGACGTCGCAGCAGTTCGCCCTGATCTGGCTGACCACGGGCGGCGGTCCGATCGACGTCACCGAGATGCTCAGCACCTTCACCTACAAGCTCGCGTTCGCGAAGTACGACTTCTCGATGGCCTCCACCTCGGCGGTGCTGGTTCTGGCGATGTCGATGATCATCGCGGTGCTCTACGTCCGCCACCAGAAGGCGAGGGACTGACCATGGCCTCGACCACCACCGCCCCGCGTCAGCGGGCCACCCGCACGGCCACGCGTCGCCGCCTCGCGAAGGCCGGCGTGCTCATCGGGCTGCTGATCGGCGCCGTCTTCGCCGCCGGACCCGTGCTCTGGATGCTCTCGAGCTCGTTCAAGTCGAACACGCAGATCTTCGAGCTGCCCCCGCGCCTGATCACCGACACGTTCTCGTTCGACGCGTACATCTCGATCTTCACCAACCCCGAGACCGTGCGCTTCTTCATCAACAGTTACGTCGTGGCCGGGGCGGTGACGATCCTGACGCTGCTCGTGGCCATCCAGGCGGCGTATGCCTTCAGCCGCTTCGAGTTCCGGGGCAAGCGCATCGTCAACGTCATCATCGTCAGCGTCCAGGCGGTCCCGCCGATCACGCTGCTGATCCCGTACTTCGGTCTGATGGTCGGGCTCGGGCTGTACAACACCTACCCGGGCCTCATCTTCACCTACATGGTGTTCACGCTGCCCTACGCGATCATCATGATGACCGGCTACTTCAACACCCTGCCGAAGGAACTCGACGAAGCCGTCCGGGTCGACGGCGCCGGCTCCTTCACCGCCCTGTGGCGGGTGCTCGTGCCCATCTCCATCCCCGGGATCGTCTCGGTGGGCATCTACACGTTCATGATCGCGTGGAACGAGTTCCTCTTCGCCCTCACCCTCACACGCACCATCGACATGCGCACGGTGCCGATCGGCATCCAGCTGCTCATGGGCCAGCACTCCTACGAGTGGAACCAGATCATGGCGATGAGCATCCTCGGCTCGATTCCGGTGCTGCTGCTCTTCCTCTTCTTCCAACGCTTCTTCATCAGCGGCCTCACGGCCGGCTCGGTGAAGAGCTGACTCCCGCACACCCAACCCCGAACAAGGAGAAATCCGTGCTCTACACCGGCAAGTCCATCCTCGACGTGGCGAACGCCCACAGCTTCGCCATCCCGGCCTTCAACATCAGCGACTGGGCGATGTTCACCGGGATCATGGACATCAGCGAGGAGAAGAACGCTCCGGTCATCATCGCGATCCACCCCGACGAGGTCTCGCACATCACCACCGACCTCCTCCCCGCGATGCACGCCCGCGCGCACCGCTCGAGTGTCCCCGTCGCCATCCACTGGGACCACGGCGGAACCTACGAGCAGATCGTCCAGGCGATCCAGGCCGGCTTCACCTCGGTCATGATCGACGCGTCGCTCGAGCCCTTCGAGCAGAACGTCGCCCTCACCCGCAAGGTCGTCGAGGCCGCGCACGCGGTCGGCGTGCAGGTCGAGGGAGAGCTCGGGACCATCGGCGCGAACGACAGCTACGGCGAGTCCGGCGCGGCCGAGATCATCTACACCAACGTCGACGACGCCGTGCGCTTCGTGGAGCAGACCGGCGTCGACAGCCTCGCCATCGCGATCGGCACCTCGCACGGGCTCTACCCGGCCGAGAAGAACCCCGAGCTGCGCCACGACCTGCTCGAGCAGATCAAAGCCGCGGTCGGCATCCCCCTCGTGCTGCACGGCGGGTCGAGCAACCCCGACGGCGAGCTGAGCCGCGCGGTCGAGCTCGGCGTGAACAAGATCAACATCTCGAGTGACATCAAGGTCGCGTATCACGACCGCATGCGCGAGGTGCTCGGCACCGACCGGCGCCTGCGCGAACCCAACGCGATCCAGCCCGAGTGCATCGCGGCGATGAAGGTCACGGCCGCTGAGAAGATCGACCTGTTCGGCGCCGCCGGCAAGGCCGACCTGTACTGAGCGGACGGAGACCAGCGTCATGGGGGAAGACCTCGTTCTCGGACTCGGCGGGACCGTCGATTACGAGATCCGGTGGGATGCCGAGGTGCTCACGGCCCTGGCTGCGGAGCACGGCATCCGCCTCGACGAGATGACCACCACGACGCCGATCATCGACGAGCGCTCGCTCGTCGTGACGGTGCTCGCCTTCCTCGCCACGGGCGGGGGAGGCGAGCGCTTCGTGTTGACCTCGGACATCGTCGAGCGCTTCGCCGCGCACTTCGACAAGACCGTCACCCTGGGCGGGACGGGGGTGCGGGCGGGCATCGCCCTCGACCGGATCGGCGTTCCCACGGTGCAGCACCTCGTCAGCATCGACGACAACGTCCGGCGGCTCCTGCCGACGTCGATGAGGATCGTCTCGTCGGCGACCCGCGACACCCTCGACCCGCACCTGATCGTGCAGTACCCCGAGGGGACGACCGTTCACGTCGTCGACGGGGCGGTGACCGCTCCGGCATCCAACCGCCTCATCTTCGCCAACGACGCACCCAACCGCGAGATGGCGATCGCCGAGGGCCTCGGCGACGCTCTCGAGACGGCTGCGGCGTTCCTCGTGTCGGGTTTCAACACGATGCAGGATGCCGCTCTGCTCGAGACCCGGCTCGCCGACCTGGGTGACGCGATGCGGCGTCTTCCCGCCGAGGCCCTCGTCTACTACGAGGACGCGGGGTTCTACCGACGCGAGCTGTCGGCGCGCGTGCGGGAGCGTCTGCTCGACCGCATCGACGTGTACGGCATGAACGAGGACGAACTGCAGGAGTACCTGGGGCGGTCCGTCGACCTGCTCTCACCCGGTGACGTCGCGGCGGCCCTGGCCGAGGTGCACGAGCTCATCCCGGCGCGGGCACTGATCGTGCACACGAAGTACTGGGCGCTCGCCGTCGGTCCCACCGCGGCAGAGCACGAGGCGGGCCTGGAGAGCGCCGTGCGCACCGCGGCGACCCGCTATCGCCTCGGCGACGCGTGCACGGCCGCGGACCTCGACGTCACCGCGGGTCTGCCCCGCCACCCCGGGGGAGCGGCGGTCGTCGCCGCCCTGCGACGGGACGGGAGGGCGGTCGGGGTGCCCGCGTACGTCGTCGACACCGCCGATCCCACGACGATCGGCCTGGGCGACACCTTCGTCGGCGGGTTCCTCGCCGCGGTTCCGGCCGCCGCCCGCCACGCGACCGCGGCGGCTCTGGATCGCGCCCTCGACGCGGTGGGCGGTCGACCGGGCTGACCGCCGCCGGCGGGTCTGTTACCGCGCCGCCGTGTCGGCATCCGGATCCGACAAGGGTCCGCACGCGGCGATCACCCGTCGAAGGCTCACGGCGGCCTCCCACGCGTCGAGGGATTCTTCGTGCGCGTCGATGGAGCGGAGGCTCCCGGTGTAGTGCGTGAGGGACTTCTCCGCTTCGCGCAGCTGCCCGGCGGTGGCCTCGGGCTCCGGGGGCGTCGTGACCAGCCGCGAGACCGCAGCGATCGCGTCGGCGAGGACGCGTCGCACCTCGGCGGGCAGGCGGGTGTCGACCTCGGGACCGGCGGTGAGTCGCGCCAGCGCCGCGGCCAGTTCGCGGGTCGCATCGGCCGTGCCGGTCAGGGCGTCGAGGCGTCGCCGACCGAGATCGCGCGGTGTCTTCACGCGGCGGCCGCGCGGGTTGTAGCGGCGGCTCTCATCGGCGAGGTCGACCTCTTCGCGGACGTCGGCGAGGGTGCCCTCGAGGTCGGCGGCGGCCCGGTCGGCCGCCCCGGGGTCGAAGGAGCGACCCGCGAGCGACGCTGACATCGCCCGTAGCGCCTCGCCGAGGTCGTCGCGAAGCCGGCTCAACCGGTCATCGGCTTTCTTCACCCGCAGCGGTGGCACGACGAGCAGGTTCACCACGACCCCCACGACCACGCCGAACGCCATCGTGATCAGGTACGACACCGAATAGCCGTCGGGGTCGGCGCCGCCCAGTAGCAGCACGAAGAGCCCCGCGATCGCCACCCAGTCCCGCCCGACGCCGAGGGCGCGAACGCCCGCGAGGAGCACGCCGAGCAGGATGACGGCGGCGACGGCGACGATGCGGGGCAGGCCCATACCGACGACGGCGAGGCTGGCGAGGCCCAGGCCGATGCCGAGCGCGAGACCCACCACGGCCTGCACACCGCTGGAGGCGGAGCGGGCGACGGTCGGGTACATGCTCACGAGCACCCCGAGCGGGGCGTAGTACGAGTACTCGCTCTGAGCCAGGGGAACGAGAGGAGCGAGGTACCAGGCCAGTGCCGCCGCTGCGGCGGTCTTGGCCGCGAGCATCAGCCGGTCGGCGGTGATCGCGTCGGACCACCATCGGCGGGGATCGAGAACGGCGGGGACGGTCATGAGCGAAGGGTGTGCGGGCGGGTCGACACCCTCCCATGCTGGGTGCCGTCGGTCAGACCGTCGCGGGGGTTGCCCCCATCGGAAGGCCGGGTTAGGCGTCAGCGGCCGGGGCGATAGGCGTCCCAGAGAACGCGGGAGTGGCGGGCCTTCGCGCGCTCGACCCCGTCCTCATCGTGGCGGGCGGCGCTGATCCACTCGGCGAGACGGCTGGCCATGGCTCCCAGCACCATGGTCAGGTCGGCGTGAGCGGCGGGGGGTACCGCGGCCTCGGACGCCGGCATCCGTCCCTTCGACGCGAGTTCGTCATCGACGTGCCGAAGGACGAGGCGCGCGACCCCGACGGCATGGCTGTTGACGACGCAGTGCGCGGCCCCCTCGATCTCCCATCGCCGAGCCTGGTGCGCGCGGGCCACGAGGCGCGAGTGCAGGCGGCGGGGGGAGGGGCGGTCGTGCTCTCCCCGAATCAGCAGCAGCGTCGCTCGTCCCGCGCCGATGCGGTCCGAGATGCGGTAACGCAGCATGTGCGGGAGCGCCTCGAAGAAGTAGAGGAACCCGCACAGCAGGTAGGCCGACACCGCGAGCAGGGCGATGTGGATGGACTCCCGCACCGTGGACTGCACGAAACGCACGCCCTGGACGATTGCGTTCGACTCCGCCTCGTCGACGACGGGGCTCACCAGCACCGCGTGCGAGAGACCGGGCCGCCGAGCCAGCACCTCGGTGACCACCTGCGTGCCCATCGAGTGGCCGATCAGCACGGGGTCGTCCAGACCGTAGTGGTCGAGCACCCCTTCGACCTGGTCGGCGAAGAAGGCGGCGGTGGGGGACTCCCCGGATGCCGGGACCCCGCCGAACCCCGGGAGATCGAGGGCGTACACCTCGCCCTTCTCGGCGAGCAGGGGCGCGAGGAACTCGAAATATGTCGAGGCGACACCGATGCCGGCGATGAGGACGAAGGACCGCCCGGTATCCGCCCGTGTGGACACGCGCGTCACGCGCGTGCGGGACGCGCCGCGGCGAAAGGTCTGGACGTCGACGTCGGCGGGGCGCTCGGTTTCGGGCATCGACCCAGGATGCCTTACCCGCCCGGGCGGCGTGTCAATCCCGGTCCCCGTGTCGGATGCCCCGCCTAGCCTTCCCTCATGAGCGATACCTCCCGTGAAGAAGAGACCCTGGGTGCCGTCCGCGAGGGCGACAACCCCGCCGAGAAGGATCCGTCCGACTGGGTGACCGGCGATGAGCCCATGACCGCCCCGCAGCGCAGCTACCTCGACACGCTCGCGCGCGAAGCCGGCGAGGAGATCCCCGCCGATCTGACCAAGGCCGAGGCCTCGGAGCAGATCGACCGCCTGCAGAACGAAACCGGTCGCGCCACCGAGTGACCTCGAGGCGTCCCGCCGCCTGTCCGTCAGGACGCGCGGGGCGCCTCTTCGTCTGCCGAGATGTCGTCGATGTCCTGCTGCTCCCCGCGGGCGATGTCGTCGAGGAAGTCGGCGACGATGCGTCGTTCGGCCGGGCCGAGGCGTTCTGCGGCGGCGGCTGCCGAGGCGCTCCGCACGGACAGGATGCGTCGGGCGGGGGAATCGGCATGGATCGTCTCGCGCACCACGATGGAGCGCCGGTCGCCCGGGTAGGGCACGCGTTCGACCCATTCGGCATCTGCGAGCCGGTCGATGAGCGCCGTCGTCGCCGCCGACGAGATACCCAGCATCGACGCGAGCATCCGCGGTGTCACGGGTTCGTCGTCGGCCGAACGCTGCAAGAGGAACCGCAAGACCTTGGCGTCGTTCGGGCCGATTCCGAGAGAGTGCAGAGCATGGCGCTCGGACGCGATACCGGAGTCGGTGAGGCCGTTGAGAGCCTTGACGACGTCGTCGGCGGAAGTCGCGTCTGCCATCTCTCCTCCTCAGGTATCTCGGCGGGTTAGTGTCTTCGGTGCCAATCAAGTAGATAACCGTTGTACTTCGATGGTACCCGTCCCTCACGTGCACCGGCAGGGGGCTGCGCGCGGACTGGCATAAGATGCCCTGGTGGAATCAGGGTCCGAGTCGCGCTACTGGTACGGCGCGAGCGAAGAGGATCGTCGGCGTCGAGCGGTGGAGGTCCTCCAGGCTTTCCGCGTCTACCGCGCCGCCGAGGTCGCGATGCGTCGTCGCACCCGCGAGTCGATGTCGATGGGTGAGAACGAGTTGCTCGTCCTGCGCTACCTCATCCGGGCGGCCGGTCAGAACCGTCAGGTCTCGCCGAGCGAGCTCACCCGGTATCTCGGGGTCTCCACGGCCTCGACGACCGCGATCGTCGACCGCCTCGAGAAGACCGGCCACGTCACCCGCGTCCCGCACCCGACGGACCGTCGCAGCATCTTCATCATGGCCACCGCCGCCAGCGACGACGAGGTCCGCGCGACGCTCGGATCGATGCACAGCCGGATGATGGCGGCGGTCGTCGACATGAGTCCCGAAGACAGCGCCGCGGTGATCGCCTGCCTCGGACGGCTCCAGGATGCCGTCGACCAGGTCGACCCGCACCGCGTCGACGCCGACTCCGTCCACTGAGATCGCGCGCTGTCGTCGCCTCAGGAGCCGGACGGACTCGGTTCGTCGACGAGAAGCAGACCGCCCGACGAGTTCGCCGACGTCGCGAGCGCCTCGACCCAGGCGCGACTCAGGAGCGCCGGTTCCGGCTCGTCGAAGACGAACCGCAGCGGAATCGACGGGTGCAGCCACACGGTGCTGCGCCCCACCTCCTGGCCGGGACCGTGCGTCCACGACAGGGTGAAGCTCTCGCCGCGGCGCAGCTTGGTCGCGATGACCACCTTGACGTGCGCCAGGGCGCGATCCTCGATCTCGATCGGCGTCGCGACGTCGCCGTAATAAAGCGTTCCCACACCGGCACGTTAGCCGCGCGCAGAAGACCTCTCGACGGGGGTTGATTTCGCAGGCTCCGACGTGGCATCCCGGAAAGCGGCCGGACATGCGTTCCTCGGATAGGCTCGGGAGCATGGGTAGATTCATCTACGACACCGTTGCCAACGCGGTCGACATCGATGACCGCACGCTTGCGCACCTGCGCATCGTCGTGATGAACAAGCTTCGGCGTTCCGAGTCGTTCATGTTCGACGTCGAGGTCGGCGACGGCAGCGGTCGGCGCAGCTTCTGGATGCACCCCTCGGTGCCGATCCAGTTCCACTTCTACGGCAGCCGTCAGCCGCGCATCAACCGCGTCTGGGTCGAAGACCTCATGCTCGCGGCATCCGGCCCGAACGGTCTGGCGATCACGCCCGAGCCCAGCGAGGACGCCCTCGTCGAAGAGGGCTGAGCGCTAGCTCTTCTCGGCCTCCGCGGCCGGACTGAGGTCCTCGGGCACGAGCATGATGCCGCCCGACGAGTTCGCGGAGTCGGCGAGTCGCTCGATCCACTCGCGACTCAGCGTGGTCGGTTCGCTGTCGTCGAAGACGAAGCGCAGGGGGATCGCCGGGTGCAGCCAGAGCGTGCTGCGTCCGCGTTCCTCGTCGTCGCGGTGGCGCCACGACAGCGTGAAGCTCTCGCCGCGGCGGAGCTTGGTCGAGATGACGACTTTCAAGTGAGCCAGGGCGCGGTCCTCGATGTGGACGGTCGTCCCGCTGCCGCCGTAGTGGATGGTCCCCATGAGGCCCACGATACGCCAGAGGGCACCACAGATACGCGGCGGGATGCCAGGTGTCAAGACCGCCGGGCGTGGCGGGCACGCCTGGCACTGTAGGGGAATTGCACGGAAGGAGGGCGCCGTGACCGATCCCCCCACACCTCGGCACCCCGAATGGTGGAACGATCCGGACGATCTTCCGGATGTGTTCCAGGGCTTGATCGGCATCGACGTCATCGACGGCGAGCTGGTCCCTCGAGCGACCGCGGAACGACCCCGGGCGTGATGCTCCCAGCGGCCTCGTAGTCGGGATGGCTACGGTCGAGAGCATGTCGGACCCGCTGGACGAACAGCAGATCACGGTCTCGAGCGCGGCTCTGCGGGCCCTGCGCGATGAGTTCCAGCGATTCCTCATGGAGTACCGTTTCGGGCTCGCCGAGGTCGAGACGAAGATCTCGATCCTGCGCGAGGAATTCCAGGAGATGCACGCGTACAACCCGATCGAGCATGTCTCGAGCCGGGTGAAATCGCCGGACAGCCTGGTCGACAAAGTCCGGCGCAAGGGCATCGAGACCGACTTCGGCTCGATCCGCGCCTCGATCACCGACATCGCCGGCATCCGGGTCACGTGCAGCTTCATCGACGACGCGTACCGTCTCTCGAACCTGCTGACGCGGCAGGACGACATCACCGTGCGGGATGTGAAGGACTACATCGCCCACCCGAAAGCGAACGGTTACAAGAGTCTGCACGTGATCGTGGAGGTGCCGGTCTTCCTGTCGACCGGACGCGTCGATGTGCCCGTCGAGGTGCAGTTCCGCACGATCGCGATGGATTTCTGGGCCAGCCTCGAGCACAAGATCTACTACAAGTACGACCGTCTCGTTCCCGACGAGCTGCTCGCCGAGCTCAAGAACGCCGCGGACACCGCCGCCGAGCTCGACACCCGCATGGAGCGATTGCACCGCGAGATCCGCGGAGCGCATCCCGGAGTGGTCTCGCTCTGACGCGGGCGACACAATGGAGCGATGAGCGACGACGACCCCCGCGTGGACCAGGTCGCCGCCGAACTCCTCGTCCTCCCGCCCTCGCGCTTCACCGCCGCCCGTAACGAACGGGCCGCCGCCGAGGGGGGAGCCGTCGGACGGAGAGTGGCGAAGCTGCGCAAACCCACGGTCGCCGCCTGGGCGGTCAACCTGCTCGTGCGCGACGGGCAGCTCGGCGAGGCGGTCGAGCTCTCGCGTGCCCTGCACGAGGCGCAGGAGGATCTGGATGCCGCCGAGCTCGGGCGACTGGGCCGCCAGCGCCGGCAGCTGGTCTCCGCGCTCGCCCGTCGGGCGGGAGAGCTCGCCGCCGAGGCGGGCGTGCCGCTGAGCGGGGCGATGTCGGACGCCGTCGAGAAGACGGTGAACGCCGCCGTGGTCGACGCGACGGCGGCGGCGGCCGTCTTGACCGGACGCCTGGTGTCGGCGATCGACCTGGCCGAGCTGCAGGACGGAGCGCTCGGGGAGGCGGTAGCCGGTTCCGTCCCGGACGATGTGCCGCAGCCGGCGCCCGCGCGCGATGACCTGGCCTCCCGCCGAGCGCGCAAGGCGGCGGAGCGGGCTGTGCGCGACGCGGAGCGCGCCAAGGCCGACGCCGACCGCGAGAGCGCCGCCGCCGATAGACGCGTGGACGCGGCGACCGAGCGGGCGACGCGCGCCCGCGAGAGGGTGGAGGGCCTTCGCGCCGACCTGGAGCGCGCCGAGAAGGACGCCGCCGAGGCGGACGCAGCGTTCGCCGAGCGAACGAGCGAACAGACCCGCGCTCGCGATGCCGTCCGGGCTGCGGTCGAGGCCGTCGAGCGCGCCGAAGCCGCACGTGACGAAGGGCTCGTTTGATGAGCGGATCCCTGCTGTCCACGCTCCTCGACGAGGCCCGCCGGCGCCTCTCGGACGCTCCGCGCGAACGGCTCGGCGAGCTGCAGGAGGGTCGACGGGTCTTCGGCATCCCGCGGGCTGCCCGCATCACGCCCCGCGGGACGGCCTGGCATCTCGGAGCCCTCCTGCTCACCGACGACGCTCTCCTCGCGACGGGCGACATCGTGCGCTCGCGGCCGGAGGTGCGGCGCGGGTTCGCGGCGGAGTCGCAGCGTCGCCGCGCAGAACTTTCGGCGGCGGCGGCGAGGGGTGGCGTGCCCGAGGGGGAGACGGTGCACATCGGTTGGCAGGTTATCGACCCGACCGCGGTCGGTGCGTCGACGACGCCCGTGGCCCTCCGCGACGGCGAGACCCTCGTGCGGTGGAGCGCGGCCGGGGGTTACATGCCATTGGGCCGGTACCTCGACGAGCGCATCGAGCTCCTGCGCCACCCGCCGGAGCGGGCCTGAAAACCCGCGCGCATAGTCGGGGGTAGACCGCCTGTCAACAGCCGTGACCGTCGCGGTTCGCGGAAACGACGCTGGTCTATCGTGAGCGACGTGCAGCAGGTATGGCCAGGATCCAGTTATCCCCTCGGGGCCACTTACGACGGTAACGGGACGAACTTCGCCCTGTTCAGTGAAGGAGCAGAAAAGGTAGAGCTCTGCCTCTTCGATGAGGACGGAACGGAGACGTGCTTCGAACTGATCGACGTCGACGCGTTCGTCTGGCACGCCTACCTCCCCAACATCCTCCCGGGCCAGCGGTACGGCTACCGCGTGCACGGGGAGTACGACCCCGCGAACGGCAAGCGCTTCAACCCGGCGAAGCTCCTCCTCGACCCCTACGCCAAGGCCGTCGAGGGTCAGGTCGACTGGGGTCAGGCCGTCTTCAGCTACGAATTCGGCGACCCCGACTCGTTCAACGACGAAGATTCCGCCGCGCACATGATGAAGGGCGTGGTCGTCAACCCGTTCTTCGACTGGTCGGGCGACCGCCAGCCCAAGATCCCGTACGCCGAGTCCTTCATCTACGAGGCGCACGTGCGCGGTCTCACCCAGCTGCACCCCGACGTGCCGGAAGAGCTGCGCGGCACCTACGCCGGCATCGCCCACCCGGCCGTCATCGAGCACCTGAAGAAGCTCGGCATCACCGCGATCGAGCTCATGCCGGTGCACCAGTTCGTCAACGACTCCACCCTCGAAGAGAAGGGGCTGTCGAACTACTGGGGCTACAACACCATCGCCTTCTTCGCCCCGCAGAACACCTACTCCTCGACCGGCGACCACGGCCAGCAGGTGCAGGAGTTCAAGGCCATGGTCAAGGCGCTGCACGCGGCGGGCATCGAGGTCATCCTCGACGTGGTCTACAACCACACCGCCGAGGGCAACCACATGGGACCGACCCTCTCGATGCGCGGCATCGACAACGAGGCCTACTACCGCCTCGAAGACGACGACAAGCGCTACTACACGGACTACACCGGCACGGGCAACAGCATGAACGTGGGCAACCCCCACACACTGCAGCTCATCATGGACTCGCTGCGCTACTGGGTGCTCGAGATGCACGTCGACGGCTTCCGCTTCGATCTCGCCTCGACCCTCGCGCGCGAGTTCTACGAGGTCGACCGCCTCGCGGCCTTCTTCGAGCTCGTGCAGCAGGACCCGATCGTCTCGCAGGTGAAGCTCATCGCCGAGCCGTGGGACGTGGGCCCCGGCGGATACCAGGTCGGCAACTTCCCGCCCCAGTGGACCGAGTGGAACGGCAAGTACCGCGACACGGTCCGCGACTTCTGGCGCGGCGAACCGCAGGCGCTCGCCGAGTTCGCCTCGCGCCTCACCGGCTCGGCAGACCTCTACGAGCACTCGGGCCGCTTCCCCGTGGCATCCATCAACTTCGTCACCGCCCACGACGGGTTCACGCT
>Ga0308159_1004022_pt1 | contig 13928 bp, 12 predicted proteins | sample PhyCR1_FD_201040 | JGI IMG/M metagenome (GOLD analysis project Ga0308159, IMG submission 201040) | Phyllosphere microbial communities from UC Gill Tract Community Farm, Albany, California, United States - DLSLC.R1 | ecosystem: Host-associated > Plants > Phyllosphere > Unclassified | place: USA... | reverse complement strand
CCACTCCCACAGGTTTTTCGGCTGCACCCGGATCCCCGCCAACCCACAAATCTCCTGTGGGAGCGGGCTTGCTCGCGAAGGCAGTGTGTCAGATACAGATTTTTGACCTGACCCGCCGCTTTCGTGAGCAAGCCCACTCCCACAGGTTTTTCGGCTGCACCCAGATCCCCGCCAACCCACAAATCTCCTGTGGGAGCGGGCTTGCTCGCGAAGGCGGCCGCGTGATCGCTACATCCCTCAGCGATTCAACACATCCTCTGTCCACCGCAGATATTCCTCACGCTCGGATATCGAGTTATGCCCCGAGTCCGGCACCACCTTCAGCGTCGCCACGCCCGCAGGAAAACTCTCGAACAGCCGCTGCGTGCTGCTGCGTCCAATCACTTCGTCATGACTCGCCGCCAATAACAGCGTCGGCACGCGAAGGTGCGCCGCGTATTTGCCCGATTCGAATCGATCCTTGAGCAACCATTTCACTGGCACCCAAGGGTATTGCCGGGCGGCGATTTCTTCGAGACTGTTGAACGGCGTCACCAGGATCAGCTTGTGCACCGGCCGCTGACTGGCCAGGCGCACCGCCACGCCCGAGCCGAGGCTGCGGCCGATCACCGCAATCTGTGGATGGCTGGCGTAGACCTGATCGAACAACGCCAGCGCATCTTCGGCAATCGCGGCTTCCGAAGGCGAGCCGGTGCTGCCACCGAAGCCCCGGTAATGCAGGAAATACAGCGCATAGTCAGGAAACGCATCAGTGAACTCCGGCAGATTGCGCGAGACGTCCTCGGCATTGCCGCCAAAATAGATCAGCGCCCGTGATCCGCTGCGTTCTCGAGCAGTCACCCACACGTCAGCGTCCGGCATCGACAGTTTCAATCGCGAGTCTGCTGATACCACCGCGGCAGGCTGGGGAAACCAAATCAGCGAACGCTGAAACACGAACAGCGCGGCGCACAGCACCAGGTACACGGCAACGATGAAAACGACGAGTGACATCAGGGTTCGGGACATTCGGCTACTTTTAACGGAGTGAGGAGGTGGCTGTGGCAGTGTAGTTCAGCGAGTGCGCCTGCCAGCCTGCGCACACACCATGCAACAGATCCGCGCAGCAGGAGGAGCCTCATGCGCCACACTGAGGGTTATACCCGTCGCCGCTTGCTGACCCTGGCTGCCGAGGCTGCGGTGGTGTTGACGATTGATCGGGCGTTGGCCAGCGGCACACCGCCGGCCATCACTGCGCCGCACGCGGCAGGAGACCAGACCATGCAGACCCGCGCCATCCCTTCCAGCTCCGAGTCGCTGCCCATGGTCGGGTTGGGCACCTATCGCGGTTTCGACGCTGCACCGGGCGACCCGGTTTACCGACAATTACCCGCCGTACTCGAAGCGCTGTTCAGGAAGGGCGGCACGCTGATCGACAGCTCACCGATGTACGGCCGCGCCGAGCAGACCACCGGTGAACTGTTGTCGATCCACGAACCGCGGTCGCCGGCCTTTCTCGCCACCAAGGTATGGACTCGCGGACGCGAGGAGGGCATCGCGCAGATGGAGGAGTCGTTCAGCCTGCTGCAGACAGAGCGCATCGACCTGATACAGATTCACAACCTGCTCGACTGGCAAACCCACCTACCGACCCTGCGCGAATGGCGAGAGCAGGGGCGGATTCGCTACATCGGCATCACTCATTACACCTCGTCGGCGTATGACGAGGTCGAAGCGGTGCTGAAAGCCGAGCAGCTCGATTTCCTGCAGATCAACTACGCCCTCGATGACCGCGGCGTGGAAAAGCGCATCCTGCCTCTGTGCCGTGAACGCGGTGTGGCAGTGATCTGTAATCGACCTTTTGGCGGCGGCGACCTGCTCAACAGGCTCAAGGGCAAGCCACTGCCGGCCTGGGTCTCGGATGTGCAGGTCCACAGTTGGCCGCAACTGGCACTGAAGTTTCTCCTGGCACATCCGGCGGTGACTTGCGTGATTCCGGGGACGAGCAATCCGCGCTACATGGCTGAGAACGCCGGAGCCGGATTTGGGCCGATGCTGACCGATGCGCAGCGGCATCAGCTGATTGCGTTGCTGGGCTGAACCGGATCAACCGCGATAGCGCAACGCCTCCAGCAACAACGCAAACGCCGGCGCTGCCTGGCGTCGGCTCGGGTAGTACAGGTGATAACCGGAAAACGTCGGGCACCAATCGGCCAGCACCTGGACCAGGCGGCCGTCGGCCAGAAAGGGCGCAGCAACGTTTTCCGGAATGTAACTCAGACCAAAACCGTCCAGCGCGGCGTCGAGCAACGGGTACACGCCGCTCAGCGTGACTTGTCCGCAGACGCGAACCTTCAGGCTTTCTCCCTCCTTTTCGAATTCCCACGCATACAGTCCACCATTAGTGGGCAGGCGCAGGTTATTGCAGGCATGGTTGGTCAGATCGCGCGGGGTCTGCGGCGTACCGCGTCGGGCAAAATAAGCGGGCGACCCGACTACGACCATGCGCATGTCCGGGCCGATGCGCGTGGCGATCATCCCTTGTGCCACGTCCTCGCCCAGACGCACCCCGGCATCGAAGCCCTGGCCGGCGATGTCGACGAAACCGTAATCACAGCAGACTTCGACGGCGACATCCGGGTACTGCGGCAGGAACGCTTGCAACACCGGGCGCAGGATCCAGTTCAACGAGTGGTCAGTGGCACTGATGCGAATCTTCCCGGCCGGGGTCTCGCGCAGGCTGCTCAGGGCGGCCAGTTCGATCTCGATTTCCTCGAAGCGCGGACCGATGGTTTGCAGCAGATGTTCGCCGGCCTCGGTCGGCGAAACGCTGCGCGTGGTGCGGGTCAGCAGGCGCAGACCGAGCCGTGCCTCGAGGCTGCGAATGGTGTGGCTGAGCGCCGACTGCGACACACCGAGCTTGGCGGCGGCCTTGGTGAAACTGCGTTCACGGGCAACGGCGAGGAAGGCGAGCAGGTCGGTGGCATTTTCTCGAAGCATTGATGATTGTCCTGCATAAGTTTTTTTGGATTCTAGTCGATTATCCAAAGAGTGCTGACCGCTACAGTGAGCCATTATTTATCCGGAGGAACCGCTATGAACCCGATTGCTGCTTCCGCACTGGCCCTGTCGCTGCTGACTGGCGAGGTGCAGGCCACCGAAAAACCGCGTGTCACCGTTACGCCGAATGGCTCCCAGCCTTCGGCCAAGGGGCCGGCTGAGTGGTTCACCGGCACGGTGCGAGTGGATGCCCCGTTCAAGGGCACCGACGAGGGGCGCGTCAGTGGCGCCACCGTAACGTTCGAGCCGGGCGCGAGAACGGCATGGCATACCCATCCGCTGGGGCAGACATTAATCGTGACTTCGGGAGCTGGGTTCGTACAGGAATGGGGCCAGCCGGTTCGTGAAATCCGTCCGGGCGATACCGTGTGGATAGCCCCGGGCGCCAAGCATTGGCACGGCGCGGCGCCGACGACGGCGATGAGTCACATCGCGATTGCGCAAGTGCTGGATGGCAAGGTAGTGGACTGGATGGAGCAGGTCAGTGATGAGCAATATCCGCGCTAAGCAAAACACCCTGTAGGAGCTGTCGAGTGCAACGAGGCTGCGATCTTTTGATCTTGCTTTGGAGATCAAGAGATCGCAGCCTGCGGCAGCTCCTACAGGAGTGTTTTTTACGTCGACGTTTCTTCAGATCATCTCGGGCAACGAATCAAGAATCTTGTCCAGCGTAATCGGATACTCACGCACTCTCGCGCCGGTAGCGTTGTAGATTGCATTCGCCACCGCCGCACTCACGCCGCAAATCCCCAATTCACCCACGCCTTTGGCCTTCATTGGCGATGAGATCGGGTCAGTTTCTTCGAGGAAGATCACCTCCTGATGCGGAATGTCGGCGTGCACCGGCACTTCGTATCCAGCCAGGTCATGGTTGACGAAAAAGCCCAGACGCTTGTCCACCGCCAGCTCTTCCATCAATGCCGCGCCGACGCCCATGGTCATCGCGCCGATGACCTGACTGCGCGCCGACGTCGGGTTGAGAATTCGCCCGGCAGCGCACACCGCGAGCATGCGCCGCACGCGGACTTCGCCGGTGGCGGCATCGACGGCCACTTCGACGAAGTGCGCGCCAAACGTTGATTGTTGATACTTCTCGGCCAGATCGCCGAATTCGATGCTGTCCTCGCCAACCAGCGCGCCGCCTTCAGCGGCATTGCGCAGCGGCAGGCTCTTGTTGCCGACGCGCACCTGACCATCGACAAACTCGGCCTGATCCGCCGCCAGCCCGAGCTTGGCGGCGACCGCTTCGCGCAGTTTCACGCACGCAGCGTAGACCCCGGCGGTCGAGCAGTTGCCGCCGAACTGGCCGCCAGAACCGGCCGACACCGGGAAGTCCGAATCGCCCAGACGCACCACCACATCATCCAGGCCGACGCCCATCATCTCCGCAGCCGTCTGGGCGATGATCGTATAGCTGCCAGTGCCGATGTCGGTCATGTCGGTTTCGACGATCACCTTGCCGTCGCGCTCCAGGCGTACACGGGCGCCGGACTTGACCAGCAGGTTGTTGCGAAACGCCGCCGCGACGCCCATGCCGATCAGCCAACGACCTTCACGGCGGGTGCCCGGCTGCGCGTTGCGCTGATCCCAGCCAAATTTCTCGGCACCGAGCTGTAGACATTTGACCAGTTGACGCTGAGAGAACGGCCGCTCGGTTTTCACCGGATCGACCTGAGTGTCATTGACGATGCGGAACAGCACCGGGTCCATTTTCAGTTGTTCGGCCATTTCGTCCATGGCGATTTCCAGCACCATCAGGCCCGGCGCTTCGCCCGGTGCGCGCATGGCGTTGCCTTCGGGCAGGTCGAGCGGGGCCAGCCGCATGCTGACGCGGCGATTTTCTGCGGCATACAACAATTGACTGGGTTGCGCGGCCAATTCGACCTTGCCGTCGGCGAGGTTGCCCGACCAGCCCTCGTGGGCGATGGCGGTCAGCTTGCCATCGGGCGTGGCGCCCATGCGGATGCGCTGAATCGTTGCCGGGCGGTGGGTGGTGTTGTTAGCCATTTGCGGTCGGGCGAGGGCGACTTTTACCGGCCGACCCGCCATGCGCGCGCCGAGGGCCGCGAGGATCACATCAGCGCGAATGAACAGTTTGCCGCCGAAACCGCCGCCGATGTACGGCGAGACCAGGCGAACGTTCTCCTTCGGCAGGCCAAGGGTTTTTGCAATGTCGCCGACACTCCAGGCGACCATCTGATTCGACGTCCACACGGTCAGTTGGTCGCCTTTCCACGCAGCCAGTGTCGCGTGCGGTTCCATCATCGCGTGGGACTGATCCGGGGTGGTGTAGGTCTGGTCGAACTGCACCGGTGCGGCGGCCAATGCCTTGTCGAAATCACCGTGATTGACGTCGGGCAGCTCGTCTTTCGGCTCGACGCCGAGGTCTTTGACGCTGGCCAGATCGAACTTGCCCTCGAGGGTTTCGTAGTCGACCTTGACCAACTGCGCGGCAGCACGGGCCTGTTCGAAGGTCTCGGCAACCACCAATGCGACGGCTTGCTGGTAATGCTGCACCTCGGGACCGGCGAGCAGATGCGCGGCGTTGTAATCACCTTTGTCGAGTTTGCCGGCGTTCTCGGCAGTGACGATCGCCAACACACCGGGGGCAGCTTTGGCCTCGCCCAGATGGATGGTTTTGATTCGTCCTTTGGCGATTGCCGAATCAACCATGAAACCGTAGGCCTGATTGGCCGCCGCTTCATGTTGCTCGTAGGCATAGGTCGCCTGGCCGCTGGTTTTCAACGGGCCTTCGATGCGCTCGGTAGGCTGGCCAACGACCTTCAGACGATCGATGGGGTTGGTGGTGGCGGGCGTGTCGAATTTCATGCGGTTTCCCTCGCTTGCGCCAACACCGAGGCCAGCGTGCGCTCGACCAGTGTCAGTTTGAATTGGTTGTCATCGGTAGGTGTCGCGCCTTCGAGCAGGCGTTCGCTGACCGCTTTGGCGCCCTTGGGCAGCAGCGCTTCTGCGGCTTCGACCCGCCACGGTTTCGGCGCAACGCCGCCGACGGCGACGCGGCCGGTGCCATCCTTTTGCAAGATCAAACCGACCGAAACCAGCGCGAAGGCGTAAGACGAGCGATCGCGGACCTTGTGATAAATGTGCGTGCCGCCGACTGGCGCGGGCAGGGTCACGGCGGTGATGAATTCACCGGGCGTGAGACTGGTTTCGATGTGCGGCGTGTTGCCCGGCAATTGATGGAAATCCGCCATGGCGATGCTGCGCTTGCTGCCGTCAGGTTTGACCGTTTCGATCTGCGCATCCAGCGCGCGCATGGCAATGGCCATGTCGCTCGGGTGGGTGGCGATGCAAGCGTCGCTGACGCCGATGATCCCCAACTGCCGAGTAACGCCGCCGATCGCTGAGCAGCCGCTGCCCGGATTGCGTTTGTTGCAGGCCTGGTGGGTGTCGTAAAAGTACGGGCAGCGGGTGCGTTGCAGCAGGTTGCCGGCGGTGGTCGCCATGTTGCGCAGCTGCCCGGAAGCCCCTGCAAGCAAGGCGCGGGAGAGCAGGGCGTAGTCCTTGCGTACGCGGGCGTCAGCGGCCAGATCGGTGTTGCGCACCAGCGCGCCGATGCGCAACCCACCTTCGGGCGTGGCTTCGATCTGGTCCAGGCCCAAGTGGTTGACGTCGATCAGGTGCACTGGGGTTTCGATGTCGAGTTTCATCAGGTCGAGCAGGTTGGTGCCGCCGGCGATGAACTTGGCGCCTTCGACTTGCGCAGCCTGGGAAGCGGCTGCGGCAGGCGAGTCGGCGCGGCTGTAATTGAAGGCTCTCATGCCGGCACCTCCGCGACTTCAGTGATGGCTTCGATGATGTTCGAGTAGGCACCGCAGCGGCAGATATTGCCGCTCATGCGTTCCTGCAGTTCGGCGGCGATCAGTTTGGGCGCCTCAGTCAGGCTCGGGCTGACGTGGCTGGGAATGCCATCGCGAATTTCCTTGAGCACAGCGACCGCCGAGCAGATTTGCCCCGGCGTGCAATAGCCGCATTGGTAGCCGTCGTGCTTGATGAACGCGGCCTGCATAGGGTGCAGCTTGTCGGGCATGCCGAGGCCTTCGATGGTGGTGACTTCGCTGCCTTCGTGCATCACCGCCAGGGTCAGGCAGGAGTTGATCCGCCGACCGTCGGCGATCACCGTGCACGCGCCGCACTGGCCGTGGTCGCAGCCTTTTTTGGTGCCGGTCAGGTGCAGGTGTTCGCGCAGGGCGTCGAGCAGGGTGGTGCGGGTGTCGACTTCGAGGGTTTGCGGTTTGCCGTTGACTTGCAGGGTAACTTGACTCATGGCCGGTTGCTCCAGACTGGCCGCGTAGGCCTTGAGGCTGATAAAGGGGGGCATGGCGAACGCCGTCGCGGTTACAGCGCCGAGGATCATGAAGTTGCGTCGGGAAATCGGCATGGTTCGATTCCTTGTCTCTCATCGGGCGGCAGGATTGCAAATGGCCCAAACGGGCGCGCCGGCATGCATGCCAGTCTCGTAAAAGGAGTGACCGCCGAAGAGGGGAAAAGGTTTTGTCGGATTTGCGCTAAAGAGTTATATGCGCAGTTCATCAATCAACTCCGTGGGCGCGAGCTTGCTCGCGAAGAGGCCGGCACATTCAACTTCTTCATTGACTGAGCGTATGTCTTCGCGAGCAAGCTCTCCCACAGGGAATGGGTCTATCTGACTAATGTGAACCCACCACCATCGAGGTAAACGGCGCGACATACGCCTGCAACGTCACCAGCCCGCCGACCAGGATCGCCAGCACGATCGAGTGGAAGAACACGTAACGCAGGATCTCGCCCTCATGCCCGTACCAACGGGTCGCAGTGGAAGCGACGACGATCGACTGCGCATCGACCATTTTGCCCATCACGCCACCGGAACTGTTCGCCGCCGCCATCAGCACCGGGCTGATACCAAGTTGTTCCGAGGTCACCCGTTGCAAGCCGCCAAACAGCACGTTCGAAGCGGTGTCCGAGCCGGTCAGCGCCACCCCCAGCCAGCCGAGCAGCGTGCCGAACATCGGATAGAAAATCCCCGTCGCCGCAAAGGCCAGGCCCATCGTCGCGTCGAGTCCCGAATAACGCGTGAGAAAGCCCAGCGCCAGCATCGCCGCAATCGTGATCAACGAAAACCGCACCACCCACAGCGTGCGCAGGTATTGCTTGATCAATTGCGGGATCGAATAACCCATCAGCAAACCGCCAACAATCGCCGCCAGCAGGATCCCGCTGCCGGTGGCGGTCAGCCAGGTGAATTTGTAAATCGCTTCCTCGGCTTTCGGCGCCGCAACCACTGGCGGCACCTTCTCGATCTGCAAGTGCAGGTTGGTGAAGGTCACTGCCGGGGCGAAGATCGGGTTGGCCTCGCGCACGGGTTTGCCTTGCGGGTCGAGCTTGGCCGATTGCGTAACCGGGTCAATCACCGGGCGCGTGTCGAACATGTTCTTGAAGCCCTGCGTGCCCCAGGCGAACACGAATAGCGTGAGAATGATCCAGGGCATCCACGCGCGCATCACGGCCGGGCGCGCCTGATCGCTGAAGGCGTCACTGGCGGTGACTGTTTCTTCATCGACTTTCGAGTTGTCGACGCGCCCGGACAGCGCTGCCGAGGTGTGGATGGTCGCCGGTTTCCACACCTTCAGGAACAGCGTCAGGCAGGCCATGGAAATCAGCGCGGCGATCACGTCCACCAGCATCGGCCCGTGGTAGTTCGACACGAGAAATTGCGGAATGGCGAAACTGACCCCGGCCACCAGAATCGCCGGCCACACTTCGAGCATCTTGCGCCATCCGGCGAAGGCCCAGATCAACCAGAACGGCACCAGCACCGAGAAGAACGGCAGCTGCCGACCGACCATCATCGACAGCTCCATCTCGTCCAGCCCGGTGACTTTGGCCAGAGTAATGATCGGTGTACCCAAGGCGCCGAAAGCCACCGGCGCAGTGTTGGCGATCAGGGCCAGGCCCGATGCGGCCAATGGCGAGAAACCGAGGCCGATCAGGATCGCGCCAGTCACCGCCACCGGAGTGCCGAAACCCGCCGCGCCTTCAAAGAACGCACCAAAGCAGAAGGCGATCAGCAGCAGTTGCAATCGTCGATCGTCGGTGATGCGCGCGAGGGAATCCTGCAGCACTTTGAACGAGCCGTTCTCGGTGGTCAGGCGATGCAGAAAGATGATGTTGAGGACGATCCAGCCGATCGGCAGCAAGCCATTCGCCGCACCGAACAACGCCGCCGAGCCGGCCATGCCCGCCGGCATGTCGAAGGCGAAGATCGAAATCAGCAGGGCGGACGCCAGCGCCAGCAGCGCCGCCAGATGCGCCTTGACGTGAAAGAACGCCAGCGCCGCAAGCATTACCACCACCGGCACCGCAGCCATCAGCGTGGAAAGCACCGGATTGCCGAACGGGTCATAGATTTGCTGCCAGACCATGGTCCACCTCTGCTTGTTGTTATTCGAGGGTGCAGATCCATTGCATGGGGGTTGGTTGCAAGCAGTATAGGTGGCGTTACGCCGCTGTTCGGCTGCGACGAACAAGCCGACAAACGGTCAATAGTGGCCAGTGAATCAACGTGCTTTTGCCCGGTCGTATCTGCGGCTGCGCGCACTGCGTCCCGAAGACGCGGGCAGCGTGGCTATTTTCCGTCGTCAAGACCTTGGGTTTTAGGGAAGTGTTGAATGAAGCAAGCGACAACCATGCTGCTCACTGTGACCGCCGCCGTATTGCTCAGCGGCTGTATTGCGGATTTCGATGATGATCATCGGCATGGCCGGCATTACGACCGCGACCATGGCCGCTATTACGACCATGACCGGCGCTGGGACGACCGCGATGACGACCGCCGCGATGGCCGTCGTTATCACCGCGATCGCGATGATGACTGAATGAATGAAGAGGGCGTTGCCGCTAACGGAACGCCCTCTGTGCATCAGTTGAAAAAACGAGCGTTCGCCTGGACGCGGGATCGCGCAGGCACCGAGGCCTCGTGATCGAGCAAATGGGTGGCGAGTATGTCGCTCAGAAAGCGGAACTGATCATTGAGGCCGACCACTTCATTGCTGAAATGATTGCTTGCGGCGGGCATCAGCAGATCGTCGAAGTCTTCGTTGAACACCAGCGCCTGCGGCTTGCGCGGCACGACGTGCTGTTGATAGTAGTTGCTGCCGAACACCGGGAAACTCACGGAGAGGGTGACTTGGGTGTGGACCATGATGTGATCGCCTGGTTGTGTGTCGGATGAGCTAATCGTGCCTTTGGCGAGGGAGGGGCGGAAGGCAATCGTGGCGATGGTGGATATCGACGACAGTGATGATGAACGGGATTCCCTTTGAGAGCGGGCTTGCTCGCGAACGGTATCTCAGTCGATACATGGGGTGACTGACGCACCGCTTTCGCGAGCAAGCCCGCTCCCACAGTCGATAGCTGACACTCCTCAGAGCCTTGGCAACCTCCAAACCAGCCGGTCCTGGCACGCCACCAATCCACAGCCATGCCGAAAAACCTGTGGGAGCGGGCTTGCTCGCGAAAGCGGCAGAGCAGTCAACATCGATGGCGACTGGCAAGACGCTTTCGCGAGCAAGCCCGCTCCCACATTGGTTCGCGGGGTTCTCCACTAACATCAGCCAAGCAGCCACAAGCCTCGCACCTATACTCAAATCTGCACCTCCCCAAGCCAAAGGACACCACCACCGTGAACCCACGCGCGCTGGTCGTCGCCGCACTGTTTCTGTTTGCCGGCTGCTCCACCTCGGCCCGGGCGCCGGTAACTGCGCCGCGAGCCGTGGTGGTATCGGCGCACACCTGGCAGCAGATCGACCGCGAAATTCTCAGCGCTTCGCAGCAAGCCACCGACCAGGTGAAGTTGTTTGCCCGTGGCTCGATGGAACATTGGCGCACTCGGATCTATCAGCAAACTGAAGAAAATTTCATCCCCTGGTTCAGCAGCTACTGGACCCAGGAATGGCTGTCGATGAAGGTCAGTTGGTACACGATCAGCGCCGGCGGCGAGCAGGACGCTTCGGCGAAACGGCTGGCGGCGTATCTGCTTGAGCAATATCAGGAAAAGGTCCTCGCACCGGTCGCAGTGGAGGTTGACCCGGACGCGATCCTGGCTCAGGCCACGGCGTTTTACGCGCAGTTGATGGCGCAACAGATGCCGCTCATCGCCCAGCGTCATGGTGTGCCGATTGCGCAGCTCAACGCACGCTTGCAGAAAATCCCTGCCATTGCCCTAGGCCCACCGCCAGCACGGGATGCTTCGCTGTTCAAGGTGATCAGCACCGAACCGCTGGACACTCTGCCGGCGTACGCCGCGCTGATCGACAAGATCCACACCGACGGCGGCACCAAAGGCATTTCCTCCACCGACGCGGCGATGGCGCCGGTGGCCAAACGCGCCAGCCAGCGCATCGAAGCGGAAATGGCCCCGCGCGGCGCCGCCAGTGCAGTGGCGGCAGCGGCGGGCAAACTGGCCGGAGCAATGATTTCGGTTGGCGTGGCCGGCATTCGCGCCATCATCCAGGCCAACGACCGCCCCGACAGCGAAGCGCTGATCCGCAGCAGCCTTGGCAACACGTTCGACAAGGCCTGGCTGAAGTTGCTGCAGAATCCGACTACGGGGGTGATGGCGGGCACGTTGCACATGGCCGGGCACGTCGAGGGCAGTTTGGGTGCACGTGAGGAGCCGCCGCTCGGGCTTGGAGCAGATGGTGTGCAATGGCGCCCGCCGCAATCGCCCAGTCAGCAGATCGAACCCCGCCTGCAGACCCGATGAAGTTTGACGGCCAGCGGATGATTTTCGGCGGTTTGAAAACGCTTCCCGTACCGACTCCTGTGGCAGCGTGCAGTCGCAGCGCTTGCCACAGACCCTGGAGCGCCAAGTCGAGCAATCAACGTTGACGCCAGACGCCTTTGCCGCTCAACCGCGACCGGTCATGCGCAACGGTGAAATCCTGCTGCGGGCCCTTCGGCACCACCCCGGTCGGGTTGATGGTTTTGTGGCTGCCGTAGTAGTGATGTTTGATGTGCTGCAAATCCACCGTCTCGGCAATCCCCGGCCATTGATACAGCTCGCGCAGCCAATTGGACAGGTTCGGGTAATCGGCAATGCGCCGCAGGTTGCACTTGAAGTGCCCGTGGTACACCGCATCGAAGCGAATCATGGTGGTGAACAGACGCACATCGGCTTCGGTCAGGTATTCGCCGCTCAGGTAGCGATTGGCGCCGAGCAACTGTTCCAGATGGTCCAGCTCAGCGAATACTTCGTCGAATGCCTGTTCGTAGGCCTGCTGCGACGTAGCGAACCCGGCGCGGTAGACACCGTTGTTCACTGCCGGATAGATCCGCTCGTTCAGTGCATCGATCTCGTTGCGTAGCGGCGCGGGGTAGAAGTCCAGGTCATTGCCGGTGAGGCCGTCGAAGGCGCTGTTGAACATGCGGATGATTTCCGCCGATTCATTACTGACGATGCGCTTGAGCTGTTTGTCCCACAGCACCGGTACCGTCACACGCCCGGTGTAGTCAGGGGTATCAGCGGTGTAGCGCTGGTGCATGAAATCGAAGCCATCGAGTTTATCGCCTGTCGAGCCGAGCGCCTTGTCGAAGGTCCAGCCATTTTCCAGCATCAGCCAACTGACGACCGATACGTCAATCAGGCTTTCCAGGCCTTTGAGTTTGCGCACGATGAGCGTGCGGTGTGCCCAGGGGCAGGCGAGGGAGACGTAAAGGTGATAGCGCCCGGCTTCGGCAGCGAAACCGCCGTCACCGCTGGGGCCGGGCTGGCCGTCGGCGGTTACCCAGTTGCGGCGTTGCGCTTGTTCGCGCTGGAATGCGCCGTCCTTGCTGCTTTCGTACCACTTGTCCTGCCAGTGGCCGTCGACAAGTAAACCCATGATCAAGACTCCTGAAAACCAATATTCGTTGGAGTCGAGTCTATTCCTGTGGGTTCGAACAAAAAGCGCAAAGATCGGGCGCTAATCATCGGTTAGATCGATGTGTTGCGTGTCGCCCAATACTGCTCGGCGGTTGCAAACGCCTCTTCACGCTGTTGACCGAGGCCGCGCAGGGCGAGGGCCATGGTCGCAATCAGGGCCATGTGCGGATAACTGTCGACCACGTCGCCTCGCCAAACCGCTTTCAAGTGTTCGATGTCCAGCGAGGCGGGTTTGACGTGACGTTGCGCTGACAGTTGTGGCCATTCTTCATCCCAGCTCTGGCCGCCGCTGGTGCCATACAGATGGCTGGTGGCGTCAGGGTTGATCTCGATTTCACCGCCATCGCCCTTGACCACAATGGCCGTGTCGCCGAGCAAGCCGCTCGCATCGCGATGCACCGCCTGGTAGCCCGGATGGAAAATGCTCTGCAGGCCACAACGTGCACCGAGCGGATTGAGGATTCGCGCCAGCGAGTGAATCGGCGAGCGCAGGCCCAGGGTATTGCGCAGATCGATCATCTTCTGCAACGGCGGCGCCCAGTCCATCAGCGGCATAAAGGCCAGTGCACCGTTGTCCAGCGCCGCGCCGACCTGCTGCCAGGTGCGGCACAAAGGGATATTCAGTTCGCCCAGCAGGTGTTCGCTGTACAGGCGTCCGGCCGTGTGTGCGCCGCCGCCGTGCATGAAGATGCGCACGCCGTTCTGCGCCAGGCATTTCGCCGCCAGCAGGTACCACGGCAGATGGCGCTTTTTGCCAGCGTAGGTCGGCCAGTCCAGATCGACATTCAATGCCGGCGCCTGCAAGCGTTCGCGCAGGGCTTCGGTGAAACCGGCCATTTCCTCGGCACTTTCTTCCTTGTGCCGCAGCAACATCAGGAAGGCACCCAGTTGCGTATCTTCGACTTGGTCATCGAGCACCATGCCCATGGCCTCGCGGGCTTCTTCGCGCGTCAGGTCGCGGGCG
>Ga0308159_1004021_pt1 | contig 13929 bp, 10 predicted proteins | sample PhyCR1_FD_201040 | JGI IMG/M metagenome (GOLD analysis project Ga0308159, IMG submission 201040) | Phyllosphere microbial communities from UC Gill Tract Community Farm, Albany, California, United States - DLSLC.R1 | ecosystem: Host-associated > Plants > Phyllosphere > Unclassified | place: USA... | reverse complement strand
TTAATGGAATAAGTTACACCAGTTTCCGGAATTTTCATATCCGGATGTGACAAACAAAACTCTCCAATCGATGGATCTAATGTAAAACCATTAACCCCCTTACCCGTGGTGTAAACCAACATAGTAGATGATCCATAAATAATGTATCCGGCTGCTACCTGCTCAGTACCCTTTTGTAAAACATCATCAATACCAGCTCTTCCTTCTAAAGATTTCCTGCGATAAATAGAAAAAACGGTTCCTACCGCAACATTAACATCCGTATTTGACGAACCGTCCATCGGATCGATACAAACAATATACTTTGCATTTTGTGAAACGGGAGATTCGATATGAATGATTTCCTCTTCTTCTTCACTGGCGATAATACAACACTCACCTCCACTGGTTAGTGCAGCAATAAATTGTTGATCAGCATAAACATCAAGCTTTTTTTGCTTTTCGCCCTGAATGTTTGTTGTTCCTACGTGACCGATCATGTCAACCAAACCAGCTTTGTTAATCTCTCGATTTACAATTTTTGCAGCAATCGCAATGTCCCTTAATAACCTCGAAAGTTCACCTTTGGCATAAGGGAAATCTGCTTGTTTTTCTATAATAAATTGTCCTAATGTTTTCACGCCGCAAACCATACTTAGTGTAAATTTTACATTATCTACCTGATAACTCTATAACCTCTAAGGTATGAATATTTTCGTCAGTTATGCAAAAACGAACCAATGTTCTCACTTTATGCCAACCGTGCTTTCCCGCTGCACCTGGGTTAATATGCAAACATTTGATCTTTCCATCTAACATCACTTTTAATATATGTGAGTGGCCGGTAATAAATAATTTTGGCGGGTTAGTGTATATCTCTGGCTTAACAAAGGTAGAGTAACGTCCGGGATAACCGCCGATATGTGTCATCCACACATCTACCTGTTCGCACTGAAACCTATTATGTTCCGGAAATTCATTCCGGATCACAGCATCATCTATATTGCCAAATACACCACGAAGCGGTTTAAACGAAGATAGTTCTGTTGCGACATGAGAACCAAAATCGCCAGCATGCCATATTTCATCCACCTGATCAAAGTGCTTAAATACCGCGTCATCTAAAAATCCATGTGTATCAGAAATTAAACCGATCTTTTTCATTATATAAAGTAAATTGTAAAGCAGTGTGTAAACTTTTGCTCATATCTATTGAAGATTTTTAAAAATTCAGCCTAAATTTTATTTCCGCAATCTATTAAACAACAAATTTGAATTTTATTTTTTGACACAGATATCTCTCGTCATCGACTTATTTCTTTTGTACGATATTATCATTAAATGACATCAAAATGCCAGGAAAAAATCTTTAAGTAATCTCTGATATTCCAGGGTGTGACTTCCTCGCGATTCGTAAATGTAAAAATTGCTTTCATGAAGCAAATCGCCTTCCTTACTTAAACATATGATTTGCCTAAATGGCAATTTGTCTCTATCAGAGCAAATATTAATTCGGGTTTTGAGTTTCATCTGGTATTTCATGGCCTCAACGATCACCTCTTCTGCCTGTTTCAAAGGAAGAATTAACCACAGAGAGCCCTTGGCATCTAAAAGCTGACTTGATTTTTCGACCAATAACCTAAAAAAATTATCGCTTGCGTGTCTTGCCATTCCTTTCCTTACCTCCTCATTTTTCAAATCATTAACAAAAAAGGGTGGATTAGACACAATCAGGTCGAATTTTTCGCTACTTTGATATTCTTCAATGGCCACATGATCAAGATACAATCGACTGTTAAATATGGAGTTTTTAAAATTTTTTTCAGCGGTTTCAGCAGCTTGCAAATCGATTTCTACAGCATAAACATCAGCTTCTGTGAAGCGCTGAGCTAGCATCATCGCGATCACACCTGTGCCTGCTCCTATATCTAATATTTTTTCTGGCCTGTTATGATTAGCCTTCGCAGCAACCAGAACCCCATCGGTATTGATTCGCATAGCACAGCCCGTTTGATCTACTTCGAATTGTTTGAATTTAAAAATGCTCATGGTAGAATATTACTCCTTTAGCGATTGACCCCTACAAAAAAATAAACAATGAGGTGCTTCTAATTAAGCCTCGTACAATTCTAAAGGCAAGCCATCTGGATCCGCAAAAAAGGTAAATCTTTTACCCGTAAATTCATCAATCCGGATAGCTTCGCTAACAATACCTTGATCACTCAATCTTCCAGTTTCTAGTTTAATATTATCCACTTCAAAAGCCAGGTGCCGTAAACCTTGAGCTTCTGGTCCGGAAGGACGAGCGGGCGGATTTTCAAAAGAAAAAAGCTCAATTTGATAAAAGCCGTTTACCGCTAGATCTAATTTGTAAGATTTTCGTTCCGCCCGATAAACCTCAGCCAGAATGGTAAAACCCAGTTTGTTTACATAAAAGTCTTTTGATTTTTCGTAATCAGAACAAATAATAGCAATGTGATGAATTCGGTTGAACATTTGAAGTGGTGTAGAATGAGTGAATTTTGAATGACAGAATGTAGCAAAGTTGCAGAAAATGATTGAAATTTAAATAGCTCAGGCGCTCTAAATGATTCGCAGTTTTAGCAACTATAATTATTTTACATTTAACCGTCCAAAATTCTCTCATTCAACCCTTCATTCCTTCACTCATTAAATTTAAAAAAGCTATTTTTGCACTTTCAAAAAAAAAGCATGATTCATTTCTTCCTTAGTCAATCGCAAGCGATTTTTGTACTTCAAACAGATAAAGCGCTTTCCCCAGATGGTATTACTAAACTTGAATGGTTATTCGGCGGCGCCAAAATTTCGCAAGATGCAGCTTTAAGCGGCTTTTTCGTTGGACCAAGAGCTGCAATGATTACACCTTGGAGTACCAATGCTGTTGAGATTACTCAAAATATGGATATTCAAGGCATCATCCGTATAGAAGAATTTAAAGCAGTTGCTGAAGATTTTTCTGATTACGACCCCATGCTTTCTCAGAAATACGACAACCTTGATCAAAACATTTATACCATCAATATCAAGCCTGAACCTATTTTAGAAATCACTGATATTGCTGCTTACAACAAACAAGAAGGTTTATCATTAAGTGATGAGGAAGTTGAATACCTAAATAATCTGGCAAAAAACCTGGAACGACCACTTACTGATTCAGAGGTTTTCGGTTTCTCGCAGGTGAATTCGGAACATTGCCGCCACAAAATTTTCAACGGTAAATTTGTAATTGATGGTGTAGAACAACCAACTTCACTTTTTAAGTTGATTCGCAAAACTTCGGAAGAAAATCCTAACGATATTGTTTCTGCATATAAAGATAACGTGGCTTTTATCAAAGGGCCGAGAGTGCAACAATTTGCACCTAAACGTGCTGATGTCCCTGATTATTACGCTACAAGTAATTTTGATTCGGTAATATCTCTAAAAGCCGAAACGCACAATTTCCCTACAACTGTAGAGCCTTTTAATGGTGCTGCAACAGGTTCTGGTGGCGAAATCAGAGATCGTTTAGCTGGCGGACAAGGCTCATTACCTCTAGCCGGAACTGCGGTTTACATGACAGCGCTTTCGCGTTTGGAAGCAAATCGTCCCTGGGAAAATGGTGTTGAAGAAAGACAGTGGCTGTATCAAACGCCGATGGACATTCTGATCAAAGCATCAAATGGTGCGACAGATTTTGGAAACAAATTCGGTCAGCCACTTATTACTGGCTCGGTTTTAACTTTCGAGCATGAAGAAGATTCACGCAAATTAGGTTTCGATAAAGTAATCATGCTTGCCGGTGGTATCGGTTATGGCAAGGCTAGTCAGGCACAAAAACAAAAACCACAGGAAGGAGATAACATTGTTGTTCTCGGTGGTGAAAATTATAGAATTGGAATGGGTGGTGCAGCCGTATCATCAGCTGATACCGGCCAGCATGGATCAGGCATCGAATTAAACGCCATTCAACGTTCCAACCCGGAAATGCAAAAACGTGCTGCAAACGCTGTACGTGGCATGGTAGAAAGCCAAGAGAATTTCATTGTTTCTATTCACGATCACGGTGCAGGCGGACACTTAAACTGTTTATCAGAATTGGTGGAAGAAACAGGTGGTTTGATCAATCTTGATAAATTACCTGTTGGCGACCCTACCCTATCTGCTAAAGAAATTATCGGCAACGAATCTCAGGAAAGAATGGGATTGGTAATCGGCAACGAACATATTGAAACTTTACAGAAAATTGCCGATCGCGAACGCTCTCCAATGTACAACGTTGGAAAAGTAACTGGCGATCATCGCTTTACTTTTAAATCGGAAACCACAGGTGCTAAACCAATGGATTTTGACCTTAAGGATATGTTTGGCAGCTCCCCGAAAATTGTAATGGAAGATCAAACGATCGACCGCAAATATGAATATCTAAGTTACCAAAAAGCGGAACTGAACACTTATTTAGAGCAAGTTTTACAATTGGAGGCTGTGGCATCGAAAGATTGGTTAACCAACAAAGTTGACCGTTGTGTGGGTGGCCGCGTAGCAAAACAACAAACTGCTGGTCCATTACAATTGCCTTTAAACAACTGCGGGGTAATGGCATTGGATTTTCAGGGCAAGGAAGGAATTGCAACTTCGGTTGGTCATGCTCCACTTTCGGCTTTAATTGATCCGGCTGCTGGTAGTCGCAATGCGATCGCAGAATCACTATCAAACATCGTTTGGGCTCCATTAAAAGATGGTTTAAAAAGCGTTTCGCTTTCCGCCAACTGGATGTGGGCCTGTAAAAATGAGGGTGAGGATGCCCGTTTATATGCTGCCGTTAAGGCATGTTCGGAATTTGCTATTGATTTAGGAATCAACATCCCGACAGGGAAAGATTCACTTTCAATGAAACAGAAATACAAGGATGGTGATGTAATTGCACCAGGAACAGTAATTATTTCTGCAGGCGCAAACTGCGATGATATTACTAAAGTGGTGGAGCCAGTACTTCAAAAAGATGGCGGTTCAATTTATTATATCAACCTTTCTAATGATACCTATAAACTTGGTGGGTCATCCTTCGCACAGATATTAAACAAAATCGGCACTGAAACACCAGATATCAAAGATGCGGGTCAATTCTCAAAAGCATTTAACGCCATTCAACAGCTAATTAAAGAATGTAAAGTGCAATCCGGACATGATATTGGCAGCGGTGGTTTAATTACTACCTTACTGGAAATGTGTTTTGCAGATCGCGATTTAGGTGCATCAATTGATTTAACTGCCTTAAACGAGCAAGATATTATCAAGTTACTATTTGCGGAAAATATCGCGATTGTTTTTCAAGCGGATTCATCAGTAGAAAGCACTTTAACAACCGCCGGTGTAACTTTCCATAAAATCGGGGAAGTGAATTCATCAGCTACGCTGGAAGTAAAAAATAAAGCTGATAGTTTCAGTTTTGATATTGATCATCTACGTGATGTTTGGTTTAAAACATCTTACTTATTAGATAGCAAGCAGACAGGAAATGGATTAGCGAAAGAACGTTACGATAATTATAAAAATCACGTTTTAAAATACAGTTTTCCATTACAGTTTGATGGAAAGAAAACGATAATTGATTCCTCTAAACCTCGTCCAAAAGCGGCGATTATCCGCGAAAAAGGAAGTAATTCTGAGCGTGAATTAGCCAATGCAATGTATTTAGCTGGTTTTGATGTAAAAGATGTGCACATGACGGATTTAATTACTGGCAGGGAAACATTAGAAGATATTCAGTTTATTGGTGCCGTTGGTGGTTTCTCTAACTCTGATGTTTTAGGATCGGCAAAGGGCTGGGCAGGCGCATTTTTATACAATGAAAAAGCGAGAGTAGCACTGGAGAAATTTTTCGCCCGCCCTGATACTTTATCTGTTGGTATTTGCAATGGTTGCCAATTATTTGTAGAGCTTGGTTTAATTAACAAAGATCATGAAGACAAGCCAAAAATGTTGCACAACAAAAGTGGCAAACACGAAAGTATTTTCACTTCATTAACGTTACAAGAAAACAATTCGGTGATGTTATCAACTTTGGCCGGCAGCACCTTAGGCGTTTGGGTATCGCATGGCGAAGGAAGATTCTCTTTACCATATGCAGAAGAAAAATATAAAATTGTAGCTAAATATGCTTACGAAACGTATCCGGCAAGCCCCAACGGTTCGGATTATAACACCGCGATGATGTGTGATGAAACAGGTCGCCATTTGGTGATGATGCCACACATTGAACGTTCTTTATTCCAATGGCATTGGGCAAACTATCCGGCTGGCAGAAAAGACGAGGTTTCGCCATGGATGGAAGCTTTCGTAAATGCCAGAAAATGGATTGAAGAAAAGGCATAGGGTTAGCCATATTTATTTATACAAAAAGCTTGGGTTTTACTCAAGCTTTTTGCGTTTATGCTATTTTGATACGGCTATTTTGTTCGTCATTCCCGCGAAGGCGGGAATCGTAAAGCGAAAGTAAAATCTTTAAACGCAGTATTTATACAGAACAAAGGCCTGAATCTTCATCCAGGCCTTTAACCAATCATCCATCACACCTTCCTATTTTGAGCGCTAAATATTAACTGATCCCACTGCCTTACATTAAATTAAAATTAATCGGCATGTTATATCTCACCCTAACTGGAATGCCTTTATTTTTTCCGGGTTTCCACAAGGGTGATTTCTTGATTACTTTCATTGCCTCTTCATCGCAGCCAAAACCGATGCCTCTAAGTACCTTCACATCAGTGATCGAACCATCCTTCTCTACCACGAAACTTAAAAACACCTTACCTTGAATACCATCCTCTTGCGCTTGTGAAGGATAGCGTAGGTTACGCTCCATGTATTTGGTAAAAGCTTTCATGCCGCCGGCAAATTCTGGATATTCATCTACCCCACCTCTATAAATCTCTTTATCCTCTCCAGCTCCAGCAACCTCTTTTTCTAATCCGCTGCCATTACCATTTAAAGAAGGAGTTACCAGGGTTAAATTCGGTTTGATTTCACCATCCTGAGTTACATTGCTCACTACAGCATTTTGAATCTCTTTAATAGTTGGTGGATCTTTAATTTCAGTTTTATCAACCACCACAATATTCGAAGTCATTTTAACTGTTTTTACTTTCACTGGCTCTGATTTCGCCGGCTCCACTTTTTTTTCTGGCTCTGGCTTCTTCATCTCATGAATCACATCACTTAAATCAATAACTTTTGGAGGGACAATAACTTCTACCACCGTTGGAAATATTTTGCTATACACTAAAGGAGCAAAGGCAAGCAATAAAAAAAGACTTACGGATAGCAATAATGCCCGGGTCATGATTTTTGACGATTTAGACCTTAACTCATAAGCACCATAAGTTTTGTTTCGGTTTGCGAATACAAGATCGAGCCACTCGGTTTTGTATACATTGATTGAGGAGTTGAACATAGCTATTGATTTTTATAGCATGATGTAGCAAATTTCACAATTCCATAAACCAACTGAAAATTCCACTTTCTTTACGAATAATGAAAAATTCCATTTGAAAAACATTTTTTTATTTCATTTTCAATAAAATTGCTCTAAAACTTACGATTGTTTTATAAAAAACAATAAAATATACTATTTTTGACAAAAAACATAACAAATTAATGAAAAGCTTAAGAACCATCGCATTAAAAGAGGCTCAAAACAGAATTTCGCCAGAAGTAAAATCACCATCTGCAAAAATTTCTGATTTTTTTGGCGCTAATGTATTTGATAAGAAAAAAATGAGAGATTTCTTATCTAAGGACGTGTATGAAAAATTAATCTCATCTATTAATCAAGGTGAATTAATTAATTCTGACGATGCTAACCAGATCGCAAATGCAATGAAAGCATGGGCTATGGCTGCTGGAGCAACGCATTACACTCACTGGTTCCAACCATTAACAGGTACAACTGCTGAAAAACACGATTCATTTTTTGAGCCAAGTGGCGAAGGTGCTATAGAAAAATTTGCTGGAAGTGCTTTGGTTCAACAAGAACCGGATGCATCAAGTTTCCCTAACGGGGGTATCCGTAATACTTTCGAAGCTCGTGGTTACACTGCATGGGATCCATCATCTCCAGCATTCATTATGGAAAGCAAAGCAGGTAAAACACTTTGTATTCCTACCGTTTTCGTATCCTACACTGGTGAGGCTTTAGATTATAAAGCTCCATTATTAAAAGCATTAGCTGCACTTGATAAAGCCGCTGTTGATGTTTGCCAGTATTTTGATAAAAGCATCACTAAAGTAAATGCATCTTTAGGTATTGAGCAAGAATATTTCCTGGTTGATGAATCATTGTTTAATGCCCGCCCGGATTTATTGTTAACTGGTCGTGCTTTATTCGGACACATGTCTGCTAAAGGCCAACAGTTAGAAGATCATTATTTCGGATCAATTCCTGAGCGTGTTTTCACCTACATGGTCGATTTCGAAAATGAAGCCCTAAAATTAGGTATTCCTTTAAAAACCCGTCACAATGAGGTTGCACCTTCTCAATTCGAATGTGCTCCTATTTATGAAGAAATAAACCTGGCCATCGATCACAATCAATTATTGATGGATTTGATGGAAAAAGTTGCTCGTCGTCACCATTTCCGTGTTTTGTTACACGAAAAACCATACGCTGGCATCAACGGTTCAGGTAAACACAACAACTGGTCGTTAATTACTGATACTGGTAAAAACTTATTGGCTCCAGGCAAAACACCTAAAAACAACTTAATGTTTTTAACTTTCTTCGTAAACACGATTAAAGCAGTAAGCGAACATGCAGATTTATTACGTGCGAGTATTGCTTCAGTAAGTAATGATCACCGTTTAGGTGCTAACGAAGCGCCGCCAGCAATTATCTCAATCTTCTTAGGTTCTCAATTAAACGATGTTTTAGATGAAATTGAGCACTCACGCATCAGCAAAAAAATTAAAGAAGATAACGCACTTTGGTTAGGTATCCCTAAAATTCCACAAATTTTGTTGGATAATACCGACCGTAACCGTACTTCACCTTTTGCATTTACAGGTAACAAATTCGAGTTAAGAGCAGTTGGTTCTTCAGCTAACTCTTCGGCTCCAATGACGATCTTAAACGCAATTATGGCTGAGCAATTGGTTAAATTCAAAGCTGAAGTTGATAAATTGATCAAAAAAGGCGATAAAAAAGACATCGCTTTATTAACGGTAATCAAAAAATACATCAAAGAATCCAAATCAATTCGTTTTGAAGGTAATGGCTACAGCCAGGAGTGGGAAGATGAAGCTGCAACACGTGGTTTATCAAACATCAAAACTACACCGAAAGCTTTAGATGCTTATTTAACTGAGAAATCTGCAAGTTTATTTGAAAGTACAGGAATTTATAGCAAACGTGAAATCCATGCCCGTCATGAAATCATGTTAGAGAATTTCTACAAAAAACTACAAATTGAAGCTCGTGTAATGGGCGAAGTGGCAAATACTGCCATCATTCCTGCTGCAATTGCTTACCAAAATTCTTTAATCGAGAATGTAAAAGGGTTAAAAGAACTTGGTGTAGAAAGCAAATCTTCTCTTGACATCGTTAAAAAACTTTCTGAGCATTTAGACATCGTTAAAACCAATATCGACGCGATGTTAGAAGAACGTAAAGTAACCAACAAAATTGAAGACACTCGTGAGAAAGCAATTGCTTACGATGAGAAAGTTAAATCTTACTTCGATACTATCCGTTACCATGCTGATAAATTAGAGCAAATTGTTGACGATAGCGTTTGGCCTTTACCAAAATTCAGAGAATTGTTATTCATGAAATAGATTTTAAGCCGGAAGGTTTAAGGTATAGGGCGTAAGGTGTAAACTTTACGCCCTTTTTTTTGATCATGATTTTTTGGATTTAAGGATTTTATGATCGTTCTCTTTAACATTGGCGTTTTGTTTAGCCCCACGTCTTGCTGAACTTGATTCAGCATCTTTCATGTCTTATGCCCAACGCTTGTTCGTGCTATCAAGTTCCTGAAACAAGTTCAGGATGACGGCCGTTTATAGTTAGTTAATATAAACGAACAAAACTAAAATTTTAACCACCAAAAACTTCTGACTCCCGACTTCTGACTCCCGACTTTTTCCCTTATCTTTGCGCCAACATGAGTGATAACAGGTACAATCAACGTGGCGTTTCTGCCTCAAAAGAAGATGTGCATAATGCCATCAAAAATATCGACAAAGGAATTTTCCCGAAAGCATTCTGCAAAATCATTCCTGACGTTTTAAGTGGCGATGAAGATTTTTGTAATATCATGCATGCCGATGGTGCCGGAACAAAATCATCTCTGGCTTATGTTTATTGGAAAGAAACAGGAGATATCTCCATCTGGAAAGGCATTGCCCAAGATGCAATCATCATGAATATTGATGATTTGATTTGCGTGGGCGCCACTGATCAGATCCTCTTATCATCTACCATCGGACGAAATAAAAATTTAATACCTGGAGAAGTAATTGCTGCTGTAATTAACGGTACAGAAGAAATTCTGGCTGATTTAAGGGAACAGGGAATTTCTATTTATTCTACCGGCGGCGAAACTGCCGATGTTGGCGATTTAGTAAGAACGATTATCGTAGATTCTACGGTAACCTGCCGCATGAAGCGTGAAGATGTAATCAGTAACGATAACATTAAACCAGGTGATGTAATTGTGGCTTTAGCTTCTTACGGACAAGCAACCTACGAAACAGAATACAATGGAGGAATGGGTTCTAACGGATTAACCTCTGCTCGTCACGATGTTTTTGAGAAATCTATTGCCAATAAATATCCTGAAAGTTTCGATCCTGCTGTACCTTTTGATTTGGTTTTTTCAGGTCAAAAGCAGCTAACTGATGAGATTGAAATTGAAGGTTTTGGTAAAACTACTATTGGCAAACTCGTTTTATCTCCTACACGAACTTACGCACCGGTGATTAAAAAAATATTAACACAATACCGCAAACAAATTAATGGAATTGTTCATTGCAGTGGTGGTGCTCAAACAAAAGTACTCCATTTTATCAATGATGATATCCATGTGATTAAGGACAATTTATTTCCTATTCCACCCCTATTTAAACTCATCCAAGAACAATCTGGTACAGATTGGAAAGAGATGTATAAAGTTTTTAATATGGGTCATCGCATGGAATTATATGTTCCACAAGAAATTGCAAAAGATATTATAGAGATTTCAAAAAGCTTTAACATTGATGCGCAAATTATTGGTCGCGTTGAAAAAGGTAACCAAAAACAGGTTACCATCGAAAGTGAAAAAGGAACTTTTATCTATAATTAAGAAATAGCTAACCATGGCGCTTGAAAAATCAAGCGTCATTTTTGTTTTCTTTAAAATTGTAATTTTACAGCCATTGATAAATTATAATTTTTATCAAGATTTAAATTAAACTTCGAATTCAAATCCAGCCTCAAATTTTGCATCGTAAACTTTAAAACAAATCAACCATTCGTCTTTAACAAGTTGAGGAATAAAATCACGGAAAATCTTTTCAAAAGAATGAAATTCGATATTGGGTTTAGCAACAATAAGATACATAGATTCTGATTGAACAATAACCTCTTCTACCCACATTGGCCAACGATCTTTAATCAGTTTGGGTAATTTTAGAAACTGTTGTCCTTTTAAAAATTTGCCGATTGATTGTACAAATTGTTCATCAAGTTTTTGGTCGCTCAGGTTTCGCCAATATCCGTTAATCAATTCTATCTGACCCAATATTTCATCATCATTTAAAATTATAAATGATTGCTGGTTTTCTTCCTGTAGCAAGAGATAGGCACAGAAACCTAAACTTTCAGTTGGGTCTTCATGAATATAATGAAGCTTAATCATAATGAAGGGTTAATAATATTTCTAAAGGTGAGGTTAATTCTGGGTTTCATATATAGTTTAGATTTCGCAATCCGATGATCCCACTTTTGCTGTAAATCACCTTTCATCAAAAGCAATGAGCCATGTTCTAATTTAATAGAATATTTTTCTGAGTGGTTTGCTTTTAGGCGAATATCAAAAGACCTAACCTGTCCAAAAGACAAAGATGCAATCACAGGATGAGAGCCCATTACGGTTTCATTATCACTGTGCCAGGTTACAGAATCCTGCCCATCTCTATAATAATTAAGCAATACCGAATTAAAGGTGATGCCGGCAGCAGGTTCTACCATAGATTTTAGCTGCAATAGTTCATCAGTCCAACACAAAGGAATCGATTTACCTAATGCTGTATAATCCAACTGCTCTGCATCCCCATACCAGGCAGATAACCTTGGCGTAGTAATCTCTTTATCGTAATACCGCACTACTTTTTGTCTCCATGGTGTATTCTCTATTAAATGAATTAAAAGTGAATCGCTTTCCGTTTTCCCAATAAAGTTGTTTTTATAGGTTAAAATATCCGATGGCAAGCCAATGGATTGTCCTGCTTCAGCAAAAAAACTTAACTGTTCCATAACGCCTACAAAGGTGCAAAACTTTTTATAAATTACTAATATTTTTAGCATTATATTTACCTTTACTAAATTCAAAACAGGAGGTTGATTATGGTAAAGGAATCTAAACGGCACTTAATTGAAGATTTAAAGAAACAAATTTTAGGTTTGCAGGGCTATAGCGCATTAAGCATTCAAGAAAATAGTTTACCTAAATTGAGTTTGTTTGCAAATGCATTTCCGAATAAAAATTTTCCATTGGAGGGCATTCATGAATTTATTGCTATTGAAACCGAAGATACAGCGGCAAGTGTTGGCTTTATAAACGCATTACTCTCTGCATTAATGGAAACCGGTAGTCCATCCATCTGGATTAGCAGTTCCAGAAATCTTTTTCCTCCTGCTATGCAGCGTTTTGCATTAAAACCCGATCAAATTATTTTTATCGATCTCAATCATCAAAAAGAAATATTATGGGTTTTAGAAGAAGCCTTAAAATGTGAAAATTTAAGCGCTGTGGTCGCAGAAATTTCTGAGCTTAGTTTTAGCCAATCTCGAAGGCTACAATTGGTAATTGAAAAAAGTAAAGTACCCGCTTTTATTTTACGAAATAACCCGCAGCAAGTTAGCAACACCACTTGTTTGGCCCGATGGCAAATTAAGCATTTACCCAGTTTGTTGCCCGATGGCATGCCTGGTGTAGGTCATCCTTCCTGGTCGGTAAATTTACTTAAAGTTAGAAATGCACAGCCTGCAAATTTTGAGGTGGCCTGGAACGGTACTACATTTCAACACCTCAACCAGGTTCAAAAAGTTCTTCAACCTCTTAAAAAACTTCAGGCAAGTTAGTATGGAAAAGCGTTTTGCAAGTATATGGTTTCCGTTTTTACTAACGGACTGGCTTTGTATCCGCCGTCCGGAGCTAAAAAAATGCGCTTTCGTTTTTACGGCGCCGGTACACGGTCGCGTTATAATTACCGCCTGTAACGCTTTAGCAGCAAGACAGGGCATACAAGTGGGCATGCCTTTGGCTGATGCCCGGGCACTGGTACATGAGATTGAGGTTTTTGATGATAAACCTGACCGGAATATCAAACTTTTAAAAGGACTGGCAGAGTGGTTCATCAGGTTTACGCCCTGGGTAGCCATTGATGCTCCAGATGGAATTGTGCTTGATATTACCGGATGTGCGCATTTATGGAACAATGAAGCGCATTATCTTGCCCAGATCAGTAATCGCATGCTTAAAATTGGATACACTACCAAATTGGCCATTGCCGATACCATTGGAACTAGTTGGGCAGTTGCTCGTTTTTCGAGCCAGGAAAACATCGTTCCCGCCAGGAAACAATATTATGCTTTATTGCCACTGCCAGCGGCATCCCTCCGGCTGGAGCAACCTACCATAGAGCGTTTGAATAAACTTGGCCTGCAAAAAATAGCGCAATTTATTCAAA
>Ga0308159_1004020_pt1 | contig 13932 bp, 12 predicted proteins | sample PhyCR1_FD_201040 | JGI IMG/M metagenome (GOLD analysis project Ga0308159, IMG submission 201040) | Phyllosphere microbial communities from UC Gill Tract Community Farm, Albany, California, United States - DLSLC.R1 | ecosystem: Host-associated > Plants > Phyllosphere > Unclassified | place: USA... | reverse complement strand
ATGATGGGCGTATTGCGCATGCGGCAGACGTTCAACAGCTTGATGGTCTGCTCTTCCACGCCCTTGGCGGCGTCGATCACCATCAGTGCCGAGTCCACGGCGGTGAGCACGCGGTAGGTATCTTCGGAGAAGTCCTGGTGGCCCGGGGTGTCAAGCAGGTTGACCACGTGGTCGCGGTACTCGAACTGCATCACCGAGCTGGCCACCGAGATGCCGCGCTGCTTTTCGATCTCCATCCAGTCCGAGGTTGCATGACGGCCGCTCTTGCGCGCCTTCACGGTACCGGCCAGCTGGATCGCACCCGAGAACAGCAGCAGCTTTTCGGTCAGCGTGGTCTTGCCGGCGTCAGGGTGGGAAATGATGCCGAAGGTACGGCGGCGCTTCACTTCGCGCGCGATCAGGTCGGACGAGACCTTGCGGCCACCGCTGGAGACGTCCGAAGCGTCGGAGGCGTCGTCGGCAGCGCTGCTGGCGACGTCGGGGAGTGCGTTGCTGGGTTCTTGCATGGCGGGTCGCCTGTTTGGAAAGCTCTGGAGAACCCGAGATTATAACTGAAGCGGCCCGCGCTCCCGCATGTTTGCCGGATGGCAAGCTCTGCCGGGGCGGGCCGTTGCGAACAGTGCTTTGTAACGGTGCTCAGGAACGTTCGTCACGACGCTCTTCGCGCCGAGGATGCTGGTCGCGTTGCTGCTCCCTCTGCTGTTGCTGGCGTGCCTGCTGCTGGACCTGCTGGCGTTGCGCCTGTTCCTGGTGCTGGCGGGCCTGTTCCCGCGCCTGTTCCATCTGGCGCTGCTGATCATGCTGCTGGTTCTGCAGCTGCTGCTGGCGCATCTGCTGTTCACGCTGTTGCTGTTGTAATTGCCGTTGCTGCATCTGTTGCTGGTGCTGCAGTTGCTGTTGCGTCTCCTGCTGGCGCATCTGCTGTTCACGCTGTTGCTGCTGCAATTGCCGTTGCTGCGTCTGTTGCTGATGTTGCAGTTGCTGTTGCGTCTCCTGCTGGCGCTGCTGCCATTGCCGCTCCTGCGCCTGTTGCTGCTGGCGTTGTTCCCGGCCTTGCTGCTCGCGCTGGTCCTGCTGCTGGCGGATCATCTGTTCGCGCTGGCGTTGCTGCTCATTGGCCTGCTGCTCCCGTTGGTGTTGCTGCTCCACCGCCTGGCGCTGACGCAACTGATCCTGCTGGGCCACACGCTGCTGGACATTGTCCGCCACCGGCAGCGGCCGCGGCTGGGCGCCCGGCATCGGGTGATCGCGCCACGATGGTGCGGCCTGGGCCTGAGCTTGCCCCGGACCGGGCGGCGGAGTCAGGGCGGGTGCCGGTTGGCGGGCGTAACGCCCACCGCCGCCATAGCGCGCATCGTGATGCCAGACCACCGGCCGCTGGTTGACCGTGACGTTATTGACCACCCGGGCGTTGTTGATGTTGTTCACGTTGGTGACATTGGTGACGTTATTGATGCGGGTCTGGCTCACCATCACCTGCCGCTGCCGCCAGTCGGGACGGGCATCGCCGAACACCGCGTTCATCACGCCGATGCCGGCGCCAAAGCTGATGCTGGCCGAGAAGCCCGGCGCATAGCTGGGCGGGCGATAGCGTGGCGGCGGCGCCCACACCACGGGCGGCGCCGACGGCCACCACCAGTCGCCATACACCACCACCGGGTTGTAGTAGGGCACATAGACCACCTGCGGGTTGACCGGCACGATCTCGATCATTTCATCCTGCACCACTACGCGCTGCTGCGGGCTGGATTCCAGCGTACCGGCAATGCGCGCACGCTCGCGCAGGTTCTGCACCGTGTCCATCACCGATGCCTGCTGGCCCAGGAAGGCCTGGCCCATCTGCTGGGTCCAGTCCAGGCGGTCATTGAGCATGGCCAATACCGAGGGGAATTGCACCAGCGCCTTCACGCTCGGGTCCCAGGGCATGGGCGCCACCGCCCGCGCCAGGCCATCGCCTTGCAGGCCGGGGCGGGCTTCCACGAAGCGCTGCGCCTGCACCACTTCCAGCGGATAGGTCGAGGCCATCAGCACCTGTGCCAGCAGCGAATCGGGATACAAGGCCACCGGCGCCAGCATCTGGTCCAGTTGTTGCTGGGTGTAGACGGGCGGCGCGGCCGCTACCGCGGGGTAGGCACTTTGCGCCTGCGCGGGCAGGCCCGAGACCAGTGAAAACAGCAGGCAGGCGGCCCAGGCCAGGGATTTCTTGTTCACGTCATTCTCCTTGCCGAGTTGCGCGGGAAGGAAGGGACTGAAGAAGTATTCGGCTTCCAACGCATTGAAGTGAACCTATAGTCCGTCAACCGGCAAGAGGGAGGTGTAACGGAAGTGCAAGCGATGTTTCAGTGGCCGGATGGGGGCGCAACCTGGTGGCAACTTGGTCGTGTAGGCCGCTTGCCCGGTGGAAAGCCTTGCGCAAGGCGGGGGCGGGTGTGGCATCATGAACGGCCACGGAACAAATCTCATCAATGGAATCGATCAATCGGGCGGCTTATCGCCCGTGCGCAGATGAATCACTGACACGACCGAAGAGGGGAAACGTTCCAAACTGTTTTCGCAGCACCGCATCAGGCAATCTTTTTACGACAACAAGCCATCAAGCAAGGAACGACCATGAGCCATCACCTGATCTGGCGGCGCGATGATTTCCTCATCGACACCGATCCCGACCGGCTGGACATCCCCCTCATCCACGACGTATTGACCCAATCGAGCTGGTCCCCCGGTATCGACCTGAACACTGTGCGCACCGCCATTGCCAACAGTCTGTGCTTCGGCCTCTATCGCGGCAAGGAGCAGATCGGCTTCGCCCGCGTGGTGACCGACCACGCCACCTTCGGCTACCTGTGCGACGTCTTCGTCATCAGCGACCTACGCCGCCAGGGCCTGGGCCGCTGGATGATCGAGTCGGTGAACCAGCATCCCACCCTGCAGAAGCTGCGCCGGGTCATGCTGACCACCTCGACGGCCCCCTGGCTGTATGCCAGCTGTGGGTTCGAAGCCATCAATCGCGGCGATTTCGTCTGGCACATCTCCCGGCCGGACATCTACCGTCAGGCCAGTCCGCAGTAAATGCATCGACGGCGGAGCGCAGCGCGTCGCTCCGTCGTGGTCTTTACCTTCGCTCTCTTTTTTCTCCGCTTTCTCTACCTTCCCCGCACTGCGCTGCCGTTGGTCGAATGGCTGTCGCCGCACCCTCCGCGCCTTCCCCGTATTTTTTCCTGTATTTCCCACTGTCGTCTTTGTCTGCTTACGTGTCCACATCGCTCGGCAAGCTGCTTCGCCGTCCAGGGCAAATGTAAAGACGCGTCGAAATGAACGAAATTCCCTGACGAAATCTACGATACAGCATAAAATTTCTCACAAATACGAACCATTATCATTCGTATTTATATAAATGAAACTGACAAATTTTTCTTCGATCAGGATAACTTTGATGTCACCCTCCCTCTTTGCATCTGCCGTTCCCGCATCAAACTCCCATCCCTCCCTGCGTCCTCTGTGCCGTGCCATGCTGATGGCCGGCATGGCCGGGTTCACCCTGTGTGCGCAGGCACAGCAAGCAGTCGCCGACCAGAGTGGCGCCTTGCCCGAGGTCACCGTCTCGGCCCCGCAGGTCGAGCAGCCGCCCACCGAAGGCAGCGACAGCTATACCGTCAAGCGCAGCCGCTCGGCGACCAAGTTCTCGCTCTCGCCGCGCCAGACGCCGCAGTCGGTGTCGGTGGTCACGCGTGCCAGGATGGAAGACTTCCATCTCACCAGCATCAACGATGTCTTCGCCACCACGCCCGGAGTGACGGTGGACCGCGTGGAAACCGACCGTACCTACTACACCTCACGCGGTTTCGACATCACCAACTTCATGTTCGATGGCATCGGTATCCCCATGACCTACGGCCTGATGTACGGCGATACCGAAATGGCCATGTTCGACCGCGTGGAGATTGTGCGCGGCGCCAACGGGCTCACCACCTCCACGGGCGACCCGTCGGCCACGATCAACTTCATCCGCAAGCGGCCGACCACGGATTTCCAGGCTTCGGCGGCGCTCAGCTATGGCTCGTGGAATACCCGCCGGCTGGAAGCCGACATCTCCGGTGCCGTCAACGAGGCCGGCACTGTTGCGGCGCGAGTGGTGGCAAGCCATCAGGAGGGCAATTCCTACCTCGACCGCTATCGCCCTACGCGCGACCTGTTCTACGGCGTGGTGGAGGCCAACCTCAGCAGCAGCACCCTGCTGACCCTGGGCTACAGCTATCAGAAAGTGCATGGCAAGGGCGCCATGTGGGGAGCCTTGCCCCTGAGCTATACCGATGGCACGGCCACGCATTACGGCAGCAATACCAGCACATCTGCGGACTGGTCGCGCATGGATACCGAACAGCAGCGGGTCTTTGCCGAACTGAATCAGGACCTCAGCGCAGGCTGGCAATGGAAGAGCACTGTGGGCTATAACGAGATGCGTACCGATTCCGCCCTGTTCTATGTCTATGGCACACCCGACAAGAGCACCGGCGGCGGGCTGTATGCCTATCCCAGTCTGTATGCCGGCGTGAACCGCCAGGCCTACCTGGACAGCAACCTCAGCGGCAAATACAACTTGCTGGGGCGCGAGCATGAATTCAACCTGGGCGTGAATCTCTCCAACTCCCGTGTGGTCGATGTCAGCAACTACGGCCGTGGCATCGGCACCGAGCTGTTCGGGCAGCAGGCCTTCGATGGCAGCTTTGCGCTGCCGGTCTTCGATGACGGGACCGATGGCAGTCGCTACACCGACCGCCGCAAGAGCGTCTATGGGGCCACCCGCCTGAACCTGTCGGACCGGGCGAAACTGATGCTGGGGGCCAACTACACCCAGGCCGACGCCTCCGGCTACGCCTATGGCGAACCGCATGCGCTGGCGCAGTCGGCGCTGTCGCCCTATGTCGGCCTGACGGTGGACCTGGATGAGCATTTCTCGGTGTACGGCAACTACACCAAGATCTTCAATCCCCAGACCAGAACCGATGCTGCCGGCGCCGTGCTGGCCGCCGCCCGCGGTCGTTCGTATGAACTGGGCGTGAAGGGGGAGTTTGCCGACGGCAAGCTCAATACCTCGCTGGCCGTGTTCCAGGTCGACCAGAGCAATGTGGCCGAACAGGCCGGCACCATCGGCGCCCGCGCCTATTACCGTGGCATCAATGCGCGCTCCGAAGGGATCGAATATGAGGTGTCGGGTGAGCTCACCCGCGACTGGCAGGTCGGTGCCGGCGTGGTCTGGCAACGCATCACCGGTGACGAGGGCAAGCAGGTGCGCCTGTACGTCCCGCGCCGCCAGCTGCGCCTGTCGACCATCTATCGCCTGCCGCAGCTGGAAAAGGCCAAGATCGGCGCCAGCCTGAACTACCAGAGCAAGAGCAGCTACGACAGCAGCAATACCGCCTACCAGGGCGGTTACTCGGTGTTGAACCTGATGGCCAGCTATGACATCAGCAAGAACCTGACCCTGTCGGCCAGCCTGAACAACGTGCTCAACAAGCAGTACCTGACCACCGTCTACTGGAGCCAGTCCTACTATGCGGCACCGATCAACGGCACGGTGAGCCTGCGCTGGAAGTATTGAGCGGCGCGCAGCCTTGCTGTTACCGGCCCGGATGCCGGCGCTCGTCGCTCATTTGCGCTTGCGCCGGCTCGGTGCCATCTCCCGCATGAGGGCCACGAAGCGCTGCGCGCCCAGGCCCAGCGGGCGGTCCTTGCTCCAGACCACGTCCACCCACATGCGCTGCTGGTTGCTGATGTTGTCGAAGTCGATCACCACCAGCGCGCCAGCCTCGATCTGGGTCTGCACCAGGCTGTGTGGCAGGTAGGCCCAGCCCAGGCCCTCGCGCACCAGCGACAGCGTGGCCAGGTGATTGTCGGTGCGCCAGATCTGCCGCGCCAGGAAGAAGCGCGGGTCGGAGATGCGGGCATCGCGGCTGGCCACGGCGATTTGGCGGATGTCGTACAGGTCCTCGTAGCGCAGCTTGCGCTTCTTGCGCAGCCGCGCCGGATGATCCGGCGCGATCACGGCCACCATCATCTCGCTGCTGAATTCCTGGAAGGCCTCGCGGTCGTTGCCGGCATGGCGCTCGAAGACCAGTGCCAGTTGCGCCGTATTGTCATAGAGCATGCGCATGGCGTCGGCCTGCGGCGAGGACAGCACCTCCACTTCCAGCGACGGGAATTCCGTGGCCAGGACCGCCAGCGGGCGGGCCCAGGGAATGGACAGCAGTTCGGGCGCCACGGCCAGCGTCAACTTGCGCTCCAGCCCGCGATGCATGGCCAGGGCGTGGGTGTCGAGCTGGCGCAGGGTGCTGGCCAGCAGGCGGGCATCCGGCTCCAGCGCCCGCGCCAGTTCGGTGGGACGGGCATCGCGGGCGGTGCGGTCGAACAGCACCAGGTCCAGTTCCGCTTCGAGCTGGCTGATGGTCATGCTCACCGAGGAGGGCACGCGCCCCAGCGCGCGCGCTGCCGCAGAGAAGGAACCGCTGTCGAGGACGGCCAGGAAGACCTTGACGTTGTCGCTGGAGAAAGCCATGGCAGGGAAGGGTGGCGAAGCGGCCAGCGATCTATCAGAAAAACTGAAAGAAGCCGACTTCTTCTATCAAAAACATCATCATAGAATGCTTTCCATTGCAAGACCAGCCGTGTTGCTTCATCCACAGCCTGTGGCCGGCCAGGGCTTGCAACAGGAGAACTCATGCAAGGTTTCAAACGCAAGCTGGTCTACGCCAGCCTTTTCGAGGCGCTGGCCATCGTCTTCACCACGGTGGGCCTGACGGTATTTGCCGGCCACGACAGCAGCCATTCCTGGGCGGCAGCGGTGGCTTCCTCCACCATCGCCTTCCTGTGGAACTTCGTGTTCAATGGTCTTTTCGAGCGCTGGGAAGCACGCCAGCCGCGTCGCGGCCGCAGCTTCGGCCGTCGCGCTGTCCACGCCATCGGTTTCGAGGGCGGGCTGGTGATGATGCTGGTGCCGCTGTTCGCCTGGTGGCTGGATATCAGCCTGTGGGACGCGCTGGTGCTGGACTTCGGGCTGATCGTCTTCTTCATGATCTATACCTACCTGTTCAACCTGCTGTTCGACCGCATCTTCGGCCTGCCCAGTTCAGCCTTGCCGCTCGAGTCGCAGCCTGTCCAGGCGAAGCCGGCGGCACCGATCGCAGGCACCCGCTAATCCCGGCGCGGGTGGCGCCACTGTCTGATTGTCTTATTGTTTTAAAATAGCGCGCTACCCATCCCGCCAGGAACCGCCATGTACATCCCTGCCCATTTCGCCCAGACCGATACTGCCGAGCTGCATCAGCTGATCACCGCGCATCCCTTCGGCGTGCTGGTCTCGCACACCGCTGGCGGGCTCGATGCCAACCACCTGCCGTGTCACCTCGATCCCGCGCAGGGCGCGTTGGGGACCTTGCACCTGCACGTGGCACGCGCCAACCCGCTGTGGCGCGAACTGGCCGACGGCGATGCGGTGCTGGTGGTGTTCTCGGCCGGCGACGCCTATATCTCGCCCAGCTGGTACCCCAGCAAGCATGAAGCCCATCGCCAGGTGCCCAGCTGGAACTACATGGTGGCGCATGCCCATGGCCGGGTCACCATCCGCGACGACGAGCGCTACGTGCGCGGCGTGGTGGCCCGCTTGACGCGCACCCATGAAGCCGCCGAAGAAAAGCCGTGGAAGATGTCGGATGCGCCCGCCGAATTCACCGATACCCTGCTGCAGGCCATCGTCGGCATCGAGATCGAGATCACACGTCTGGAAGGCAAGCGCAAGCTGAGCCAGAACAAGGAAGTGCGTGACATCGTCGGCGCGGGTGAGGCCCTGCTGGCACGTGGCCACAACGCGATTGGTCAGGCCATGCTGGAGGCTGCGGCGAAGAAGGCTTGAGGCACCGGCGCAGCTTGTCGGCTTATGGATTGGATATTGCCGGCACATAGGCGCTTATTGGTGGCGTATCGAATGATTTAAGTGAATTTACGTACACACCTATTGCACGCCTCTGTGTAAAATCTTTCGAATCGGTGCCTGGACACCGTTCCGTTTTTCCCGCTTGCAACGAGGGTGCCCATGTCTTCCCCGACCCCTTTGTCCCCCCATGCTGCCCGTCGCGATTCCCTTGGCTGCTCCGCCCGGAGCCTGGGCCAGAGCCAGGAACTGCAGGGCAGCGAGTTCAGTTTCTATCGCAAGCGGGTCGACGGCAAGGAATTGTCCCAGGTGCATACGCCGCCCTCGGATCGCGGTTTCCTGGTCGGCATCTCGATGGCACCGCAGCACCGGCGCAGCATCTTCCGGGGCAGTCAGGCGGCCCGCTTCGATTTCGGAGCGGGTGCCGTCTATACGCGCGATTTTTCCGAGGAATATCGGGCCGATCTGCAGGGACCGTTTGATTTCCTGCTGATGGAGCTACCGCTGTCCTGGTTTCATACTGCTAGCGACGAGCTGCGCGCCGGGCAGCGGCGCGTGACCGGCCTGGCGACCGTGACCGGCCAGTCCGACCTGATCCTGGCCCATCTGGCGTGTGCGCTGGCACCGGCGCTGGCACAGCCTCGGCCCGACAGCCTCCTGTTCGTAGACCAGCTCGGCGTGGCCATCGGTACCCACCTGTTGCGGCGTTACGGTGGAGCGTCGGCACCTTCTGCTCAGACCGTGCGCCTGTCGCGCCTGCATGAGGAACGCGCCAAGCAGATGCTGTTGCAAAAGGGGCGAGGCAACGTTTCCATTCCCGAGATCGCGCGCGAGTGCAATATGTCGGCCAGTTATTTCCTGCGCGCCTTCAAGGCCAGTACCGGCTACACGCCCCACCAGTGGCTGCTGGTGCAGCGCGTGGAAACGGCACGCCACTACCTGCGCCAGACCGAACTGTCGCTGGCGGAGATCGCGCTGGCTTGCGACTTCTGTGACCAGAGTCATTTCAGCCGTGTGTTCACGCAGGTGGCAGGGACCACGCCGGGCGCCTGGCGTCGTAGTCAGCGCTGAGGCGCGCTCGGCTGAAAATAGGGGGATCGGGTGCTGATCCGACACCGACCCGCTTACGGCACCCGCGGCAGGTCGAAGCTGAAGATGCTGCCGCCGGACGGCGCGGCGCTCGCGTGCAGACGCCCGCGATGGCTTTCAATGATGGAGCGGCAGATGGCCAGCCCCATTCCCATGCCATCGTCCTTGGTGGTGTAGAAGGCATCGAAGATGCGTGACATCGCCTCCTCCGCAATGCCCACCCCGTTATCCTGCACCCTGACCTCGACCCGTTGCTCGTTGCAGCAACTGGCGCTGATGCTGAGCGTAGCGGGCTTCTCCGGTGTCGCATCCATGGCATCGAGGGCATTGACCACCAGGTTCAACATCACCTGCTGCAGCTGCACCAGATCCCCCAGTACATAGACGTCCACCGGATTGAGCGCCAGGTTCAGCGCCACCTCGCGCCGCTCCAGTTCGCTGCGCGAGAGCATCAGGATGTGCCGGATCAGCGCATGCAGATTGACCCGCGTGAAGGCAGGCGCTGCATTGCGCGTCAGGTTCTGCAGCCCCTGGATGATGCCGGCGGCACGCTTTCCCTCGGTGATGATGTCGCGCAGTCCGGCGCGCGCCTGTACCAGTTCGGGTGTGGGACGGTCCAGCCAGCGCAGGCTGGCGCCGGCGTTGGAGACGATGGACATCAGCGGCTGGTTGATCTCGTGGGCAATGGAGGCCGTCAGTTGTCCCACGGTATTGGCGCGCGAAACGCGCTCCATGTCGATCTGGGCGGCGCGGATCGCATATTCGGCCTGGCGTCGCACGGTGATGTCGGTGGCGGTGCCCATGTATTCGACGAAGGTGCCGTCCACCCACACTGGCTTGCCGATGCCGGAGAGATAGCGCACCTCCCCGGTGTCCTGGCGGCAGATGCGGTGCTCCACGCGGATGGTGCCACCCATGGCGACAGCGGCGTTGACGGTATCGATCACTTCCTGCCGGTCATCCGGATGCATGATGGCGGCGAACTCGTCATAGGTGATGCAGTTGCGGCCCGGTGCCAGGCCGTAGATGCGGCACAGCTCGGCGGAGCAGAACATCAGGTCCTCGCGTACCAGGTAACGCATGCTGCCGGTATGGTTGAAGCGCTCGCCCTGCTTGAGCAGTTCGCGACTGGTGCGCAGTTCGCGTTCGATGCAGAGCAGTTGTTCATTTTCCTGCAGCAACTGGGCGTGGGCAGTGGCGTTGCCCAGCGCCACCGCCGCGTGGGCCGCCAGCTGGCCGGCCAGATGGGCGAGCTCTGGCGCCGGAGCCGTCTCGTAGTAGAGATACAGCCAACCCTGTTGCACGCCCTGGTGCAGCAGGGAGAGCGACAGCGTTGCGCCTGCCAGTTCCTCGGTGCTGGCGATGCGGTCGCTCGTGGGGACGTCGTCGGGGTCGTCGGGGTCGTCGGCCCGACGCGTCTCGGCCTCGATCAGCGGCACTCCGGCCTGCAGGCGTACCAGCAGGCAGCGACGGGCGCCGCCCAGCAGGCAGAGGGTGTGGGTGATGGCGGCCTTGAGGCGATCCGGGTCGCGTATGGCACTGAGGTCGCGCAGGGCTTGCAGCAGGGCATCGTGGTCGGCGGGAGACGATGGGGCGGACGGCAAGGGGTTCTCCTGGCGAGTGGGGCAAGATGGGACAGGTCCGTATTGTGCCGTATCCGATGGCGTCACGCCGCCCGGGAGAGTGTCAGAAGCGGCCATACAGCAGGGTCGCGGTCAGCAGTACCAGCAGGGTATCGGCATCGACCGGCTTGGCCAGCAGCGGAAAACCCAGCGAACTGGCACGCATGCGCTGCGGCGGGGTGACCTGGGCCGAGATGAACAGGATTGGCAGGTCCGGCCGCAGACGGGCCAACTGTTCGGCCAGTTCGAAGCCGCTCATCTGCTTCAAGCCGACGTCGACGATGGCGCAGCAAGCCTGGGCCAGACAGGTGCTGTCCAGAAAATCCTCGGCGGTATCGAAGCTGCAGCTGCGGTGCCCGGCCGAATCCAGCAGGTTGCACAAGGCAGCGCGTACCCAGAGGTCGTCATCAATGACCGCGACAGGGCGGTACTGTGACAGTGGCGTGTTCTCCCCTTCGCTCATCATCGTCGGCCAAGGTCGGCTCCTGCGCAGGTTCATCCGCGCGGCGCCGGGGTTGCCCGCACCGGCCATTGGCGCGGGCCGGCGCAGCTGTGCGCAGCCAGACGGGCGGCGCACTGGGAAAAGGTCGCTGTGTGGGCAGCGTGGCAGGTGATGCGGCGGTGTTATGCACCCTCGCGGGCGACGGCTCTATGGCCTGGTCGATCTGTGATGCCAGGCTTTCCCGGCCGATGCGTCCGGCCGGAAAGCCGGCATTCATTTCTGTTCCGGCGGCGGGTTGCCCGTGATCTTGGGAATGCACTCACGGTGGAACCAGGAAGCCGTCAGCGGTTCTCCGGCCAGCTTGCGCCGTACGATAGGCACCAGCTGCTCGCCGATCAACATGCCCAGCAAGCCCAGCAGGGCGATGATGGGCGGGGCTGGCGACTGCACCTGCAGGGCGGCATAGATCAGGCCGGCCAGGATGCCCATCAACAGGGAAATCAGATAGGGTTTCATGGGGACTCCCGGATCAGCCGCCAAACAGGTGGCCGACCCCAGTGATCAGACGTTCGCCCAGCACCATGCCGAGCAGGCCGATCAGGGCGATGCCCGGCGGCGCCGGAGAACGCACCTTGAACAGGGCATAGAAGACGCCGATCAGGATGCCGGCGCCCAGTGAAATCAGATAAGCGGACATGGCCCGGCTCCTCGTGAAGATAGTGCACTGCCACCTGGGTTGCGGCCCGTGGAGGAGCCGCAACGCAGGTGGCGAGGGCGGACCGTATTACTTGGCCGGAACCGGTGCCAGGGTCTTCTGGTTGCCGTGCGGACGCTGCTCGGCCTTGTGCACCATGGTGTAGGCGTAGTCCACGCCCATGCCGTAGGCGCCGGAGTGCTCGCGCACGATGTCCATGACGGCGGTGTAGGTTTCCTTGCGGGCCCAGTCGCGTTGCCATTCCAGCATGACTTGCTGCCAGGTCACCGGAATCACGCCGGCCTGGATCATGCGCTGCATGGCGTAGTCGTGGGCTTCCTTGGAGGTGCCGCCGGAGGCGTCGGCCACCATATAGATTTCATAGTCACCTTCGGCCATGGCGCACAGGGCGAAGCTGTTGTTGCAGACTTCGGTCCACAGGCCTGCCACGACCACCTTCTTCTTGCCGTTGGCCTTGAGGGCGTCGCGCACCTTCTGGTCATCCCAGGAGTTCATGGAAGTGCGTTCCAGGACGTCGTGCTCAGGGAACACTGACAGCAGTTCCGGATAGGTGTAGCCGGAGAAGCCCTGGGTTTCCACGGTGGTGATGATGGTGGGGATGTTGAACACCTTGGCCGACTTGGCCAGGGCGACGACATTGTTCTTGAGAACCTGACGGTCGATCGATTGCACGCCGAAAGCCATCTGCGGCTGGTGGTCGATGATGATGAGCTGGCAGTTGTGCGGGGTCAGCACGTCGAGTTTGGTATTGGTGGTCATGATGATTCCCTAGATGGGTAGTGTATGGAGGAGTGTGGGCGACCCGGCGACGGGGAGACGCGGCCAGGGCCGACCCGGCAGACGGGAGTGAGGCTGCCGGAGGCGATCATAGGCAAGAGGGCAGGGCGCTGCCATTATCTGTTCGTATAGCTAGACGCTGGCACGGCGTTTTTGCACACTGCCAACACCAATAAAAGCACATAGGATGACTGGCACCTGAAGTTTTGATGACCTCCGCGCCGGCATCGACATGTGCGATCCGCCACCCTCATTCTCCATCGTCCCTGTCTATGTCCGGAGCCTCCATGACGACCGCAACCAGCGTTACCCCCGATCTGATCCTGCTCAACGGCAAGATCCACACCGTCGACAAGCAGAACCCCATTGCCGAGGCCGTTGCCATCGGCGGCGGCAAATTCCTCGAAGTCGGCAGCGCCGCCGACGTCATGCGTCTGAAGCAGGCCCAGACCAAGGTCATCGACCTGGGCGGCCGCACCGTCATCCCCGGCCTGAACGACTCGCACCTGCATTTGATCCGCGGCGGTCTGAACTACAACCTGGAACTGCGCTGGGAAGGCGTGCCCTCGCTGGCCGATGCGCTGCGCATGCTCAAGGACCAGGCCGCCCGCACCCCGCACCCGCAATGGGTGCGCGTGGTCGGCGGCTGGACCGAATTCCAGTTCGCCGAAAAGCGCATGCCCACGCTGGAAGAACTGAACGCCGCTGCACCCGATACCCCGGTCTTCGTGTTGCATCTGTATGACCGTGCCTTGCTCAACCGCGCCGCGCTGCAGGCGGTCGGCTATACCAAGGACACGCCCAACCCGCCGGGTGGCGAGATCGTGCGCGATGCCTCGGGCAATCCGACCGGCATGCTCATCGCCCGACCCAATGCCATGATCCTGTACGCCACCCTGGCCAAGGGACCGACCCTGCCGCAGGAATACCAGGTCAATTCCACCCGCCAGTTCATGCGCGAACTGAACCGCCTGGGCGTGACCAGCGCCATCGACGCCGGTGGTGGTTTCCAGAACTACCCCGATGATTATCAGATCATCAACAAGCTGGCCGCCGATGGACAGTTGACCATCCGCATCGCCTACAACCTCTTTACCCAGAGCAAGGGCGCCGAGCTGGCGGACTTCCAGAAATGGACCGGCATGGTCAAGCCGGGCGATGGCGACGACTTCCTGCGCCATAACGGCGCCGGCGAAATGCTGGTGTTCTCGGCGGCCGACTTCGAGGACTTCCTGGAGCCGCGCCCCGACCTGGCCGATGGCATGGAAGAAGAACTGGAGCGGGTGGTGCGCCATCTGGTCTCCAATCGCTGGCCGTTCCGCCTGCACGCCACCTATGACGAGTCGATCTCGCGCATGCTGGA
>Ga0308159_1004019_pt1 | contig 13932 bp, 6 predicted proteins | sample PhyCR1_FD_201040 | JGI IMG/M metagenome (GOLD analysis project Ga0308159, IMG submission 201040) | Phyllosphere microbial communities from UC Gill Tract Community Farm, Albany, California, United States - DLSLC.R1 | ecosystem: Host-associated > Plants > Phyllosphere > Unclassified | place: USA... | reverse complement strand
TGAAGGCGGCCGCGGCGGCCACGACCCAGGCGGTCTCGGATGCCGAGGTGTCGGGGGCCTCCTACCCCGTGCAGCGTCTGCGTGACATCCAGGTCACCACGCCCGCGCGCACGGTCGGCGGAACGGCGCTGCCCGTGACGCTCCTCCCGGTGTGGCCGAGCGGACCGGATCCGGTGAACCCCCTGTTCACCAGCCCCTCCGTGGGAGCGCCGAGCGCCATGCTCGATGCCGTGGCCGGAGGCACCTCCGGGGTCCGCTTCAGCGACGGCTGCGCGGGAGCGCTGACGGTCTCGTCGGACGGACTCGTCGTGACGGCACTGTCGGTCTCCCCGGACTGCACGGTCCGTGCGCGGGTGGGGAACTTCACCGACCTCGTGAGCCCGCCGTTCGGCATCACGACGAGGTGAGCCGGCGGGCTCAGCCCGCGGGGACCGTGACCGACGGACCCGCGGCCTGGACGAACCGCGCCGCCCCGGCGACGCACGCGTAGCCGCGACCGGTCGTGACCGCCACGGGAGCGCGGCGCGGGAGGGTCACGCCGAGAAGATCCCCGTCGTAGTCGACGTCGGGCTGCAGCAGCACGCCGCAGCGCGACTTGCGCAGCGTCTTGGTCCAGCCCGAGTACTGCGCGCGCAGGTCGGCGGAGCGTCCCGCCGCGATCACCAGCACGTGCTGCTGCGTCATCGTGAGCAGGCTCGCGAGCGACTGATCGACGTCCTCGAAGGACTCGGCATCGTCGACGAGGATCACGACCGGACCCCGTTCGAGACGGACGGATGCCACGAGCGCGGGGATCTCGTCGGCGCCGACGACCACGCGGTCGAGGTCGGCCGTGGCCAACGGCGAGCGACGCCCGCAGACGCCCCACACGGTCACCGGGGTCGCGGCATCCGGAGTCGTCCGCAGAGCCTGCGCGATGGCGAGGAGGAGACTCGACTTGCCCGAACGCGCGGGGCCGGCGACGAGGACGTGCTCGCCCTCGTAGACCTCGAGGAACGCGGGGGCGAGGTCGGCCTCGGCGATACCGATGGGGAGGCGCCACGGCTCCTGGCTCACCTCCGCGGTCGCACCGAGGTCGGCGATCGCGACCTGGTCGGGGAGGCGGCCGACGACGGGGGCCTTCGCGGCGGTTCCGGCATACGTCGCCTTCACCCGGGCGACCGCGTCCGTCAACGAGCCGGCGGGGGTGGCCACGTGCGCCTGCCGCGCGGTCTCGGCGAGCACGCAGCGCCCCGGGACGGAGGCCGGGGCGTCCTTGGGGCGCAGGCCCGCCGAGGTGTAGTCGTACGGGTCGGCCAGGCGGAACATCCACTTCTGCGTGGTCACCTCGTCGATCGCCGAGGGAACCGCCTTCGCACGCGTCGTGGACACGGCGAAATGCAGGCCCAGCTCGGGGCCGTCGGCGTACGCGCGATAGAGGCCGTCGAGGAGCTGCTGGCCCTCGTGATCCTGGAACTCGTCGCGGAGCGCGGCGAGACCGTCGATGAGCACGATCGCGCGGCGCCGCTGCCCCTCGTCGGCGCGGCGGCGCTCGAGCTCGGTGCGGAGATGGCGGAGGAACCGCGCCTGCTGCTCGCGGGCGCCGCCCCCGGCTCCGACGTACGCGACCGTGTGGGGGAGGTCGGCGAGGGGAGCGAGATCGCGGGCGCCGGCGTCCAGGACGAGGATGTCGAGGTCGTCGGGGTGCGATTCGGCCGCGAGGGCGAGGGCGAGCGACGACAGCGCGGTGCTGGTGCCGCTTCCCGGGATGCCGACCGCCAGCAGGTTGCCCCGCGTCAGATTCCACCCGGCGGCGACCTGGCGCTGGCTGTCCGGTTCGTCGGCCAGGGCGAAGAAGACCTCGGCGCCCTGGACGCCGCCGACCGTCGCGGAGCCCGCGTCGTCGCCGAAGCCTGCCAGGGGGACGCGAGCGCCGAGCGCCTCGGGCCACACGGGCCGCGGAGCGGCGATGCCCGCCTCGTCGGCCGCCGCTCGGATGGCGTCGATCACGACGTCGAGGTCGGTCGCGGACTCGTCCACCACGGTCGTCCGCGCGGCGGGCGCGATCCCCGAGAACGTGACCGGCTGCAGCTCGACGGCTTCGACGACCGCGCGCTCGGACTGACCGGTCACCAGGGCGGTCTGCACGGGAGCGATGTCGTCCTGCCCGCGCTTGATGTAGGCGCGACCGCGCTGGGCGCGACCGATGGCGGACGCCGCCGGCACGCCGATGACGTTGTTCGAGTCGTCGCGACTCTGCACGCGGAGGGCGACGCGGAGGTTGGTGTTGGCGAGGATGTCGTCGTTGACGACGCCCGCGGGACGCTGCGTCGCGAGGATCATGTGCACGCCCAGCGTTCGTCCGACGGCCGCGACGCTGACGAGCGAGGACAGGACGTCGGGGAAGTCCTTGGCGAGCATGGCGAACTCGTCGACGACGAGCAGCAGGCGCGGCATCGGCTCGGCCGGCTTGGTCGCGAGGTAGGCGTCGAGGTTGTCGACGCCCTCACCGGCGGCGGCGAAGATGCGCTGGCGTCGTCGCATCTCGGCCTCGAGGGAGCGCAGCGCACGGTCGGCGAGCTGCTCGTCGAGGTTGCTGATCGTGCCGATGGTGTGGGGGAGTCGTTCGCAGGCCGCGAAGGCGGCGCCGCCCTTGAAGTCGATGAGGATGAAACTCAGCCGGGTGGGGTCGTTGCGCAGGGCGAGGCCCGCGACGAGGGAGCGGAGGAACTCGCTCTTGCCCGAACCCGTCGTTCCGCCCACGAGGCCGTGCGGGCCGTCGTGCACGAGGTCGAGCTCCATCGTGCCGCCTTCGCCCATGCCGATGGGAGCGGTGATGCCCCGGGCGTTCGCCCAGAGCTCGCGCACGGAGGCCGCGTTCACCTCGTCGAGGCCGAGGAGCGGGGGCAGACGCACGAGCCCGGGCAGGGCGGCTCCGGGCACGACGAGCTCGGGGTCGTCGAAGCGGGCCACGTCACGCGCACCGGTCGCGGCCGTGTCGACGTCGATGCCGGCGAGGATGACGTCGTCGACCGTCACGAGGTCTCCGGGACGGGTGACCGTGGCCGCGGCATCCGGGGCGACCCGCACCACGACGGTGCACGCGGCGGGCAGCTGCTCTTCCGACGAGGCGATGACGATGCCCGAGACCTGGACGCCCTGGCGGTCGCGCGAGAGCGTGGTCGTGCCGTCGGGGCGCCCGTGGCCCAGCAGCTCGCGCGCGGGGGCGTTGCGCCCCTCGGTGAGCACGTCGGAGTCCAGGACGAGCAGCACGGCCGCGGTCGGGATGTCGTGGATGCCGTCGCGCAGGCCCCGGAGCAGGTCGGTGCTGCGCTCGCGGTTGTCGGACATCCAGCGTTCCTGGGTCCCGGTGCCCTGTCGGCGCGTGTGGGGGAGCCAGCCGGCCCACGCCCACTCCGGCGCGCGGCCTGCGTCGCAGAAGACGCCGACGGTCAGGTCGGCGGGACCGACGTGGACGCCGGCCTGGATGACGAGGCTCCGCGCCAGGGCGAGAGCGCCGTCGCGGTCGCCCACGATGCCCACCACGCCGCCGGCGGTGAGGTCGATCTCGACCGGCGCGGACGGGATCGTCGCGGAGTCGAGGATCTCGCGCACGTCGTCCTCGAGACGCGTGCCGGAGCGCTCGTCGGTGGCGGGACGCCAGGGGACGTCTCCGATGCCGGCGTGCAGCGCCAGGAGGTCGGGGGAGCTCGCGCGGCGCTGCCACAGGGTCGTCGCGGGGATGGCTGCGCGTCGGAGGGTCGTGGCCGGGTCGGGAATGGCATCCATTCTCCGGGCCTTTTCGGCCTGACCGGCCGCGGCGATGTCGTCGCGCAGCGTCTGCAGCGCTTGGCTGAAGCGCTCGTCCTCTTCTTTGACGTTCTTCGTGTGGCGGCGCTTCTGCTCGAACCACACGCCGACGCCCAGGACTGGGCTGAGCGCGGCGAACATCGCGTATCGCGCGTCCCCGAGCATGAGCACCATCACGAACGCCAGGACGAGGGGCGCGGCGACGGTGATGATGCTGAACTTCGACGCCGGGGGGACGTCCTTACGCGTCGGCGGGGTGATGGGGTCGGGCTCGGGCGGGCGGCCGGGGCGCGGCGGACGGTTGAAGGGGGCCGTCGCCGCGGGGGTGATGTTGTGGAGCGAGCCCGGCTCGGGGGCGCCGGTCTCGTCGATCGACGGGCGCAGCAGGACGCTCGTGCCCCCGGCGATGACGACCGCGGGGCCCTCGACGACGGTTCCGTTCTCGCCCGCGTCCGCGCCGTCGACCAGGGTGCCGTTGGTCGAACCGCGGTCGTCGACGCGCAGCCCGTCCTCGTCGCGGACGGCGGAGAAGTGCTCCCAGGATGCGCTCGTGGTGGGCAGCATCAGGTCGGCCTGAGGCGATCGGCCCGCGACCAGAGCGCGCCCACGCGGGACGTCGACGATCGGTCCGGCGCGCAGACCGCCGGACAGCGTCGCCGTCCAATCCGTCGCGGGCTTCGGTCGACGCGGCTCCGAGAGGGCGATCCGGGTGCCCTCGAGGAGCAGGACCTCGGCCAGTTCGGTGGAGGCCGGATGCCGCTGGGCATCGACGGACACGAGGGTGTCGGGCGCGAGGTCGCGGCCGGTCGCCGCCGCGATGAGCTCGGCCAGGGTGGCCTGGCTGCGGTGACGGGCGAGGTCGACCACCTGCTCGTCTTCGTCGATCGCGATCAGCAGACGCATCGGAGCCTCCGGGAGGGGATCAGTCGGCCTGTCCGGCGAACCACACCAGCGGTGCGGTCGTGTCGGCCGACAGCGGACGCAGGCCGAGGTTCTGGTCCGCCGAGTACAGCGGGGCGACCGCGGGGACCAGGGCGGTGGGACGGGATCCGTCGAGGGCGGGGCCGGCGAGGCCGTCGCGCGGCCCGGCCGACAGCGAACTCAATGCCGAGGCCACCGTCGCGGGGTCGGTGCTTCCCGCGGAGGCGGCCGCGAGCGCCACGAGCACGGTGGCATCGTGGCTGCGCGAGTCGGCGAGACCGGCGACGGAGGCGAACGAGCGATCCTCGAAGAGCGTCGTCGCGGAGGAGTCGTCCGCGAGGACGCGCGCTCCCGCGAGGAACGCCGACATCGCGCGACCGTCGGCGTCGGAGGACAGGGCGACCGTGTCGCTCCATCCCGCACCGACCGTGGTCAGCTCGGTCGACAGGGTTCCGCCCGCGCTGACGAGCGCCGCCGAGAACGCCGGGGAGGTGGCGTCGGGGGTGACCACGATCGGGAGGTCGGCGTCTTCGCTCTGCAGGAGCTGGACGACACCGGCCTGCGTGGTCGCGGGGCCGTTGACGAGCACGGCATCGAGCGGACGCGATCCTCGCGCGGCCGCGACGGCGGCGCGGAAGGCCTCGACGTCTCCGCCGGCGGCGAAGGGCACGATCGCCGCGGGGGAGAGCCCGGCGGGTGTGCCGTAGCCGGCGTCGACCAGCAGGACCGAGGACGCGCCCTTCAGCGCGGCGGGAAGGGCTGCGCTGATCGCGTCGGTCGTGGGACCGGTCAGCCAGACCCCGTCACCGGCGAGGGAGCCGTCGGTGGCGTAGGGAAGGACGGCGGGTACCCCGGCCGAGCGGGCGACCTCGACCGCGCCGCTGACGTGGGATCCGCTGGTGGCGACGACGATGCCCGAGGCCCCGTCGTCGACGAGCTGCTGCGCGGCCGCCCGCGCCCCGTCGACCGTGCCCTTGTCGTCGACCGCCCGGACGGTGACCGGGTGCCCGCCGAGCGCGAGTCGTCGAGCGGCCACGACGGCTCCGTTCGCGGCATCCTTCCACTCGGCTCCTTCGCCCGGGGCGGAGGAGAGGGAGACGATCACGCCGATGGACAGACCGTCGGGGACCGGTGCCGAGATGGCCACGGGGATCGACCCGACCGCCTGCGCCTCGGTCGGGCGCGTCAGCGACCAGGTCGTGAAGCCCGCGGCGACGAGGACGACGGCCGCCCCCGCGGCGAGGAGGGCGATGCTGCGACGCTTCATTCGCCGTCTCCGATCCGGAAGGTGTACACCGTCTGCGTCGCGGCGCCGGCGGGAGCCTCGATGTGGAACGGCGGCAGTGCGGCGCCGGCCTCGAGGGAGGCCTGCGTCTGCGCCTGCTGGAGGAGGATCCCGGCGACGTCCTGCGCGCGGACGTTCGCGTACCCCTGCGCCTGTTGCGAGGCGAGGGCGAGTTGCACGTCGGCCGTGTCGACCTTGGCGGCGCTGGTGACCATCGACCCGAGCAGACCCGACCCGTTGACCCGGCGGTCGCCGAGGTCGAGGAGCACCTTGTTCAGATCGGCCTGGAGCAGCGAGGACGCGCCGTCGGTGTCGCGGGTGGCGGCGCCGATGCTCGACGAGATCGTCGACAGCGACGACAGGGTCTGCGCCGAGACGCTCTGCGAGATCGCCTGCCCGGCCGCCGTGAGATCGTCGCGCTGCGACTCGACGGTTTCCTTGCCGCTGTCCGCGATCTCCGCGGAGGTCGAGGTGAGACCGGCCACCGAGCGATCGAACATGGCGCCGATCGTGGCGGCATCCGTCTTCCCGCGGGCCGAGATGACCCGCACCTGCTCTTCGATGAGAGCCGACACCTTCTTCGCCGCCTCGGCGTCGGCGTCCGCGAAGGCCCGCTCGATGCTCGGCCCCAGGCCGTCCTGCTGCTTCTTCAGGGTGGTGATGCGCTGGTCCAGCTCGGTGCTCTGGGCGGCGAGCGCGTCCGTCGACTCGGACAGAGCGGCGACGAGGGCCGTGAGATTCTGGTCACCGCCGGACGCGGCGGAGCCGATGCGGCCCACGGCGTCACGGACGGCGGAGGTCTGGTCGAGCAGGCCGGAGACGGCGGTGCCGAGCTGCCCGTCGGAGCTCGTCTGGTCGATGACGCTCTTCCACGCCTGGGTGTCGTCGGTCAGACGGTCCAGGAGGGGGGCGGAATAGCCGTCCGGCGTCTGGAGGGTGCCGCCCCGGCATCCTTCCGAGGTGATGTAGGCGCGCAGGCGGTCGACGTAATCGAGGGAGGGGCCGATGACGATCGGACCGGAGAACGAGCGCTCGCCGGAGCCGTTGCCGCCGTCGGAGCCGCCCCCGCCGTTGCTCCCTCCGTCGGAGCCGCCCCCGTTGCCGCCGCCCCCGTTGCCGCCGCCGCCGTTGTTCCCGCCGCCGGAGTCACCCCCGCCGCTGTTTCCTCCCCCGCTGTTGCCCCCGTTGTCGAGGAGCGTGCAGAGCTTGTCGGCGAGTCGGGCGGCTTGCTCGCGGATGGACCCGGGCTGGTCGGTCGAGCCGAGCTGCTCGCGCGCAGCCCCGGCGATCTGGTTCACGTCGGACAGGGCCGCGTTCAGCGACCCGAGCGAACCGGAGAGCGCATCCAGCGCCGCCCCCACCTCGCCGAGCGACTGCGGAACCGATCCGTCGGGCAGACCGTCGGCGACCTTCTTCGTCGCGGCTTGCACGGCCTCGACCGCGGCGGAGGTCTGGTCGAACTGCGTGACGACGGAGGTCATGAGCTCGGGCTTGAGGGAGTCCACGAGCTCGCGCCCGTCGACGACCAGCTGCGCCAGTGTCGCGGTGACCTCGCCCTGGGCGGTGAACAGCGCGCACGTGGTCGAGGGGTTCTGGCAGGACGCCGCGTCGGGGGAGTCCGGGCCGATGGTCTGGCGCAGCGCGTTCTGCACCTCGCCCTTGCAGTCGTCGGCGGCGGAGGCGTAGTTGTCGAGCTCGACCGCCAGGCGCTGGATGTTGCCGTAGATGGTGTTCGCTTCGCCGGGGATCGTCGAGCTGGTGGAGCAGCCGCTGCCCGTCTGGGTCGACGGCGGCGGGGGAGCACTCGTGTCGCCGAGCATCCCGTCGACGGCCGACAGGGCGCTGCCGAGCTGCTGCAGCACGGCCGAGTTGGTGCCGTTGACCGTGGTCGACAGGTCGGACTGCAGCCCCGTCAGCTGCGCGGTGAGACCACGCATCGTCGTTCCGAGCGACGCGGTGCTGTCGGCCAGCTCGCGCGCGGTGCGCACCCCGAGGGTGTCCGCCGTGCTCTCCAGGTTCGTCCGCACCTCGGTGATGGTCGTGCCGGCGCGTCCGAGGACGTCGTTGACCGCGGCCACGACCTCGATCGTGCGGCGCTGCAGGGCGAGCTGGGAGGTGGGGTCGTCGTTGAACGCCGCGTCGAGGACGCCGCCGATCGACGCATCGGTCGAGATTCCGGGCTGCACGGCGATGTCGAACGCGGGGACCGAGAAGTCGTCGACGTCGGCGACGAGAGTGAGGGTGCTGCTGGCGCGTCCGGAGGGCGGGGCGAGGAGCGACGCCCACTGCACCACCGCGTCGCCGTCGTCGGACCGGCTCAGCACGCCGTTCGTCACCGCCGCGCCGGTGTCGGAGTCGATGACCACGCGGCTGGGGGCGATCCCGCCGAGCACGGTCGACGCCGCGATCGTCAGGGGGGCGCCCACGAGGGCCTCGCGGGTGCGCGACTGTCCCGCCGCGTCGTAGGTGAGCTGCTGGGGCTTGACCGTCAGGTTCTCGACGGTGACGTCGATCTCGACGCGGCCGGAGTATCCCTTCAGGTCGCTCAGGTCCGTACCGCTGGAGTCGGCGGTGCGGTACGAGGTGCGGATACGCACCGGGATGTCGTCGGCGACGTCGGCGGGGGTGAAAGTCGCCGATTCGCTGCTCGTCTCGGAGGGTGAACTCCCGATCGCGATGGTCGTCGAGCTGACGCTCTGGATCGCGGCATCGGTCGTGACCCCCACGGACACCGACTGCAGAAGGCGGGTCGGCGTGATCTCCGCCTGGCCGTTCGTGCACGCCGTCACGGTGACGAGCGCGCCGACGGCGACCATCGCCGCGATGACGCGCGGCAGCGCGCGCCTCGCCTTCACTGAATTCCCCATCGACATCCGTCCCCCTTGATCCCCGTCCGGCAGCCAAGGGGGATCGTAGTCGGTGCCCGCGACATTCCCTCATTCCGGCGACGCGCTTGACATCCGGCATCGGGTCGTCAGCCCTGTGGGGAAGGGTCTCGTGCGCCTCTCTCGAAACGATTCGACAGGGGTGAGTGCGACCACTACCATCGTCGGGTGACCTCTTCGACGACCTCGAGAGGTGCGGCGATGCGGGCGCTCCTTTCTCTCGCCATCGGCAGTTTCGGTATCGGCATGACCGAGTTCGTGGTGATGGGCCTCCTGCCCAACATCGCCCGCGAGCTCGTGCCGACCGCATGGGCCGCGTCGCCGGACGATGCGATCGCCCAGGCGGGCTGGCTCGTGTCGCTCTACGCGCTCGGCGTGGTCGTCGGTGCACCGACGATCGCGGGATCCGTCGCGCGGTTCCCCCGGCACCGCGTGATGGTCGTTCTCGCGGCGGCCCTGGCCTTCTTCACCCTGCTGACCGTGATCGCGCCGACCTTCGAGCTCGTGGCAGCCTCGCGCTTCCTCGCCGGCCTCCCGCACGGCGCGTACTTCGGCATCGGTGCCCTGGTCGCCGCCGACGCCCTCGGTCCCGGCAACCGGGCGAAGGGCGTCGCGTTCGTCCTCACCGGGCTCACGATCGCCAACGTGGTGGGCGTGCCGCTCGGAACACTCCTCGGCCAGCAGGTCGGGTGGCGGGCGGCCTTCGCCGTGGTGACCGGCATCTTCGTGCTCGCCACGATCTGCATCGCCCTCTTCGTCCCGAAGCATCCGGGGTCCCCCGGGCGGCGCCTGCGCGACGAACTCCGCGTGTTCCGGATCGGACAGGTGTGGTTCGCGCTCGGCATCGGGGCCGTCGGCTTCGGCGGATTCTTCGCGATGTACAGCTACATCGCCCCGATGATCACCGAGGTGGCGGGACAGCCGGAGTGGGCCGTCTCGCTCGTCCTGGTCCTCGTGGGGATCGGCATGACGATCGGCAACGTGGTCGGCGGCACACTGGCCGACAAAGACCTGCGCTTCTGGCTCTTCGCCGGCCTCATCGCCCTCGGTGCGGCCTCCGTCGGCCTGGCGCTCACCGCCGGCTGGATCGTGACCCTCGTGGTCTTCGCCTTCCTGGTGGCGTTCTGCGGTGCCGCCTTGAGCCCCGGCATCCAGACCCGCTTGATGGACGTCGCCGAGGACAACCAGTCGATCGCCGCCGCGCTCAACCACTCGGCGCTGAACATCGGCAACAGCCTGGGCGCGTTCCTCGGCGGCCTCGCGATCGCGGCGGGCCTCGGCCTGGTCGCCCCCGCGTGGGTCGGGGCGGTGCTGGCGCTCGGCGGGCTCGTGGTCGCGGTCGTGTCGTACCGCGTCGAGGACCGTTCCGGTCGACACCCCGAGCACCGGATGCCGGCCGCCGAGGCCGCGACGACCGCGATCACCGGCTCCATCCCGACGCAGGGCTGAGCCGCACCGCGCGTGCCGCCCGACGGCCGATCGGGGTGACGCACCGCGAGCGAGACCGGCGGGACGGATGCCGGGGGCCCGGCATCCGGGAGCTGTCAGGTCGCGAGAAGTCGCCGCAGGTGCGTGGCGACGGCGGCGGTCTCGATGAGGAAGCCGTCGTGGCCGAAGTCGCTCGCGAGGACCACCGCCTCGTCCCCGTCGAGGGTGTTCGGGATGCCGCGGGCGATGCGGTGCTGTCCGTCGATGGGGAACAGGCGGTCGCTGTCGATGCCGAGCACGAGGGTCGTCGCGGTGACGCGGCGGAGCGCGTCTTCGACCCCGTCGCGGTCGCGGCCGACGTCGTGCGAGTTCATCGCCTCGACCAGCGTCAGATAGCTGTTGGCGTCGAAACGCCGCGTGAACTTGTTGCCGTGGAAGTCGAGGTAGGACTCGACCGCGAACCGGCCGCCGCGCCCGAGAGGGCTGACGCCCGACTGCCAGGACCGCTGGAAGCGCTGATTGAGCTCGGTGGGGCTCCGGTAGTTCAGAAGCGCCATGCGGCGCGCGAGGGCGAGGCCGCGGTGCGGCCCGTCGCCGTCGCCGGAGTCGTAGTACCCGCCTCCGGCGAACCGGGGATCCATGCGGATCGTGTCGAGCTGCACCGAGTTGAGCGCGATCTGATCGGCGGTCGTGATGGGCGGTGCCGACAGGATCGCGGCGCGTTCCACCTGGTCGGGGTGGCCGACCGCCCATTCGAGCGCGTGCATTCCGCCCATGGAGCCGCCGACGACCGCGGCCCAGCGCTCGACGCCGAGCGCGTCGGCGAGGTGGGCCTGCGCGCGGACCTGGTCGCGGATGGTCAGGTAGGGGAAGCGCGCAGCCCACTCGTATCCGTCCGGTGCGATGCTGGCCGGTCCCGTGGAGCCCTGGCATCCGCCGAGCATGTTGGGGGCGACGACGAACCAGCGGTCGGTGTCGATCGCCGCTCCGGGGCCGACGAGGTCGCTCCACCAGCCCGCGGTGGGGTGGCCGGGGACTGCGGCACCGCGCACGTGGCTGTCGCCCGTCAGCGCGTGCAGGATGAGCACGGCGTTGTCCCGCGCAGGCGAGAGCTCGCCCCACGACTCGTACGCGAGACGGAACCCGGGGAGCGACTCGCCGTTCTCGGTCGCGAAGGCGCCGAAGGCGGCGAAACGGCGCTCGCCCGCGGGGTCGCCGTCGCGCCAGGCGCCCGTGGCGGGCGGGCGACCGAGCAGGGAGCGGGCATCGGCCTCCGTGACCGGAGCCGACGGCACCGTGTCTTCGGAGATCTGCCAGTCCATGGCATCCATTCTCTCCGGTCCGCACCGCGCGGGCCGGACTGTTACGACGACGGCGGGCTCGCCGACCTGCGGGAGGCAGACCCCGACGGGATCGCCGAGAACGAGAAGCAGCGCGCACCACCGACTGACGAGGTTGTCCAGCCCCCGCTCGCCGGGGTCGGGGGCGGGAAGGATCGCGGCATGGCGACCTTCCTCCTCATCGCGGCCTCGAGCGACATCGGGCGTGCGACAACGACGCGACTGCGCGACGCGGGGCACCGCGTCCTGACCACGGCCCGCGACTCCTCGGTCATCGAGCCGGATACCGTTCTGGATGCCACCGACTTCGACGCCGTCGACCGCGTGGTGCGCGAGTCGGGGGCTCTGGACGGCATCGCGGTGTTCGCGGGATCGATGCTGCTGAAGCCCGCGCACCTGACGTCCCGCGAGCAGTACGACGGGCTGATCTCCGCATCGCTGACGACCGCGTTCGCCGCGGTGCGCGCGGCGGGGTCCCATATGCGCGACGGCGGTTCCGTGGTGCTCGTCTCCTCGGCCGCGGCCCTGGCGGGTCTGCCGAACCACGACGCGATCGCGGCGGCGAAGGCCGGGGTGATCGGGCTGACGCTCTCGGCCGCGGCGAGCTACGCGGCCCACGGTCTGCGCGTGAACGCGGTCGCTCCGGGCCTCGTGCAGACGCGGTTGACCGAGAAGCTCACCGCGAGCGACATGTCACGCACGGTGTCGGAGGCCATGCATCCGCTGGGGCGACTGGGTGAGCCGGATGACGTCGCGCGGGCGGTGGAGTTCCTGCTGTCGCCCGACAACGCGTGGGTGACCGGGCAGGTCCTCGGTGTCGACGGGGGGCTCGGGAGCCTGAGGCCGCGGCAGAAGGTGTAGCGCGCGGGCCCGCAACGCGGGCGTCGTGACGGCGGGGCGCCGCGCGGCACCCGAGAGCGGAGGAGTTCTCGGGAGGGGAGGACGCGAAGAGGCGGAGACGTCCTCCGGTGCGCGGAACTCCTCCGGTCGCGCGGCGTGGGCGCGCCTGCGCGGCGACCTCTCCGCGTGGACACGATGGGCAGCCACGCCGCCGCCCCACAACGCAGAGACGCCCCGATCCGAGATCGGATCGGGGCGTCTCGGCAGACGCCTCAGGCGCGCGCGGCCTCCGACAGGCGGCGCGCAGCGGCGAGGGCCTGGTCGAGGTCGGCCTTGAGGTCGGCGATGTTCTCGAGGCCCACCGACAGACGCACGAGGCCGGGGGTCACGCCCGCGGTCAGCTGCTGCTCGGGCGTCAGCTGCGAGTGCGTGGTCGACGCGGGGTGGATCACGAGCGAGCGCACGTCGCCGATGTTGGCGAGGTGGCTGAACAGGCTGAGCGAGTTCACGAACTCACGACCCGCCTCGACGCCACCCTTGAGCTCGAACGACAGCACCGCACCGACGCCCTTGGGGGCGTAGTTGTTGGCCGCGGCGTACCAGGGCGAGGTGGGCAGGCCCGAGTAGTTGACGCTGGCGACGTCGGGGTGCGACTCGAGCCACTCCGCGATCTCCTGCGCGTTCTGCACGTGGCGCTCGACGCGCAGCGACAGGGTCTCGATGCCCTGGATGAGCTGCCAGGCGCTCTGCGGGGAGATCGAGGCGCCGAGGTCGCGCAGCAGCTGCACGCGCGCCTTGATGACGTAGGCGAGGGCGTCGCCGACCGCCTGCGTGTAGACGGCGCCGTGGTACGAGGGGTCGGGCGTGGTGAGGCCGGGGAAGCGGTCGGCGTGCTCCGACCACGGGAACCGGCCGCCGTCGACGATGACACCGCCGATCGTGGTGCCGTGTCCGCCGAGGAACTTCGTCGCCGAGTGAACGATGATGTCGGCACCGTGCTCGAACGGGCGGATGAGGTACGGCGTCGCGATCGTGTTGTCGACGATGAGGGGAACGCCGGCCTCGTGCGCGATGTCGGCGACCGTGCGGATGTCGAGGACGTTGATCTTCGGGTTGCCGATGGTCTCGGCGAAGAAGAGCTTCGTGTTCGGGCGGACCGCCGCACGCCACTCGGCGGGGTCGTCCTGGTTCTCGACGAACGTCGTCTCGATGCCGAGCTTGGCGAGGGTGTACTTGAAGAGGTTGTACGTGCCGCCGTAGATCGAGCTCGACGACACGATGTGGTCGCCCGCCTGCGCGATGTTGAGCACCGCGAACGTCTCGGCCGCCTGGCCGCTGGCGACGAGGAGGGCGCCGGTGCCGCCCTCGAGGCCCGCGACGCGCTGCTCGACGACGTCCTGCGTGGGGTTCTGGATGCGGGTGTAGATGTTGCCGAACTCGGCCA
>Ga0308159_1004018_pt1 | contig 13934 bp, 13 predicted proteins | sample PhyCR1_FD_201040 | JGI IMG/M metagenome (GOLD analysis project Ga0308159, IMG submission 201040) | Phyllosphere microbial communities from UC Gill Tract Community Farm, Albany, California, United States - DLSLC.R1 | ecosystem: Host-associated > Plants > Phyllosphere > Unclassified | place: USA... | reverse complement strand
AAGGTCTCGCGGCCGTTCCATTGCGCCTTGGCCTTGCTGGCGTAGGGCAGCCCGGTCTTCTCCTCCATGGGCAGCGCGTCGAGTTCGGTGCGGACCATGACCGTTGGGCCGGCACCGTTGCGGTACAGCGCGACCACGCCGGTGCGGCCCACGCCCTCGGTCACCTCGAAGCCCAGGGCGCGCAGTTCGGCGGCCAGCTTGGCGGCGGTGCGGGTCTCCTGGAAGCCCAGTTCCGGGTTGGCGTGGATGTCCTTGTAGATCGACTCGAGCTGTGGGTACATGCCATCGACCAGCGGCGCGATGCGCGACGAAGGCGCGGCCGATTGGGCCAGGACGGAGGATGCAGCGCATGCGGCGAGCACGGCCAGGGACAGGGTGCGCAGGGAAATCATGGACAGCTTGCGAAGTGAAAGGTTGGAGGGCTCAGGAGGAACGCCGCGCGCCGCCTGGCGCCCGCGGCCCGAATCTAGGCAAGTTGCCGCTTCGCGTCCAATGCATTGTTCTATGCTCCCGGATGAGTTCGACTCATCGTTGCGCACGTCATGACCCTGGTTCAGCTGCGGCACTTCATTTCGATCGCCGAGACGGCGTCCTTCACCCGCTCCGCCCGCGCCACGCATCTCACGCAGTCGGCACTCAGCCGCAGCCTGCGCGCGCTCGAGGGCGAACTGGGCCAGCCGCTGTTCGACCGCATCGGACGCCGCAGCGAGCTCACGCCCTTCGGGCGCAGCCTGCTCGAGCGCGCCCGCCAGTTGGTGCACGACGCCGACGCGCTGGCCGCGGCAGGCCATCGCAAGGGCGGGCCCGCGCCCGAGCGGCTGCGCGTGGGAATGGGTTCGGGACCGGGCGCCCTTCTCACACCGGCCCTGCTCGATCGCGCGGCGCGGCCGGACGCCGAGCTGAAGATCGACGTGCAACACGGCGACGTGCCCCGGCTGGTCGAGGCGCTGCGCCGGCGCGAGCTCGATGCCCTGGTGGTCGAGGTGCGCTCCTTCCCCCCGTTGCCGGGCCTGCGCATCGAACCCGCCGTGCAGTTGCGCGGCGCCATCATGTGCCGCCGCGGGCACCCCTTGACGCGGCGGCGCCGCGCGCTGCGTTTCGAGGACCTGCTGGCCTATCCGATCGCGTCGACGCCGCTGGGCGACCACGTGGTGCGTGCGATGGTCGATGCCTACGGGCCCTCGGCGCACCCCGACCTGTGCCTGAGCCTGCGCTGCACCGAACTGGCGCCCCTGGTCGAGGCCACGCGCCGCAGCGATGCGGTACTGATCGCCATCCGCGCCGCCGCACCCGACCTGGCGGAACTGCGCATCGGGCAGGGTGGCACGGGCGGCGCCCACTTCGGGCTGGTCACGCTGGCCCGGCGCACCGAGCCGGCGGGACTCGCCCAGCTGCGCGAAGTGATCGCGCAGCACCTGCGGGACGACCCCCCGTCTACTTCAACTCGAAGCCCTGCGACTTGACGTTCTCCGAATCGAGGCCGACCTGCACGTTGAACTGGCCGGCCTCGGCCACGTGCTGGAGCTTCGCGTTGTAGAACTTGAGCTTGTCCTCGCCGATGCTGAAGCGCACCTCCTTCTTCTCGCCGGGCTGCAGCATCAGCTTGCGGAAGTCCTTGAGTTCCTTGACAGGCCGCACCACAGAGGCGGCCACGTCCTGGATGTAGAGCTGAACGACCGTCTCGCCTGCGCGATCGCCGGTGTTGGTCACCACGACGCTCGCTTCCACCTTCCCGCCGCGCGCCAGGGTGGGCGCGGACAGCGTGACGTCGGACACGCTGAAGTCGGTGTAGCTCAGCCCATGGCCGAAGGGATACAGCGCGCCTTGCGGCTCGTCGAAGTACTGCGAGGTGTAGTTGCCCGGCTTGCCCGGCGTGAAGGGGCGGCCGAGGCGCGGGTGGTTGTAGTAGGTGGGCACCTGGCCCACCGAGCGCGGCAGGGAGATCGGCAGCTTGCCCGACGGGTTGGCGTCGCCGAAGAGCACGTCGGCAATGGCGTTGCCGCCCTCGGTGCCGGCGAACCAGGTCTCGAGCATCGCGTCGGCGTTGGCCTTCTCCCAGCCCAAGGTGAGCGGGCGGCCGTTCATCAGCACCAGCACCAGCGGCTTGCCGGTGGCCTTGAGCGCCTTGAGCAGCGCCTGCTGGCTCTCGGGCAGATCCAGGCGCGTGCGGCTCGACGATTCGTGCGACATGCCGCGCGACTCGCCCACCGCGGCCACCACCACGTCGGCCTGCTTCGCGGCGGCCACGGCCTCGTCGATCATCTCCTGCGGCGAGCGCTTGTCCTGCACCACCTCGGGCTCGTCCCAGTTGAGGAAGTTGAGGTACTCGACGATGGCCTTGTCCTCGCTCACGTTGGCGCCGCGCGCATACGCGAGCGTGCCCTTCTGGCCGGCGAGCGCCAACTCCATGCCCTTGCGCAGGGTGACCGACTGCTTCCACACCGCCTGGGCCGACCACACGCCCATGATGTCGATCGGCGCGTCGGCCAGCGGCCCGGTGAGCAGCACCTTGGCGCCCTTGGCGATGGGCAGCGTGCGGTTCCTGTTCTCCAGCAGCACGAGCGAACGGCGGGCCACGTCGCGCGCGGGCTCGCGATGCAGGCGCGAATCGGCCTTGAGGTCGGCCGGGTCGTCCTCGGCCTTGCCGATGCGCAGGAACGGGTCGTGGAACAGGCCCAGGTCGTACTTGGCGCCCAGCACCTCGCGCACCGCGTTGTCCAGCACCTTCATCGGCACCGTGCCGGACTTCACCAGCCCCGGCAGCTCCTTGAGGTAGACCTGGTCGGCCATGCTCATGTCGACGCCGGCTGTAATGGCCAGTCGGGCCGCCTCGCGTTCGTCGCGTGCCACGCCGTGGCGCATCAGCTCGGTGATGGCGCCGTGGTCGGAGAAGGTCACGCCCTTGAAGCCCCACTGCTTGCGCAGCAGGTCCTGCAGCAGCCAGGTGTTGGAGGTGGCGGGCTGGCCGTTGACGGTGTTGAGCGCGATCATCACGCCGCCCGATCCGGCCTCGATCGCGGCCTTGTAGGGCGGCAGGTAGTCGTTGTACATGCGCATGGGGCTCATGTCGACGATGTTGTAGTCGCGCCCGCCCTCCACCGCACCGTACAGCGCGAAGTGCTTGACCGAGGCCATGATCGCGTCGCGCTTGAGCACGCTGCCGGCCTTGGCGAAGTTCTCCCCGTTCTGGAAGCCCTGCACCATGCTGCGTGCGATCTGCGAGACCAGGTACGGGTCTTCGCCGAAGCCTTCGGAGGTGCGTCCCCAGCGCGGGTCGCGCGAGATGTCGACCGTGGGCGCGAAGGTCACGTCCACGCCGTCGGCCGCGGCCTCGACGGCGGCGGTGCGCGCGGTGAGCCGGACGGCGTCCATGTCCCAGCTCGATGCCAGGCCGAGCCCGATCGGGAACGAGGTGCGGTGCCCGTGCAGCACGTCGTAGGCGAACAGGATCGGGATCCTCAGCCGGCTCTGGCGCACCGCGGCTTCCTGCAGCGGGCGCTGCTCCTTGTGGTTGATCGAGTTGAAGGTGCCGCCCACGCGGCCGGCCGCCACCTCCTGCGCCAGCTGCGGTGCCGGCATCTCGGGGCCGATGCTGATCAGGCGCAGCTGACCCACCTTCTCTTCCAGGGTCATCTGGCGCAGCAGGTCGGCCACGAAGGCGGGCTTGTTGTTCAGCAGCGCGGGCTTGGGCTGCGCGAAGGCCAGCGGGGCGGCCACGGCGGTGGTCGCGGCGACCAACACGGCAATGCGTTTCATCGGCAAGCGGATCCTCGGGTCGAAGAGCGGAGCCGGGCATCTTAAGGGGCCCGCAGCACCGCACGATCCGCATCGACCCCACGCACGACACGCTCCTACACCCGGGCGGGCATGGGCGATGCTAAGCTTCACCGCGCTGTCTGCCCCGGTCCCGCCCATGCTGCGGGTCTGCACCGGTGTGCAGATGTTTCCATCCTTGTGCATCGACGACCTTCGCCACGGCCCATGATCGACAGGCTCGCCCACACTTTCCGTTCCTCCCTCCTCATCGGCTGCATCAGCCTGCTGACGGCCTGCGCCGTGCCGACCACGCAGAGCGCACCGGCCGCTCCGCCCGCAACCGGCAAGGTGTTCTCGCTCGACGACGTGACGCAGCGTGCGCGCGAGCTGGCCGCCCGCCCCTACGTCGCGCCCGCGAGCAACCTGCCGCCCTTCTTCGGCACGATGCAGTTCGCCGACTACATGCAGATCCAGCCGCGCTCGGACCGCTTCGAGTGGCGCGACCTGCAGACCCCGTTCCGGCTGAACTTCTACCACCAGGGGATGCAGTTCAACTTCCCGGTGAGGATCAACGAGATCACCGACACCGGCGTGAAAGAGATCCGCTACGAGGCCGACCGCTTCGACTTCGGCAAGCTCAACTTCGACCGCGAGGCGACGCGCCAGCTCGGCTACGCAGGCTTTCGCGTGCTCTACCCGGTCAACCAGGCCGGCAAGTACGACGAGGTCATGAGCCTGCTGGGCGCGAGCTACTTCCGCGTGATCGGCAAGGGGCAGGTGTACGGCCTGTCGGGCCGCGGCCTGGCCATCGACACCACCTCGGTGGGCAAGGAGGAGTTTCCGAACTTCCGCGAGTACTGGATCCAGCGGCCCGGCGCGAACGACAAGCAGCTCGTCATCTACGCCCTGCTCGACTCGCCCAGCGCCACCGGCGCCTACCAGTTCATCCTGCAGCCCGGCAGCGACGCCGTGCTCGACGTGCAGGCCAACATCGTGATGCGCCAGGACGTGGCCACGCTGGGCATCGCGCCGCTCACGAGCATGTTCCTCTACGGGCCCAACCAGCGTTGGCCGGAGTTCCTGCGCAACTTCCGCCCGGCCATCCACGACTCCAACGGCCTGGCGATCCACGCCGGCAACGAGGAATGGATCTGGCGCCCGCTGAACAACCCCAAGGGCGCGGTCGCCGTGAGCAGCTTCCAGGTCGAGAACCCGCGCGGCTTCGGGCTGCTGCAGCGCGGCCACGCCTTCCAGGACTTCCAGGACCTGAAGGACCGCTACGACCTGCGGCCCAGCGCCTGGATCGAGCCGCAGGGCAACTGGGGCAAGGGCAAGGTCACGCTGATGGAGATTCCCACGGCGGACGAGACCAACGACAACATCGTCGCGTTCTGGAACCCCGACACCCCGGCGCGCAAGGGCCAGACGATGCAGTTCGCCTACCGCATGCACTGGACCATGGACGAGCCTGCCCTGCATGCGCAGAACAATGCATGGGTGCGGCAGACCTTCCAGACCGAGGGAGAGCGCTACCAGCCCAACCTGATCCGCCAGAGCGACGGCACCACCGCGCTGATGGTCGATTTCGTCGGCCCGGCGGTGGCCACCCTGCCGGCCGGCACCGCGCTGGAGACGCAACTGAGCGGCAACGCCAACGCCGAGATCCTCGAAAGCAATTTGCTGCGCAACGACGCCATCAAGGGTTGGCGCCTGTCGCTGCGCGTGAAGGTGAAGGACCCGGCACAGGTCACCGAGCTGCGTGCCGCGCTGACCCAGGGCGGCAAGGCGTTGAGCGAGACCTGGAGCTTCCAGATCCCGCCGGTGCCGGCGCCGCCGCCCCCCGCTGCTCCCGCGCAGCAACCAGCGGCTGCCGCGCCCCAGCCGGCCGCTCCCAGATAAGAAAAGGGGCGGATCGTCCGCCCCTTTTCTTGCGCTGCCGGCCAGCCGGAAGATGGCCGGCCTGGCCGGTCGCTCAACGGATCAGCGTCACGCCCGTCTTCGACTGCACGTCGTCGAAGCTCACGCCGTCGGCCAGCTCGACCAGCTTGAGGCCCTCGGGCGTGACGTCGAGCACGGCCAGGTCGGTGATGATGCGGTCGACCACGCCCACGCCCGTCAGCGGCAGCGTGCAGGCCGGCAGGATCTTCATGTCGGTGGTGCCGTCCTTCTTCTTGGCGACGTGTTCCATCAGCACGATCACGCGCTTGACGCCGGCCACCAGGTCCATGGCGCCGCCCATGCCCTTGACCATCTTGCCCGGGATCATCCAGTTGGCGAGGTCGCCCTTCTCGCTCACCTGCATGGCGCCGAGGATCGACAGGTTGATCTTGCCGCCGCGGATCATCGCGAAGCTCTGGTCGCTGCCGAAGATGGCGCTGCCCGGCAGCGTCGTCACGGTCTGCTTGCCGGCGTTGATGAGGTCGGCATCGACCTGGTCCTCGGTCGGGAAGGGGCCGATGCCGAGCATGCCGTTCTCGCTCTGCAACCACACCTCCTTGGTGCCGGTGTGGTTGGCCACCAGCGTCGGGATGCCGATGCCGAGGTTCACATAGAAGCCGTCTTCCAGCTCCTGCGCCGCGCGTGCGGCCATCTGGTCTTGGGTCCAGGGCATCTCAGGCTCCTTCTTTCTTGTTGGCGGGCACCGTGGGCACGGGCACATCGGTGCCGGCAGCAGCCTGGGCGATCACGGCCTGGGCTTCGACCTTGGCGGCCACGGGATCCACGGGCGCCGAGGCGCTCACGGTGCGCTTCTCGATGCGCTTCTCGGGATTCGAATTGAGCACGATGCGGTGCACGTAGATGCCCGGCAGGTGGATGTCGTCGGGTGCCAGTTCGCCCACCTCGACGATCTTCTCGACCTCGACGATGCAGACCTTGCCCGCCGTCGCTGCGGCCGGGTTGAAGTTGCGCGCCGTGAGGTTGAAGCGCAGGTTGCCCGACTTGTCGGCCACGGCCGCCTTGACCAGCGCCACGTCGGGCACCAGGGCGCGTTCCATCACGTAGGTCTCGCCGTCGAACTCGCGCAGTTCCTTGCCCTCGGCCACCTGCGTGCCCACGCCGGTCTTGGTGAAGAAGGCCGGGATGCCGGCACCACCGGCGCGCAGCTTCTCGGCCAGCGTGCCCTGCGGGGTGAATTCCAGCTCCAGTTCACCGGCCAGGTACTGGCGCTCGAACTCCTTGTTCTCGCCCACGTAGCTGGCGATCATCTTCTTGATCTGGCGCGTCTCCAGCAGCTTGCCCAGGCCGAAGCCGTCGACGCCCGCGTTGTTGGAGATGCAGGTGATGTTCTTGACGCCGCTTTCCTTCAGCGCCTCGATCAGCGCCTCCGGGATGCCGCACAGGCCGAAGCCGCCCACGGCCAGCATCTGGTTGTCGGCCACCACGCCGGCCAGTGCCGACTTGGCGTCGGGATAGATCTTGTTCGCCATGCTTCCTCGCTTGTGGAACAGTGGAAAAGAAAAAGGGGACGGATGGGTGCGAAAACGCCGTGAACGATACTACGTACAGACATACGTAGTATTACGTCATGGAGACCCCCGAGCATCGCCGCGCCGCACGCCGTGCGCAAGCCGATTCCCCTGCGGAGCCGGCGCTGGCCATCGACTACCGGCTCGCCTTCGAGCACGCACCGGTGGGCATGGTGCTGTCGCGCCAGCGCATCATGGTCGACTGCAACGTGCGCCTGGCCGAGATGTTCGGCGCCACGCGCGAGCAGCTCGTGGGCCGCTCCTTCGCCCTGCTCTACCCCAGCGTGGCCGAGTACGAGCGCATCGGGCAGCGCATGCTCCCCATCCTCAATGCCAGCGGGCGCTATGCCGACCACCGCATGATGCGGCGCGTGGGTGGCCTGCACGGCGCCCTGGCCGGCGAGACCTTCTGGTGCCACGTGACCGGCCGCGCCCTGAACCGCGAGGCCCCGCACGAGGCCGGCATCTGGACCTTCGAGGACCTGGGCGCGCGACGCAGCACCGGCACCAAGGCGCACCTCACGCCGCGCGAGCGCGAGGTGGCGGCGCAGCTGATGCAGGGGCTCACCAGCAAGGAGATCGGCAAGCAGTTGGGCATCAGCCACCGCACGGTGGAGCTGCATCGCGCGCGGCTCATGCGCAAGTACGCGGCGGCGACGACGGCGGAGCTGGTGCAGAAGTTGATGGCGGGTTAGGGACTCTGGCGCGCCCGCGGGCGTTCTCGCATCCGCGGATCGCCAGCGACATGCCCGCCGCTCAGCCGGCAGCCGGCGAGTGCTCGCCGGCAAACTCCTCGGCGCTCGCCGAGTGCGAGAGCGTGTACATGCCGCTGACGGCGCCCTCGGCAACCCCCGCCTCGCGCAGCGCCCCTTCCGCGAGATCGGCATCGCGCAGGCGCTCGAGCACGTCGCCCGCATAGCCCAGAACGACCAGCACCCGGTCCGCGAAACGGTCGGCGGAATTGCGGATGCGCTGCTCCGTCGTTTCCGCCATGGCGGGCGTCTGGTGCTGCAGCAGATGCGCGCCCACGAGCCCCGGCCGCTGCGCCAGGCCCTCGCACACGGCGCGAAGCGAGGCGAGCAGGTCGTCGCCCCTTCCCGGCTGCGGCGACAGGCGTACCGTCAACGCGTGCCGCGCCACCGCGCCGCCGGCCGAGGCCAGGACGTGGCATTGGCTGCGCACCATGTTCCTGTGATGCGGCATCATCTTCGTCGACCAGGGGGTGGGCCTGTTCAGGTGGTCCACATAGGCACCCGACGACAGGACCGCATGGGACGCGAGCTCGTACATCACGAAGACGCCCTCGCCCCCGCTGGCGCTGGTCCAGCGCGACGCCCGGCGAAATCCCGGCACGCCCAGCCTTTCCGGAAAGTGCTCGTGTGAATGCCAGTCCTCGAACTCGGCCTTCATGTCCGGCGCCATGTCCCACCACATGGCCAGCGCTGCGGTTCCGCGAAGCGGCATCTTGTCGACCTTCGTTGGAAACGGAACGCTCAGTGCGCGTCGAGCACCAACGCCATCTGGGAGACGCACTCCTCGACGTGCGTGACCAGGATCCGCTGCGCCTGCTCCCAGTCGCGCGCAATGGCGCTTTCCAGCAGCACCCGATGCTCAGAAGCAGCCAGTTCGCCCCTGAACACGGCGGCGATCATCTGGTAGCGCAGGTACTTGTCGCAGATCGAGTTGTAGGTCTCGAGCAACAGCTCGGAGCCGCAGGCGGAAATCAGCGCGACGTGGAAGGCCCAGTCGTACTGGCGCCAGATCTCGGCCGGATAGGGATCGTTCGCGGCCATCTTCTTTTCCATCGTGGCGAGCTTGTGATGGGCTGCGACCACGCGGCCTTCCCATTCGAGATCGCCGCGCTGGAACGACTCCTTGATGCCGTGCCCCTCCAGCAGCAGGCGCATCGACGCCACCTCACGCAGGTTGGCCGAAGACACCTCGCTGACCTGGAAGCCGCGTGAGCCCTCGGCCACGAGCAGCCCTTCGGTGGCCAGCCGGTTGAACAGCTCGCGCAGCGTGCTGACGCTCGCGCCGTAGGCCTCCTTCATGCGTTCGAGCGGAAGGCGACGACCGGGCGACAGCCGCCCCAGGACGATGTCGGACCGGATGCGCCGGTAGGCCAGCTCGCCCGCGGTCGCCGAGTCCGAAGGCGTCTGGGACAGGTCGGCCGCGGAGGGCTCGGAAATCACACCGGGTTTCATGGCTACTTTCTACGACAAAACTCTACCAGGGAGATAAGAGAATACCCCAATGCTCATACGCATTGCCGATCATCAGATGATTCCATAACATTCAGATGCTGATCGAGTGGTCGATCGCCAGGGCCGGACGCATCGGCACCCACAACAGGAGACCTTCATGGCATCGAAACTCTTCAAGCTCGCCGGCGCGCTGGCGCTGGTCGCGGCCGCGGCCGTCGCGCACGCGCAGGACATCCAGCAGCGCACCATCCGCATCGGGCACCTGAACAACACGGACCACCCCACAAGCTGGGGCGTCAAGAAATTCGCCGAGATCGTGGCCGCCAAGAGCGGTGGAAAAATCACGGTGAAGGAATTCGCAAGCAGCCAGCTCGGCAACGAGTTGCAGCAGCAGTCCGCGCTGCAGGGCGGCGTGCAGGAGATGCTGGTCGCCTCGACGACCTCGCTGACCGGCGTGGTCAAGGAGTTCGGGCTGTTCGACTTCCCCTTCCTCTTCGGCAACGGCCAGCAGGCCGACGCGATGGTCGACGGCCCGCTGGGCAAGATGCTCAGCGGCAAGCTGGCCGACAAAGGCATCGTGGTGCTGGGCTTCTTCGACCTGGGCTTTCGCAATGTCACCAACAGCAAGCGCCCCATCACCAAGGGCGAGGACCTGGACGGCCTCAAGCTGCGCGTGATTCCCAACCCGGTGTTCCTGGACACCTTCAAGACCTTCAAGGCGAACCCCCTGCCGATGCCCTTCGCCGAGCTGTACAACGCGCTCGAGAGCAAGGCGGTCGATGGCCAGGAGAACCCGTACTCGGTGATCCTGTCGAGCAAGTTCTACGAGGTGCAGAAGTTCGTCAGCGGCACCAACCACGTTTACGCCACCAACCCCGTCCAGGTCAGCAAGCGCTTCTGGGACAAGCTGTCGGCCACCGAACAGAAGCTGCTGCAGGAAGCCGCCATCGAGGCGCAGAACTACCAGCGCGCCGCGAGCCGCGACGCCGCCGGCAAGGCGCTGGTCGAGCTCCAGGCCAAGGGCATGACCTACAACGCCGTCGCACCCGCCGAGGTCGCTCGCATGCGCGCCGAAGCCAAGCCCATCTACGACAAGTTCTCGGCGTCGTACGACCCGGCCGTGATGAGCCTGTTCAAGACCGAGCTGGAACGCGTTTCCAAGCTCTGATCGAACACTGAGCGACCCCCGGGCCCCGCCCGGGTTCACAACGACACGTCTGGCCGACACGCGTGGCCGAGGAATGGGCATGGTGAAACTGATCAACGGGTTCTGTCGCGCGGTCACGGTGCTCATGGCCGGGGCGCTCATGGTCATGGTGGCGCTCGTCTTCGGCAACGTGGTGCTGCGCTACGTCTTCAATTCGTCGATCACGCAGTCGGAAGAGATTTCGCGCTGGCTCTTCGTGTGGATCACGTTCATGGGCTGCGTGGTCGCGCTGCGCGAACACACCCACCTGGGCACCGACGCCCTGGTGTCGCGGCTCCCGCCCGTGGGCAAGAAGATCTGCCTGGTGCTGGGCCACCTGACCATGCTGTACGTGTGCTACCTGGTCTTCAACGGCGCCTGGGAACAGACGCGCATCAACATGGACGTGCTGGCCCCTTCCACGCAGTTGCCGATGGCCGTGCTGCATTCGGCCGGCGTGGCCTTCGCCGCCTGCGCGAGCGTCGTCCTGCTGCTGGACCTGTGGCTGCTGTTCACCGGCCACATGGGCGATGCCGACCTGGTGACGGTGCAGGAATCCGAAGACCTGGCGGCCCTGAAGCTGCCGGACGGCGAGGCCGCAGGCACCGCGAAGAAGCATTGACACGGGCGATCACATGACTCTCACCATCTTCGTCGGATCGCTGCTGCTCGCCATGGCGATCGGCATCCCCATCTCCTTCGCGCTGCTGGTCAGCGGCGTCGCGCTGATGTGGCACCTGGACATGTTCGAGGCGCAGATCCTCGCGCAGAACCTGCTGGGGGGCGCGGACAACTACCCGCTGCTGGCCGTGCCCTTCTTCCTGCTGGCCGGCGAGATCATGAACGAGGGCGGCCTGTCCAGGCGCATCGTCGACTTCGCGATGGCCCTGGTGGGGCACATTCGCGGCGGCCTGGGCTACGTCACCATCGTGGCGTCGATCATGCTGTCGGCCCTGTCGGGCAGCGCGGTGGCCGACGCCGCTGCGCTCACCACGATGCTGCTGCCGATGATGGTGGCGGCCGGCCACGCGCCCCAGCGCGCCGCGGGGCTGATCGCCGCGTCCGGCGTCATCGCGCCGGTGCTGCCGCCGTCGATCGGCCTGGTGATCTTCGGCGTGACGGCGAACGTCTCGATCTCCAAGCTCTTCATGGCCGGCATCGCGCCCGGCCTGCTGATGGGGCTGGCGCTGTGGGTCACCTGGGCCTATGTGGCCCGCAACGAAGGCGCGGTGCCGCCGCCGCGCAAGCCGCTGAAGGATCTCCTCGTGACCCTGCGGCGCTGCGGCTGGGCACTGATGCTGCCGGTGATCATCCTGGTCGGGCTGCGGATGGGCGTCTTCACACCGACCGAAGCCGGGGTCGTGGCCGCCGTGTACGCCCTCTTCGTCTCCACCGTCATCTACCGCGGCCTGAAGCTGTCGCAGCTGTACGGCATCTTCGAGAAGGCGGCCAAGACGACCGCGGTGGTGATGTTCCTCGTCGCGGCCGCCATGGTCTCCGCCTGGCTCATCACCGTGGCCGACCTGCCCGGCAAGGTCGTCGGCATGCTGGAACCCTTCCTCGGCAGTCCCATCCTGCTGATGATCGCGATCATGGTGCTGGTCATGGTCGTCGGCACGGCGATGGACATGACGCCCACCATCCTCATCCTGACGCCGGTGCTGATGCCCGTCATCGTGGCGGCCAAGATCGACCCGGTCTACTTCGGCGTCCTGTTCATCATGAACAACGCGATCGGGCTGGTGACCCCGCCGGTGGGCGTGGTGCTCAACGTGGTAGCCGGCGTCGGCCGGATGTCGATGGACACGGTCACCAAGGGCGTCATGCCGTTCATGATCGCGCAGTTCCTGATCATGTTCCTGATGGTGCTGTTCCCGTGGCTGGTCACCGGGCCGGCAAAGCTCTTCCACGGCGGGCCGTGATCAGCGCGTCCTTGCTTTGACACCCATCCCACGACGAAGGCACGCATGTCGAACATCCTGATCCTGAACGGGCCGAACCTCAACCTGCTCGGTGAGCGGGAGCCGCACATCTACGGCCACACCACGCTGGCGCAGATCGAGGCGCAGTGCCATGAAGCGGGCGGGCGCCTCGGCTTGGAGGTGAACTTCAGGCAGTCCAATTCCGAAGGCCAGCTGGTGGACTGGATCCACGAGGCGCGCACCACGATGGCGGGCATCGTCATCAACCCCGCCGCCTACTCCTTCACCTCGATCGCCATCCTCGACGCGCTGAAGGCCTCGCAATTGCCCATCGTCGAGGTCCACATCTCCAACATCCATCGGCGCGAGCAGATGTACCACAAGAGCTACGTGTCGCTGGCCGCGACGGGCGTCATCTGCGGCCTGGGGCCGCTGGGCTACGAAGCGGCCTTGCTGTTCCTCGCGAAGCATCTGGCGAAGTAGCCCCGGGGGGCGGCACGGCGTGGCCGCCGCCTCACGCCCCGAAGGCGCCGTCGATCGTGTGCATCGCGCCGGTCACGAAGCCAGCTTCGGGCCCCGCCAGCCAGGCGACCATGCCCGCCACCTCTTCCGGCCGGCCGTGACGCTTGATCGCCATGAAGCTGTGCATCAGCTCGCGCATCGGGCCGTCTTCCGGGTTCGCGTCGGTGTCGACGGGGCCGGGCTGCACGATGTTGATCGTGATGCCGCGCGGCCCGAAGTCGCGCGCCAGCCCCCGCGCCATCCCCTGCAGCGCCGACTTGCTGAGTGCGTAAGACGCCATGCCCGGCACAGGCATGCGGTCGCCGTTCACCGAGCCGATCACGATGATCCGGCCGCCCGGCGGCATCTTGCGCGCGGCCTCGACCGAGGCGTGATAGGGCGATTGCACATTGATGCGGAACAGGCGGTCGACCGCGTCCGGGTCCTGCTCCAGGGCATCGCCGAAGATCGCGATGCCCGCGTTCACCACCAGCACGTCGAGCGGGCCGCTGTCGCGCACCCGGGCGATGACCGCGTCGCGGTCGGAGCTGTCCGTCTGCAGCGCGGTGGCGCCGGTGTCCGCGGCCAGCGCCTTGGCGGCATCGGGCGAGCCCGAGTAGGTGAACGTGACCCGGGCGCCGTCGGCGACGAAGCGCCGCACAATGGCCGCGCCGATGCCCCGGCTGCCGCCGAGCACAAGAACAGACTTTCCTTCGAACATGGGCATGGATGCTCCTGATTAAATTTGTAGTGCATCGTACATAATTAAGCCCGCCTCCTGTCAAGAATTTTGTAGTGATGACTAAGGAAATTTCGCGTGGACGTGGACGGCCGCGCCGTTTCAATGCCGACGAGGCCGTGGCGACCGCCCAGCGCCTGTTTCATGCCAGGGGCTACG
>Ga0308159_1004017_pt1 | contig 13935 bp, 12 predicted proteins | sample PhyCR1_FD_201040 | JGI IMG/M metagenome (GOLD analysis project Ga0308159, IMG submission 201040) | Phyllosphere microbial communities from UC Gill Tract Community Farm, Albany, California, United States - DLSLC.R1 | ecosystem: Host-associated > Plants > Phyllosphere > Unclassified | place: USA... | reverse complement strand
GAGCGTTCCCGCCGTGATGAAGAAGGCCGCGATCAGCCAGAGCGTGCGGTCGTCCATCGTGTCTCCTCGTCGGGGTCAGAGCCCCGCTTCGAGACCCTCTTCGCCATCGGCGAGGTCGGTCTCGACGGGGTCGGCGCGTACGAGCTCGGCGACCGAGCCCAGGATCTCGTCGGGGCGGAAGGGGTAGCGCTCGATCTCGCGCTGGTCGCTGATGCCGGTCATGACGAGGACCGTGTGCAGACCCGCTTCGATGCCCGCGACGATGTCGGTGTCCATACGGTCGCCGATCATGCCGGTGTTCTCGCTGTGGGCACCGATGCGGTTGAGGGCCGACCGGAACATCATCGGGTTGGGCTTGCCGACGATGTAGGGCTCCTTGCCGGTGGCCTTGGTGATGAGGGCGGCGATGGCACCCGTGGCGGGGAGCACACCCTCGGTGGACGGCCCCGTGGCGTCCGGATTCGTCGCGATGAACCGGGCACCGCCGCGGATGAAGCGGATCGCCTTCGTGATCGCCTCGAACGAGTAGTTGCGCGTCTCGCCCACGACGACGTAGTCGGGGGTCGTCTCGGTCATGATGAAACCGGCTTCGTGGAGGGCGGTGGTGAGTCCCGCCTCGCCGATGACGAAGGCGGAGCCGCCAGGCATCTGCGACTGGAGGAAGTCGGCGGTGGCCAGCGCCGAGGTCCAGATCGACGATTCGGGAACGACGAGCCCCGACGCCCGAAGACGAGCGCTCAGATCGCGCGGCGTGAAGATCGAATTGTTCGTCAGCACGAGAAAGGGCGTGCCCTCGGCGCGCCACTGCGCGAGCAGTTCGGACGCGCCGGCGATGGGGGTGTTCTCATGGACGAGAACGCCATCCATGTCGGTCAGCCAGCACTCGATGTCGCCTCGCGTCCGCATGGGGCCAGCCTAGACCCGGCCACCCGCGCGCTCCCAGGGCCGTCGCGCACCCGGTAGGAGCGCGGGCGGGCCCGATCGACATCGTGGCCCGCCCGTCCGCGGAGACCGACTTACTTGAAGGTGTCCTTCACGTTCTCGCCGGCCTTCTTCGCGTCGGCCTTGACCTGGTCGGCCTTGCCCTCGGCTGCGAGCTTGTCGTTGTCGGTGGCGTTGCCGATCGCTTCCTTGGCCTTGCCCACGATGTCCTGGGCGGCGTTCTTGATCTTGTCGTCGAGACCCATGATCTGACTCCTTATCGTCTTGTCGGCGTCGGCGGCGGGGGTGTCCCGTCGCGACGGAGCGGATCGCTCACGGATGAGACGTGCCCCGCGCCCGATTCGTCACGCCGCGTTCGAGAAAACTTTTCGGCATCGGTATGCCGCCCGCGGAATGCACCCGTGACGCACGCGCTCGATCTCGTTAGGGTCGAAGGGTGACGCGAACCGAGTGGGACCCCGAGAACCTGCCGAACCTCTCCGGGCGGTCCTATCTCGTCACGGGTGCCACGCGCGGACTCGGCTTCTTCGCGTGCGAGCAGCTGGCCGCGGCCGGAGCGCACGTGCTGCTGACGGGCCGCAATCCGAACAAGATGTCTGCGGCCAAGGCGGCCATCATCCGCTCGATCCCGGATGCCACGGTCGAGACGCTCCTGCTCGATACGAGCAACATGGGCTCGGTTCGGGCCGCGGCCGCCACCGCCCGCGCCCGCGGGCGTCTCGACGGTCTTCTCCTCAACGCCGGCATCGTCCATCCGCCGAAGGAACGCCAGACCGCGGGCGGTCACGAGGTGGTGTTCGCCACCAATGTGCTGGGCCACTTCGCGCTCGCCGGGGAGTTGCTCAAGCCCCTCGCCGCCGCGCACGGTCGCATGGTGTGGGTGGGCAGCATGTCGACCTCGCTCTGGCGACACGTGCCCACCGATCCCGAGCTGCGCGAGGGCTACTCACCGTGGCGCGCCTACGTGCAGTCGAAGGCGGCGACGACCGCCCTGGCCCTCGAAGCGCAGAAGCGCCTGACGGCGCACGGCGTTCCGGTCCAGAGTCTGGTGGCCCACCCCGGCTACTCGACGAGCGGTCGCACGCGCGGGGTGCGCGGCGTCAACGAGCCGAGCCGGCTCACGCGGTTCCTCGACAATCTGCAGGCACCCATCACCCAGTCCAAGGAGCAGGGGGCCTGGGCCCTCGTCCGCGCTCTCGTCGATCCCTCCGCCGAGGGTGGTTCGATGTACGGGCCGGCGCTGATCGCCCGGGGCGCACCACGTGTGGCGACCCCCGCCCGTCGTACGCGCGGCGGCGAGCTCGGCGCCGATCTGTGGCGCGCGTGCGAGACGGCGACACACGTGCGCTGGCCCTTCGATCGAGCGCGGCGCGCGGCATCCTGAGTCCGGCCCGTCCACGCCGGTCGCCTCCGTCGCCCACCCGATCTCTTCCCGCGATCAGACCCGGTCGATGTCAGGCGCCTCAGCGCGTGAGCCAGACCGAGCTGCCCGCGCCCACGGGCAACGTCACCTCGACGCCGTCGGCGCGCACCACGTCGTCGCTCAGGACCCGCAGTTCGTGCCCCACGTCGATGCCGCTGTCCACGAGCGCCCGCAACAGCTCGGGGTCGCGATCGCTCACGCGCAGGACGCGCCCGGAGTGACCGGCCGGCGCCTCGGCGAGGAGCACGAAGGGTTCGCGGTGCACCGAGCCGTCGGCATCCGGGATCGCGTCTCCGTGCGGGTCGAAACGCGGGCGGCCGAGCCGGACGTCGATGCCCTCGAGCAGCCGTTCGCTCAGCGAGTGCTCGAGGACCTCGGCCTCGTCGTGCACCTCGTCCCAGGAGTACCCGAACTCGCGCACGAGCCACGTCTCGATGAGGCGGTGACGACGGATGACGCCCGCCGCCCGCCGCCCGCCCGCGGCGGTCAGCGACACGGGCCCGTAGGGGCGATGCGTGACGAGCCCCTGCGCCGCGAGTTTCTTGACCATCTCGGTCACGCTCGAGGGGGCAAGCCCCAGCACCGCGGCGAGCTGTGACGGCGTGATCGGGTTGTCCTGCCACTCGGTGTGGTGGTAGATCGCCTTCAGATAGTCGTCGGCCACGGGCGATTCCACAGCGTCAGCCTAACCGCCGGTGAAGACCAGCCACAGGAGCAGGGCGTTCAGGGTGATGAGGAAGACGGATGCCAGCACCCCGGCCGCTGTGGTCAGCCCGCGATTGCGGTACGCGCCGACGACGTCGTGCCGACGGGTCAGGGCCACGAGCGGGACGAGCGCGAAGGGGATGCCGAACGACAGCACGACCTGGCTCAGCACGAGGGCGAGGGTGGGGTCGACGCCGAGGGCGAGGATCACCAGTGCGGGCACGAGGGTCACGAGACGGCGGGCGAGAAGGGGGACGCGCGCGTGCAGGAGCCCTTGCATGATCTCGGCGCCCGCGTAGGCGCCCACCGACGTCGAGGCGAGGCCGCTCGCGAGCAGGCCGACGGCGAAGAGCGTGGCCACGAGCTGGCCGAGCCCATCGCGCAGGGCGGCGTAGGCGCCCTCGAGGCTGTCGGTGCCCTCGACTCCGGCGAGGTTGGCGGCGGCGAGCAGGAGGATCGCGAGGTTCACGGTGCCGGCGATAGCGAGGGCGATCGTGACGTCCCAGCGCGTCGCGCGGAGGAGGCGCGGGGTCGAGATGCCGCGGGCGTGAGCCAGGGCGTCGGCGCGGGTCTGGGCGGTTGCGTCGGACTCCGGGCTGGGCGTCGCGGGCGTGGGGGCGGGATCCGGGTCGGCCGCGGGTGCGAACCGGTCACGGGCCAGGGCGGAGTGCGCGTAGATGGCGTGCGGCATGATCGTGGCGCCGAGGATCGAGGCGGCCAGCAGCACGGACGTGCTGCCCTCGAACCGCGGGACGAGGCCCGCGACCACCCCGGCCGGCTCGGGTGGCGCGAGGAAGAGTCCGAAGGTGAAGCCGACGGCGATGACCAGGAGCAGGCCGATGAGCACCGTCTCGAACGCCCGCGCCCCGCGCCGCGTCTGCACGAGCAGCAACCCCATCGAGATCACGCCCGTGATCGCCCCGCCCCAGACCAACGGGACGCCGAAGAGCAGATGCAGGGCGACGGCACCGCCGATGACCTCGGCGACATCGGTGGCCATCGCGACGAGCTCCGCCTGCACCCAGTAGGCGCGCCGCGCCCACGGGCGGTGGATTCGCCGACCGAGCACCTGGGGGAGGCTCTCGCCCGTGACGATGCCGAGCTTCGCGGAGAGGTACTGGATCAGCCAGGCCATGACGTTGCCGAGCACGACCACCCACACGAGCAGGTAGCCGAAGGTCGCGCCCGCCGTCATGTTGCTCGCGACGTTGCCGGGGTCGAGGTATGCGACACCGGCGACCAGGGCCGGCCCGAGCAACCAGAGAGCGCGCCCCGGCGCGTGGCGGCGGGTCAGGGCATCCGTTGTTTTCGGCATCCCGAAACCGTAGCAATTTTTCGGGTTGCCGAAAAGTGCGGGCCGGCCGCCGAGAGCATCCGAACCGCGCCCGGGCGGGAGGCGCACCGCGGGTAGCCTGAGGCGGTGACGGATGCCGAGAACCCCATGCCGTCGCAGGGCGACGCCGCCGAGGCCCGACCGACGGATGCCGACGACTCGGCGCTGCCGCGGGGAGAGGCCGCAGCGGCCCCCGCGCACGGCGTGGGACCATGGCCCGGGGGCACGGACGCGTGGCCCGACGACCCGCGCTACGACCGCGACCTCCTGGCCGCCGGCGACACCCGCAACGTGGTCGACGAGTACCGCTACTGGAGCATGGAGGCGATCGTCGCCGACCTCGATGCGAGGCGGCATCCGTTCCACGTCGCGATCGAGAACTGGCAGCACGACCTCAACATCGGCTCCATCGTCCGCAGCGCGAACGCGTTTCTCGCCGCCGAGGTGCACATCGTCGGCAAGCGCCGCTGGAATCGCCGCGGCGCCATGGTCACCGACCGCTACCAGCATGTTCGCCACCACGAGGACGTCGCCGCCTTCGCCGCCTGGGCGCGCGCGGCGGGGCTGCCGGTGATCGCCGTCGACAACGTCGAGGGCTCGGTGCCCGTCGATCGGGCCGATCTTCCCGAGGCCTGCGTCCTGCTCTTCGGTCAGGAGGGTCCGGGGCTCTCGCCCGAGGCCATCGCGGCCGCCGCCGGCGTGGTCGAGATCACGCAGTACGGCTCGACGCGGTCGATCAACGCCGCCTCCGCGGCCGCGGTGATCATGTACGAGTGGTGCCGCCGCTGGGCGTAAGAGCGCCTTTATGACGCCGGCCCGGAAACGCGGGGTTTTTCTCGGTAACACGCTGCCGCTCGGCGCGCCCGCGCCTGTTTACTGACGGCACGTGGTTGCGAGACCCGCGGGGACGAGGAAGCGCCCCGCAGCGAGTCGAGCAGCCCGTCCTCCTCCGGTGGCAGCCGGCGAAGGAGGCGACACCGAATCACACACCTGGGAAGGAAACGATCATGACGATCACGGATTCAGCGACGACGGGCCTGGCTGACCGCTGGCGGGACGCCACCCCTCCACACGATAGCGCCGGCTGGATCGCTCGCGCCCGCGAGGTGGCGGACATCCTCGCCGCGGACGCGGTCGAGCGCGACCGGGCCAACGAGGCCCCGTTCGCGGAGGTCGAGCTGCTGAAGGCCTCGGGCCTGGTGACACTGCTCGGACCCCGTGAACACGGCGGCGCGGGCGAGACGTGGGACACTGCCTACAAGGTCATCCGCGCGGTGGCGCGCGGTGACGGGTCGATCGGCCAGCTGCTCGGCTACCACTACCTGTGGGCGTGGGCGGCTCGCCTCGTGGCCACCGACGCGCAGATCGCCGCGGTCGAGGAGCTCGCCACCTCGAACGCGTTCCTCTTCGGCGGCGCGGTCAACCCGCGTGACTCCGACCTCGTGATCCGCGAAGACGGCGACGACCTGATCTTCTCGGGCCGCAAGTCGTTCTCCACCGGGGGCCGGGTGTCCGACCTCACCGTGCTCGAGGGGGTGCTGGAGGGGACCGACACGCACATCTTCGCGATCGTTCCCACCGCGCAAGAGGGCATCGTCTTCGCGGGCGACTGGGACAACCTCGGCCAGCGTCTGACCGAGTCGGGTTCGGTCGAGATCCGCGACGTGCGGGTTCCCTGGTCGGATGCCGCGGGCTTCGTCGACAAGCAATTCCGGCCGCTCGTCTACAACACCCTCAACGTCCCCGCGATCCAGCTCGTCTTCGCGAACTTCTACCTGGGCATCGCGCAGGGAGCCCTCGAGACCGCCGCGGCCTACACGCGCGACCGCACTCGCCCGTGGCCGTATGGCGGCGACGACAAGCAGCGCGCGACCGATGAGTGGTACCTGCTCGAGGGCTACGGGACGCTGCAGTCGAAGATCTGGGCCGACGAAGCGTTGCTCGACGCGGTCGGGGCCGAGATCAGCGCCGTGCTGCACGCGCCGCGCGAGGACGTGACCGAGCGTCGCCGCGGCGACATCGCGGTCCGCGTCGCCGCCGGAAAGCTCCGCATCGTCGACGACGGCCTCGAGGTGGCCTCGAAGATCTACGAACTGACCGGCGCCCGTGCGACGGCGAACGCCGTCGGCCTCGACATCTTCTGGCGCAACCTCCGCACGCACAGCCTGCACGATCCGATCGCCTACAAGAAGCGCGAGGTGGGCGAGTACGTGCTCCTCAATCAGGTGCCCGCACCCACCTGGTACACCTGACCGGTCGGGCGCGGGGCGAGCGCGTGTGCGCCGGCCCCGCGCCGTCCGGCCCACCCACCCCGGGCATCAGTCGCCCGCGGTCATCCACGCCTGTCCCCGCACGCGCAGCCCGAGGGTGAGCGCCCGCGCGAGCATGTACACGCCGAAGAACGCCACCGCCAACCAGGCGAGCCCGACGGCTCCGCCCCCCGCGAACAGGGCCACCAGGATCAGCGCCGGAACGTAGGGCACGAGGTTCAGCAGCCCCGCGAGGGCCAGGTAGCGCGCGTCACCGGCCCCGATCAGCACGCCATCGAGCACGAAGACGAATCCCGCCAGCGGCTGCGCGACCGCGAGCACGAGCAGCGCCGGCTGGATGAGCGCGGCGATCTCGGCGTCTCCCGTGAAGACGAGACCGATGACACCCGAGGCGGCCGCCAGCACCGCCCCCACCGCCACCCCGAACCAGATGCCCCAGGCGCTCGTGCGCGTGAGCACCCGCCCGGCGGTGACGGTGTCGGCGGCGCCCAGCGAGCTGCCGATCAGCGCTTGGGCGGCGATCGCCAGGGCATCGAGGGCGAAAGCCGCCGTTGAGAAGATCGTGAACGCGATCTGCCAGCCGGCGAGCTCCGCCGAGCCGAGGCCCGTGGCGACGGCGACCGTGGCCAGGAACGCCGCGCGCAGGCTGACCGTGCGCAGGAACAGCCATCCGCCCGAACGCACGGTGCCGCCGAGGCTCTCACGCTGCATGCGGAGCGATGCCGTGTGCACTCGCGCCAGCCGCCGCGCGACGAGCACGTACGCACCGACCATTCCCCACTGCGCGACGACCGTGCCGATCGCGGAACCGGCGATCCCCCAGCCGAAGCCGTAGATGAAGAGGGCGTTGAGAACGGCGTTCGCACCGAACCCGAGGCCCGCGATCCACAGAGGGGTGACGGTGTTCTGCATTCCCCGCAGCAGGCCGGTGGCGGCGAACACGACGAGCATGGCCGGCAGGCCCCACATCGAGATCGCGAGGTAGGTGCGCGCGTTCTCGGCGACATCGGGAGCGGCACCGAAAAGATCGACGACGGCGGGGGTGGCGAGCGACCCCGCCGCGGCCAGAAGAGCGCCCAGGCACAGCGCGAGCCACATGCCGTCGATCCCCACCCGCACGGCCCGGCCGTATTCGCCGGCGCCGTAGCGGCGCGCCACGGCAGGGGTGGTCGAGTAAGCGAGGAACACCATGAGGCCGACGATCGTCTGCAGGACGGCCCCGGCGATGCCCAGGCCCGCGAGCGGAGCGACGCCCAGGTGGCCCACCATCGCCGCGTCGACGATGAGGAACAGCGGCTCGGCGATGAGCGCGCCCAGAGCAGGCAGGGCGAGCCCCAGGATCGAGCGGTTCAGCGTCGTCGGCGGAGGGGTCGTCACGGTCCGAGCCTAGGGCGGGGTGCCGACACCGCCGCGGCGGCGCACCCGCGGCGGTGAGGGCCGTTCCGAGCCCTCGTGGATGTGTGGCACTTATCCTGTCTCCATGACCGACACCCCCCGCTCCGGTCTCGCGCTCGACGAGCTCAGCGACGAGATCCGCCCGCAGGACGACCTGTTCCGCCACGTGAACGGCAGCTGGCTCGATCGCACCGAGATCCCCGACGACAAGGCCCGTTGGGGCTCGTTCCACCTCATCGCCGAGCAGGCCGAGGCGGATGTGCGCACCATCGTCGAGGAGTCGCAGGATGCCGAGCCGGGCAGCGAAGCCCGCAAGATCGGCGACCTGTTCGCGAGCTTCATGGACACCGACCGCATCGAGGCCGCCGGCCGTGAGCCGCTTGCGCCGCAACTCGACCGGGTCGACGGCGTCGACGACATCCCCTCGCTCCTCCGGCTCATCGGCGAGCTCGAGCGCGACGGGATCAGCGGCCTGCTGACGCTGTTCGTCGAGCCCGACCCGGGCGACCCGACCCGCTACGTGCCCGTCCTGTACCAGGGCGGGATCTCGCTGCCCGACGAGAGCTACTACCGCCTCGACAACTTCGACGAGACCCGCACGGCCTACCGCGCCCACATCGCGCGCATCCTCGAGCTGGCCGGGGTCGCCGAGGCGGCGGCATCCGCAGATCGGACCTTCGCCCTCGAGACCGACCTCGCCGCGCACCACTGGTCGCGCGAAGACAGCCGCGACTCGGTCAAGACCTACAACCTGAAGTCGTGGGACGACACGGTCGCCCTCGCCGGGGTCGACCTCGAGCCGTGGCGCGCGGGAGTCGCCCCGGGGCACGAGGGCGCGCTCGACGAGGCCGTCGTGTATCAGCCGAGCTTCATCGAATCTCTGGGCACCCTGCTCGTCGAGGAGCGCCTCGACGACTGGAAGGCGTGGCTGCGTTTCAAGATCGTGCACGCCGCCGCGGCCTTCCTTTCCGACGCCTTCGTCGCCGAGAACTTCGCGTTCTACGGCACGCAGCTCACCGGTGTCCCGGTGAACCGCGAGCGCTGGAAGCGCGGCGTGAGCCTCGTCGAGGCGGCCCTGGGCGAGGCGATCGGAAAGGTGTACGTCGAGCGTCATTTCCAGCCCGCGGCCAAAGACGCCATGGACGGCCTCGTCGCGAACCTCATCGAGGCGTACCGCCGCTCGATCCAGGGGCTGTCGTGGATGACCGACGAGACGCGCCAGCGCGCCCTCGCGAAGCTCGACACCTTCGTCCCGAAGATCGGCTACCCCGTGCGATGGAAGGACTACTCCGACCTCGAGATCGTCGCCGACGACCTCGTCGGCAACGTCCGCCGGGCGCACGTGTGGGAGCACGACCGTCAGCTCGCCAAGGTCGGTCAGCCGATCGACCGTGACGAGTGGTACATGACCCCGCAGACGGTCAACGCGTACTACAACCCGCTCATGAATGAGATCGTGTTCCCCGCGGCGATCCTGCAGTATCCCTTCTTCGACGCCGACCGCGACGCGGCCGCCAACTACGGCGGCATCGGGGCGGTCATCGGTCACGAGATCGGTCACGGCTTCGACGACCAGGGCAGCCGCTTCGACGCCGACGGGTCGCTGCGCGACTGGTGGACGGATGCCGACCGCTCGGCGTTCGAGGAGCGCACCAAGGCCCTCATCGCCCAGTACGAGGCCCTCGTCCCCCAGGGACTCAGCGCCGAGCACCACGTCAACGGGGCTCTCACGATCGGCGAGAACATCGGCGATCTCGGGGGACTCGGCATCGCGATCGCCGCATATCGGCTCTTCCTCGAGAGCCAGGGCGAGACCGACCTCGACGGCCCGGTGGTCGACGGGTACACCGGTATCCAGCGGCTCCTGCTCAGCTGGGCCCAGATCTGGCAGCAGAAGGGCCGGGATGCCGAGACCATCCGCCTGCTCACGATCGATCCCCACTCGCCGAACGAGTTCCGTTGCAATCAGATCGTGCGTAACATCGACGCGTTCTACGAAGCGTTCGAGGTCACCGAGGGCGATGCCCTTTGGCTCGACGCGGACCAGCGCGTCACCATCTGGTGAGGCTCTGTTTGTTGCTCTCCTGACGCGGAAGGAGCCACGCTCGTGGGCATGCCCCCGGTTCCCGAGCCCGCCCTGCCCGAGCCCGCGGGTGGGCCGGTGGAGTCGTCGCGACGCGACGCCCCGGCCCTCCGCGGCGCCGGACGGAAGGGGCCGAAACGCCTGCCCCGCCGCGCGGCTGCCGGTCGCCGGTCGTTCACGGCCACCCTTCGTTCCCTCGATGAGCTCGCCGCGTCCGGCGCCAAGGTGTCGGTGCGTATCGACGACCTCGACGGGGGATCGGCCCCCGTGCTCGCGGGCGACGATTTCGTCACGTTGCCCGTGGGGGGCCTCGGCGTGGTGCCGCTGCTCATCGAGGCGGCGGCCGCCTTCGAGTCGGGGCGCCTCGAGCCCCTCGAGATCATCGATCGGGCGACCGTCCACGGCGCCGCCCACGGCGGGGTCTGGCAGCATCTGAAGGCCCCGGCCCTGCCCCTGGCCGACGTGGCGATGCTCGCGGCATCCTCCGGCGACGCGCTTGCCGTCAACGCCCTGCTGCACCGGGTGGGCCTGCAATCGGTGCGCGCGCGGGTCGAGCAGCTGGGGCTGCGTCGCACGGCCCTGCTCGACCGCTTCCGCGACGACCGGGGTCCCGACGATGCTCCCCATCTGGCCCTCTCGACGGCCCGGGAGATGGCGCAGGTGTTCGCAGGACTGGTGAACTCCACGATCGTCTCGCCCGGGGTGAGCGCCCAGGTCGCGGAATGGCTGAGTCTGAACCACGACCTCTCACTCGTGGCATCCGCCACCGGCCTCGATCCCTTCGCGCACGAGAACGACCAGCACGGGCTGCTGTTCATCAACAAGACCGGCCGTGCTCCGGGCGTCCGCGCCGAGGCGGGTGTGCTCGGCGGACCCCGCGCCGGCATCTCGTACGCGCTGATCGTGAACTTCGACGACCTCTCGATCGCCCACCGCCTGCGCGCGCACGACGCCTTCCGCGTGCTCGGGGTCGAGCTCATGGAGTACGTGTACTGAGGAGCGCTCAGGCGGTGCGCACACGCCAGACGCTGCGCGAGCAGGTCGCGAAGACCGTCGCCAGCACGATGACCGCCGCGCACCCGAGAAGCACCGGGGGCGCCCCGAACGCGTGCGCCAGCGGCCCGACCAGGATCTCGCCGAGCGGGACCGCTACGAACGAGCCGACCATGTCGTACGAGTACACCCGCGAGAGCGCTTCGCGGGGGACCTGGGTCTGCAGCGACTGATCCCAGGCGATCGCGAACAGCTCGATCGCCAACCCCCCGACGGCGAACGCGACGACCAGCAGTGCGAGCATCGGCTGAACCGCGAGCACGGCGACGGGAAGGGCGACGGAGGCCATTCCCGCGACGCCGAGACCGAGGGCGCGTCGCGGGTGCCAGCGCAGGGCGATCACGGCGCCGATCGCGAGACCCGCGGTCTGCGCGGCGACGACGAGCCCCCACCCACCGCGACCGAAGGTCCCGTCGGCCACGAGAGGGCCGAGCACGGTGGTGGCTCCGACGAACGCGGCATTGAGGACGGCGAACTGCAGGACGACGATCCAGATCCATCGTCGGCTCGCGAATTCGCGCCATCCCTCGCGCAGGTCGGCCCACACCGATGCCGTCGCGCCGGGGTCCGTGGCATCCGCTCTCCGGGGGAGGCGCAGTCGGGTGAAGAACACCGCCGCGACGGCGAACGCCGCCGCGTCGATCGCCAGGCCCCACCCGGGGCCGACGGCGGCGACCACCACGGCCCCCGCGGAGGCGCCGACGATACTGCCGCCGTTCAGGCCGAGGCGCAGCAGCGCGTTCGCCGGTCGCAGCAGCGTGACCGGAACGGTGTCGGGGACGAGGGCGGCCGTCGCCGGCAGGCTCACCGCCGCGACGGCACCGTTGACGACGCTGAGCAGGACGAGGATCGGGATGCCGGCGGTTCCGGTGATCACGAGCGCGGCGATCGTGCCCTGGGTGGCGGCCGCTGCCAGCGAAGAGCCCACCAGCACCGCCCCGCGGGGGAGGCGGTCGGCGAGCACGCCCCCGAAGAGCAGCATCGCGACATTCGCGATCGACCGGGCCGCCACGACGAGGCCCAGATCGGCGGCGGACCCGGTCAGATCGAGAACGGCGAAGGCGAGAGCGATGGGCGCGACGGCGTTGCCGACGATCGTCGTGGTGCGGGCGACGAGCAGCCAGCGGAACGGCGCGTGGGCGAGGGCGCCGGTCACCGAGGTCGCCGCAGGGGGAAGAGGGCCGCGGTCACCGAGACCGGTCGCGTCCCGGGGGTGCGGGGCGGTTGGGCTGCCGCGTGCAGAAGGGCCGACGCCTCGCCGACGTGCCGCACGATGCGGCTCCAGATCTGCGGGTCGACCCAGAGCTCGGCATCCGTGGTCAGAGCCGGTCCGTCGATGCGCGCGCGTGTGCGGCGGCGGAGTTCGTCGACGAGCGCTTCCATGTCGTCTTGTTCGCCCTCGGGTGCGCGCTCGCCGACGTGCGCGTCGGGGTCGTATCGCTGCGACGAGCTCTCGTGGCGGTAGCGTCGCGCCTCGCCGCCGCGTACGCGTACGACCTCCACGACGCGGATCAGCCCCGCCCGTTCGAGCACTCGCAGGTGGTAGCTCGCCGATGCCTGCGAGACGTCGAGTTCGCGCCCGGCCTCCGCCGCGCTCATCGCGGCCCCGGTGAGCAGCGACAGCAGGCGCAGGCGCAGGGGGTGTGCGGTGGCGCGCAGTTCGTCGATCCGGGACATCCCGTCATCGTGGCGCGTCCGGATCGAACCGTCAAACAGGTCTTTGGGGGTTGGCGCCCCGGTCGCCGTCCGGGCGCCGTCCGGGTCGCCGGCTGGGTCACCGGCCGGGTCACCGAGGTCGCATCCGTTCGTCGAGGTCGTACGCGTTTGTGACCGATCGCGTGCGTTCTCGCGAAACGTGTGCGTTCTCGGCGCCGCGTGCCGGGAGCTAGAAGACGATCGTGTGGTTGCCGTGGCGGATGATGCGGTCTTCGGCGTGCCACAGGACCGCGCGAGAGAGCACCTGGCGTTCGACGTCGGCGCCGCGGCGGGCGAGCTCCGCGGAGGAATCGGCGTGCGTGACGCGGACGGTGTCCTGCTCGATGATCGGACCCTCGTCGAGGTCGCTCGTGACGTAGTGCGAGGTCGCTCCGATGAGCTTGACGCCGCGTTCCTTGGCTTTCTTGTACGGCTCGGCGCCGACGAAGGCCGGCAGGAACGAGTGGTGGATGTTGATCACCGGCACTCCGATCTTCTCGAGGAAGTCGGAGGAGAGAATCTGCATGTACCGCGCGAGCACGACGAAGTCGACGTTGCCGACGAGCAGCTCGAGGATGCGGGCCTCGGATGCCGACTTGTCGGGGCCCGGCGTCGAGGGCACGTGGAAGAAGGGCACACCGAACGAGCGCACGTCTTCGGCGGCGGTGGTGTGGTTCGACACGACCATGGGGATGCTGACCGGCAGGTCGCCCCGGCGATGACGCCACAGCAGGTCGAGCAGGCAGTGGTCCTGCTTCGAGGCGAGGATCGCCATGCGCTTCGGCGTCGACAGGTCGGTGAGGGTCCACTCGAGCTCGAAGCCCTCGCCGAGGGTCGTGGCGAGGTCGGCCTCGATGTCGGGCAGGGCGACCGACAGGTTGGGACGGTGGAACACGACCCGCTGGAAGTAGGCGCCGCCGCGAGGGTCGTCGGAGTACTGGTCGAAGGCGACGATGTTGCCGCCCTGGCGGGCGATGAGCGCCGAGACCGCGGCGATGATGCCGGGGGTGTCACTGCCGTGGACGATGAGGCACGC
>Ga0308159_1004014_pt1 | contig 13951 bp, 15 predicted proteins | sample PhyCR1_FD_201040 | JGI IMG/M metagenome (GOLD analysis project Ga0308159, IMG submission 201040) | Phyllosphere microbial communities from UC Gill Tract Community Farm, Albany, California, United States - DLSLC.R1 | ecosystem: Host-associated > Plants > Phyllosphere > Unclassified | place: USA... | reverse complement strand
GAAGTGCCCAGTGTTCAGCGAGGGCGCGCAAGACGCGCTTGGGTTCGATCATCGGAATGGCCGGCTGGTTGGCGGTTAAAAGCCGCGATTGTACTGCATCGAAGCCGATGCGATTCACTCTCGGGACGGACTGCTGCCTTTCTTTTCAATCAAGTGCATCGATCAACAGCAGGCGATCTTGAGCGAAGGGCGGTAGAATCAGCGCACTTTCAGTTATCCACAAGTGGCCGACCCTTGCTTATCGAGTCCCGCCGCCGCGCCTATTTGAACGCCATGCAGGTGGTCAACTGGCTGCCGCGCACCGAATTGCCCTTCGCCGCGCCGTCCCGTCCCGAGTTGCTGGACATGCCCGAGCCTGAGCCAGAAGTGCCCGTCGTGGCTGCGCCTGAGGCCGAGGCACCGGTGCAGCCGGCGGTCGCGCGGCCGAGCGAACGGCCGAAAATCGAAGTGCCACGGCCTTCGCTGGCCAGTACCCGCCATGGCGCCAAACCGGTGGAAGAGGCCGACGCCACGCCGGTCGTCGCCAAACCCGCGCCGGTGCCGCCGCCGCGTTTTGCCCTGCAATTGCTGCGCGCCGGGCGCTGCCTGCTGCTGGTCGAGTTACCCACAGGCGAAGCGTTCCAGAGCCGCGATCCGGCTTATCTGTTGCTCAAAGACATGCTGCGCGCCGCCGGTCTGCCGGATGCGCCGCAAATCGTCGGTGAGCCGGTGCGCTGGCCGTGGCTCAATCGCGGCACGCTGGACCAAGGCCCGGACGCGGCGCGTGACTTCGTCCAGGGTTTCCTCTCGGTTCAAATGGAAGCGGCACCCTGCGCCTGCCTTTGGCTGATCGGTCTGCCGGCCGTGCGCTTTGCCGGTGAAGCGGACGCCGAGGCGTTCAATCGTGAATTGCAGATCGAAGGTCTGGGCTCGGCCTGGGCGATTCCCGGTCTGGAATTGTTAATGGAAGAGCCGCAGCGCAAAGCCGCTGTGTGGCAAGCCATGCGTCGGCTGATGGCGCGCTGGAAAGAATCGAATGAGTGACGCGGTAACCTTCCGCCCGATGACCGAGGCGGATCTCGAGGCAGTGTTGAAAATCGAGTACGCCGCCTACAGCCATCCGTGGACCCGGGGGATTTTTCTCGACGGCCTCGGCAAGTACCAGATCTGGCTGATGTTCGAAGGCCAGCAGCAGGTCGGGCATGGTGTGGTGCAGATCATTCTCGACGAGGCGCACCTGCTCAACATCACGGTCAAACCCGAGAATCAGGGGCGTGGGCTGGGGCTGACGTTGCTGGAGCATTTGATGTCGATTGCCTACAAGGCTGACGCTCGGGAGTGCTTTCTGGAAGTGCGCGACAGCAATACCGCAGCGTTCAGGTTGTATGAGCGGTATGGCTTCAACGAGATTGGCCGGCGTCGGGATTATTATCCGGCGGTGGGCGGGCGTGAGGATGCGGTGGTGATGGCCTGCACTTTGGTGGATTGAAGGAGTTTAAAAGCTTCGCGAGCAGGCTCGCTCCCACATTGGGTTTTGGGATCAACCCGGAACCCTGTGGGAGCGAGCCTGCTCGCGAAGGGGGCTGTCAGGCAACGAAGATCAGCGCTTGCCATCCAGCGGATCCAGATCCGCCAGTTCAGCCTCATCCAGCCCGTCACCGCCGCCGATGTCATCTTCACCGACCTCGCTTAGATCCCAGTCCGCCGGATTGCCCTCGCCAATTTCCTCGGCATCGCGCGCGCCATCCTCGCGAATCAGTGTTTCCGGGCTCAGATCGTCGTCAGTCGGCTGACGATCATCGACCGAACCGCCAGTCAGACCTGCCTCACGTACGCGCTCATCGGGCATCAGCTGTTCGCGTTCACGTTCAGGAATCTCATCACCGATCTTCGCGCTGGGCTCTTCGTCGTCAAAATCCAGCTCATGCACCGAACCCATGCGGTCTTCGTTATCATCGATGGGCTCCGGTTGCGCCGCATCGTAGGGGCGTCGTGAATCAGTCATGGCAAATCCTCATACTGTGGGCCTTACTTGGAGTGGACTCATCCGGCGCACGAGAATTCCAACGGAAACACTTTGCCCCACCGGCGTGACTCCGACGGGCGGTTGTCTATCAAACCAGCGCATCTTTCTTGAGGCCTTATCCATGCACGACTTACAAGACCTGATTGACAACAACGAGCGTTGGGCTGACGCGATCACCAAGGAAGACCCGGATTTCTTCGCCAAACTGGCGCGCCAGCAGACGCCCGAGTACCTGTGGATCGGCTGTTCCGACGCGCGGGTGCCGGCCAACGAAATCGTCGGCATGCTGCCGGGCGATCTGTTCGTGCACCGCAACGTCGCCAACGTGGTGCTGCACACCGACCTCAACTGCCTGTCGGTGATCCAGTACGCGGTGGACGTGCTCAAGGTCAAACACATCCTCGTCACCGGCCACTATGGCTGCGGTGGTGTGCGCGCGTCGATGCAGGACCGCCAGTTCGGTCTGATCGATGGCTGGCTGCGTTCGATCCGCGATCTGTACTACGAAAAGCGCGAAGAGCTGGCCAAGCTGCCGACCGAAGAAGAGCAGGTCGACCGGATGTGCGAACTCAACGTCATCCAGCAAGTGGCGAACGTCGCGCACACCAGCATCATCCAGAACGCCTGGCATCGCGGGCAGAGCCTGTCGATCCACGGCTGCATTTACGGCATCAAGGATGGCCGCTGGAAAAGTCTGAACACCACCATCAGCGGGTTCGAGCAACTGCCGCCGCAGTATCGTCTGCGCCCGGTGGGTCCGGCCTAAAGACGCTTGGCGCCCGCCGATTGCCGCCAACGCTGAAGAAAGCGCTCGCCTTCGAGGCTCGGCGGTTCGTCGAAACCGGTGATCCAGCCGCGACAACGCGATGAGCCGCAACCGCAGGCAAACTGGCGTAACAGTTTGTCTTCGGTAGCGGCGTAATCAATGCTCAGATGCTCGCCGCGCTGAATGTCCTTGAGCGACCACAGCCACAATTCGGTCATGTCGAGAAACGTGTTGGGATCGCAGGCGTGTTCCAGTAATCCGCAAAAGCGCGGGTCGTACAGGTGAATGCCGCTGAGCAGTTGGCGGGTTTGCCGGCAGCGATAAGGCAGCAATTGCCCGGACACCCGGCACATCCGATGCGTACCCAGAAAATCCCGGCGGGCGGCGATTGCCACCGGGTTGGCGTAAGGGTCGTGAATAATTTCAAAGTCGGCACTGGACGGAAACCCAAGGCGTACGGGCAGGCCGGAGAAAGGGTAAATGCCTTCGGTATCGTGCGGGGCAGAGCCTGCCACGGCGTGGGTATTCATAACCATCCTTTGTCGCGCGATATGCGACTCTGCCGGGACGACGTCCTGTCGGCCCTCCTGTAAAACATGGATCCAAGCTAGTGCTTAAAGGTATAGCCGGTCTACTGTCATATCTGACAGCGAGAATTGCGTATTCCCGCGTCAGCCAAGGCTGACACGGGAGCCACGTCGTCGTGTTTACAGGTGCGGGGCGGGGATGGCGGTAGCCGGAAGGGGCGCTTTCAACTGTTGCAGTTGGGCTTTGACAGGCGGGGTCGCGCACTGCGTTGCCGCCTGCTCCGGTGTCAGGTTGCGGATCGAGATATAGAACAGTTCGCAGGTTTTGACTTTCTGCGTCACCTGCCAGGTTTGCGTGCAAGTGTTGAGCGTGGTCTGCGCGTTGCTGCCGGGTCTGCTGCCCATGCCGGCCTGCCAGCAGGCGGCGCTCAAATCCTGGCCCATGACTTTCAGGCCGGCGGCATCCGCTTTGGCCTGCGCATCGTCACCGGTATAGCTTTTCGGGTCGGCGGCGTACCAGATGTAGCTAGGGTGGTTGGAGCCGAGCACCGGCACGTTCACGCCTTCGCTCGGGCTGATGGTCGCCAGGCCCAATACGCTAACGGTCGGCCCGTATTGCTGTTTGATCCAGTTACGCACCGGCGCACCGAAAGCGACCATCGGCAGCGTCGTGCCGCTGGTGGTCTGGCTGAACTGTTTGACCAGCGTGGTCTGATAATCCTTGAAATAGTCGTACACGCCTTCCAGGTCGCTACCGGCATTGGACGGCGCGGCAATCGGGGCGATGTCGATGATGGTCTGATAAGCCGGCGTCTGCTCGGCGGGAATGCCATTGTCAGCGAGCAACGTCGCCCAGCGATCGGTGGTGTTCGAGCGCAAGTAATCCTGCGCCTGAGTCAGTGAGTAATCCGGCGGGAAGTGCAGCAGCTCGATGCTTTTGCGGTTTTCCAAGGCCATGCCCAGCGGCAGGAACAGATACCAGCTGTAAGCCCATTTGCCATCGGCGTTGAGCTTGCTGGCACCGCTGTAGGCCAGATCCCCCGCATCAAGCAGTGCGGTCAGCGCTTTGTCGTAACCCTGCGGCACACCAGAGATTTCGGCGTAAAGCTGGTCGTTGTCGGTTTTCACCAGCACTTTGGCGTCGGCATAACCATCACGTTGCACGCTCTGGGTCAGGTAATGAGCGACAGTCTGTTCCAGCGTCCAGTTGCGAAAGCAGATCACGCTGCAGTTGTTTGGGTAAGCGAAGAGGCGGGTAACGCGTTCGGTGCTGCCCAGTTTCAGATCGACATCGGCATGGGCGGCGGCGCTCAGCGTCAGTGCGGTGAGGGCCAGGGCGGCGGGGGAAAGTCCTGCGAACTTGAACATGCTCAGATCCTTTTCAGCGTGGGGTTCCCGCGAGTGTCGGGGCCGGCTCATAGTGGATCAGTGGCGTTTGACAGAAAAGCGGTTGGTTGTGATTCTTTCATGAGTGCTTCGATCCGGCAGCAAACATGCCATGTAACGACTGGGACAATCCGTGCGGTGCCTGGCGCGCCTCCCCACTGCTAGACTGCAGCAACTGTCTTTTTCACGAGTGAGCCATGAAACCTTCCACTGCTCTCGATTTGCAAAGGTCCGCCGTCCGCGAAGTGATCGGTCGCTTTCGTGTGGCCAACCCACGCGTGTTTGGTTCGGCATTGCTCGGAACGGATCTGGACGGGAGCGATCTTGATTTGCTGGTGGATCCGCTACCCGGCACTACGCTGTTTGATCTGGGCGGGCTTCAGGTTGAGCTTGAGGATTTGCTGGGCGTTGCGGTCGAAGTGCTGACTCCCGGAGACCTGCCACCGAAATTTCGCCAGCAGGTGCTTGATCAGGCGCGACCCGTATGAACGAGAATCGGCTTGCTGACTACCTCGAACATATCCGCCAGGCCGCAAGCGATGCGCTTGTCTTCGTTGAGGGATTGAACAAGGAGGAATTCGCCGAGGACAAGCGAACCCAACAAGCCGTGATCATGAGCCTGATCATCATTGGCGAGGCAGCGACCAAAACCATGGATCGTTATCCTGAGTTCACTGTTGAAAACGCTCAGGTGCCATGGCGCAGCATGCGCGGGATGCGCAATCGAATTGCCCACGGCTATTTCGATATCAATCTGGATGTAGTTTGGGAAACCGTCCAGGTTGCTTTGCCTGCATTGTTGGACTCCCTTCCCACCGATCAGGGTTGAATGCACCTGCTCACGGGCAGGTGCATTTAAAACAGCTTACGGCATCACCGGCGGCGTATACGCCAGCGTCGTCCCCAACGCCCACAGCAGCACCAGCACCAGCGGCGTATGCACCAGCAACTGCACGAACGAGAAGCCGATCAGATCCCGCGCCTTCAAGCCGAGTACGCCGAGCAGCGGCAGCATGTAGAACGGGTTGATCAGGTTCGGCAGCGCTTCGGCGGCGTTGTAGATCTGCACCGCCCAGCCCAGGTGGTACTGCAAGTCGTTGGCGACCTGCATCACGTACGGCGCTTCGATGATCCACTTGCCGCCGCCGGACGGAATGAAGAAACCGAGAATTGCCGAATAAACGCCCATCAGCAGCGCATAGGTGTCATGCGAGGCGATGCTGACGAAGAACGTCGAGATGTGATGCGCCAGGGTTTGTGCGTCGGCGCCTTTGACGGTCGTCATCAACGCGGCGATCGAGCCGTACAGCGGGAACTGGATCAGCACGCCAGTAGTAGTCGGCACGGCGCGCGCCACCGCATCGAGGAAGCTGCGCGGGCGCCAGTGCAGCAGGGCGCCAAGCATGATGAACAGGAAATTGTAGGTGTTGAGCCCGGAAATCGCGGTGATTGCCGGTTTCGTCGAGAACTCGTGAAACAGCCATCCCGCTGCCAGCAGCACCAGCACGATAATCAACAGCGGGCTGTGTTCCAGCCATTCGCCCGGTCGCGTGCGCGGTTGCAGTGGCGGCAGGTTGAACGCCGGGTCGATGCCGCAGGCCTTGGCGTCGCGCGCTGAGTTAGGGCCGGGTGCAGTGGCGTACGCGATGATGATCGAGATTACGATGAGCGCCAGCAGCATCACGCCCGACTGCCAGAGGAAAATCGTTTCGGTGAACGGAATCACCCCGGTGATCGACAGGATCGACGGCGGCAGGCTGGCAGGGTTGGCCTGCAGTTGCGCGGCGGACGACGACAAACCCAGCGCCCATACCGCGCCAAGGCCCAGATAGGCCGCCGCACCGGCGGCGCGGTAATCCATTTTCAGGTCGGTACGACGAGCGAGGGCACGCACCAGCAAACCGCCGAAGACCAGCGACAAGCCCCAGTTGAGCAACGATGCGACCATCGAGATCAACGCCACCCAGGCCACGGCGGAGCGGCCGTTTTTCGGGATCCGCGCCAGTCGGTCGATCAGTTTGACCGCAGGCGGAGAGCTGGCGACCACGTAACCGCCGATCACCACGAAGGCCATTTGCATGGTGAACGGGATCAGGCTCCAGAAGCCGTCGCCGAAGGCCATTGCTGCCGCCGTCGGTTTGGCGCCCATCGCCAGCGTGGCGAGGGCGACGATGATCACGGCCAACGCAGCGAATACCCAGGAATCGGGAAACCAGCGTTCGGCAAAACTTGAACAGCGCAGGGCAAAGCGCGCAGAGCGGCTATCTTCGATATCAACGGCCACGGGGAATACCTCGGAATTTTTATGGTTATTGTGGTCCGCAGGAACGCTCGCCGATCTCGACAACACAGAGATCCCTGTGGGAGCGAGCCTGCTCGCGAAGAGGTCGGCACATTCAACATTGAAGTTGGCTGGGCTGGCGCTTTCGCGAGCAGGCTCGCTCTCACATGGGGCTCACGGCGGTTGGCCGGCGTTGGCGTGGTCCCGCTGGACAGGCATTAACAGTAATTCAACTGCCGATGCTTTGTGAGCAGGTTTTGCAAAACCGGGACTATGGTCTAACGGCTTGTCCCCCCGCCCATTTGCGTAGACCATGGGCGCCTTGGTTTTCTGCCTGATCCAGAGTTCTTTGCGATGACTGCCCAAACCCCGGCCAGACCTGCGCCGTTCAGCCGCTCCGACTACAAGACCCTCGGCCTTGCGGCCCTTGGCGGGGCGCTGGAAATTTACGACTTCATCATTTTCGTATTTTTTGCCCTGACCCTCAGTCAGTTGTTCTTCCCGCCGGAAATGCCCGAGTGGCTGCGGCTGCTGCAGAGCTTCGGCATCTTCGTCACCGGTTATCTGGCACGGCCGCTGGGCGGCATCCTGATGGCGCATTTCGCCGACCGTCTGGGGCGCAAAAAAGTTTTCAGCCTGAGCATCCTGATGATGGCGCTGCCGTGCCTGCTGATCGGGATCATGCCGACTTATGCCCAGATCGGTTATTTCGCGCCGCTGCTGTTGCTGGCGCTGCGCATCCTTCAGGGCGCAGCCGTGGGCGGCGAAGTGCCGAGCGCCTGGGTGTTCGTCGCCGAACACGCGCCAGCCGGACATCGCGGGTATGCCCTGGGCTTTTTGCAGGCCGGGCTGACCTTCGGTTACCTGATCGGCGCACTGACCGCGACCTTCCTCGCCCAAGTATTCACTCCAGCGGAAATTCTTGATTACGCCTGGCGCTATCCCTTCCTGCTCGGCGGTGTGTTCGGCGTGATTGGGGTTTATCTGCGGCGCTGGTTGAGTGAAACACCGGTATTTGTGGCCATGGAAGCGCAGCGTGAAGCGCGCATCGAACTGCCGCTGCGCACCGTGCTGCGCGAGCATCGCTTGGCGATGTTGCCGGCGATGCTGCTGACCTGCGTGCTGACGTCGGCGGTGGTGGTGTTCGTGGTGATCACGCCGACGATGATGCAAAAGACGTTTGGCATGACCGCCAGCCACACCTTCGCCCTCAGTGCACTGGGCATCGTTTTTCTCAACATCGGTTGCGTGCTCGCCGGTCTGCTGGTCGATCGCATTGGCGCCTGGCGCACGGTCATGCTCTATAGCCTGTTACTGCCGCTGGGCATCGGCGTGCTGTATGCCTGTCTGATCGCAGGCGGGCAGTGGATTGGCCTGGCCTATGCCGTGGCCGGGCTCGGTTGCGGAGTCGTCGGCGCAGTGCCTTCGGTGATGGTCGGGCTGTTTCCAGCGCGTATTCGCGTGTCGGGCATTTCCTTTACCTACAACATTGCCTATGCGGCGTGGGCGAGCATCACCCCGCTGCTGCTGATCGGATTGATGCCGTGGAGCCCTTGGATCTGCGTAATGTTCTGCGCAGTGATGGGCGTGGTGGGCATTCTCACGGCAGGTTATTTCGGCGCTCGCATGCCTCGCACAGGACCGTGCCAGGCTGCCGGCGCTGCATGAGCCGGAACCGCTGAACTATTTTCGACTGACGGGTATCGAGGCCGCTTCAGAAAAGCTCCGCAAGGCCGATGGCTAGGTTGTACGCCGCGTTCAACCCTGCCATTGGTGCTTTCCCATGTTCAATAAACGCTTGAAGCAAGAGCTGGCCGCTCTCCGTGAAGAACTCTCCAGCCTTGTGCAAGTGAAGGAAAGCCTGGAAAGCGAGATGCTGGCGCTGACGCTTGAACCCGACGGGCGGATTCGGTCGGTCAACCAGAATTTCCTTGGCGAGATGTCCTATAAAAGCCAGGACCTGATCGGCCGGGCGCTCGAGGACATCGTCCCGGCCCACGTCAAAACCGACGAATTCCACCTGCGCTTCAAGAACGCGATGACCCGTGGCGAGCATTTCGCCGGTGCGGTGCGTCTGTTGCGTGGCAATGGCGAGGAAGCGTGGCTGCGCTCGATCGTCCAGCCGGTGCGTGCTTCCGATGGCCGGATCCGACACATTTCGTTCTACGCCAGCGACCTGACCCGTACCATCGAAGCCTCCCGCGAGCATGAAAACCTGATCGGCGCACTGGTGCGCTCGACCGCTGTGATCGAATTCGATCTTAACGGTAACGTGCTGACGGCCAACGATCGGTTTCTCAACGGCATGGGTTACAGCCTGGCGCAGATCAAGGGCAAACATCACCGCACGTTCTGCGCGCCGGAGGAATACAACAGTGGCGAATATCAGAATTTCTGGCGGCGCTTGAACAATGGTGAGTTCGTCGCGGGTCGTTTCAAGCGTATCGACAGCCATGGCCGCGATGTCTGGCTGGAAGCGTCCTATAACCCGGTGGTTGATGCCAACGACAAACTGTACAAGGTAGTGAAGTTCGCCACGGTCATTACCGATCAGGTCAACCGCGAGCAAGCCGTTGCCGACGCGGCCAGCATTGCCTACAGCACCTCGCAACAAACCGACAGCACGGCGCAACGTGGCACCACCGTGGTCACCGAGGCGGTCAACGTCATGCGTGATCTGTCGCGACACATGCAAGCGGCGGGCGAGGGCATTGAGGCACTGAACGAGCAGTCGCAGGTGATCGGCACCATCGTCAAGACCATCAGCGGCATTGCCGAACAAACCAACCTGCTGGCGCTCAACGCTGCCATTGAGGCGGCGCGCGCCGGTGAGCAGGGCCGTGGTTTTGCCGTGGTGGCCGACGAGGTGCGACAACTGGCCTCGCGCACCAGCCAGGCGACCGAAGAGATCGTCACCGTGGTGCGGCAGAACCAGGAGATGGCGCGCAATGCCGTGGCGCTGATGACCGACGGCAAGCTCCAGGCCGAGCAAGGGCTGGCGCTGGCGGCGGAAGCGGGGACGGTGATTGTCGAGATTCAGGACGGTGCGCAGAAAGTCGTGGACGCGGTGGGGCAGTTCGCCAATCAGCTGTCGCACTGACAGACACTGATCCCCTGTGGGAGCGAGCCTGCTCGCGAAGCGGTGTGTCAGTCACCGGCAGCGTTGCGTGAACCGGCGCTTTCGCGAGCAGGCTCGCTCCCACAGGTTCTGTGTTTCTTCAGCCGCAGCGCTACAATCGGCTCCTTTACTCGCGGAGCAGACCCCATGAGCGATTCCCACCGCCGCCCGGTGCCCCTGAACAAAGCCTACCGGTTGCTCAATCACGGCCCGACCGTGCTGGTCAGCGCGGCCCACGACGGCCAGCGCAACATCATGGCCGCCGCCTGGGCCATGCCACTGGATTTCGAACCGCCAAAAGTCGCGGTGGTGCTCGATAAATCCACCTGGACCCGCCAGTTGCTCGAAGCCTCCGGCACCTTCGTACTTAACGTCCCGTGCGCCGATCAGGCCGACATCGTGCAAACCGTCGGCAACACTTCGGGTCTGGACATCACCCAGAGCCAGGGGCGGGACAAGTTTCAGGCCTACGGTCTGCAGACCTTTATCGGCGAACAGGTTGCCGCGCCACTGCTCGACGGCTGCGTCGCCTGGCTCGAATGCCGCCTGCTGCCGGAACCACGCAACCATCAGCAATACGACCTGTTCCTCGCCGAAGTCATCGCGGCCCATGCCGATGAGCGGGTGTTCAGCGACGGGCGCTGGCATTTCGAAGGGCATGATGGTTTGCGCACTTTGCACCATGTGGCGGGCGGGCATTTTCTGAAGATTGGTGATGCGGTGGATGGCAAGACGCTAGAGGTTTAAGCGGCGTTGATGGAAAACCGTCAGCGGATGTAGCAAGGTATAAGCCTCACCTTATTTCAGGCGCCTGAATCATGGACTTTTCCGCTGCCGGTTATCTCGCCCCGCTGTTGTCGCTGGCGCTGTTGTGGACGGTGGCCGTGGTCACGCCCGGCCCGAATTTTTTCAACATCGCTCAGTTGGCGGCGAGTCAGTCGCGTCGGCATGGTGTGGTGGCTGCGCTGGGCGTGGCGACCGGCACGGTGCTCTGGGGACTCGCGGGCGGCTTGGGAATCAAGACACTGTTCAGCGTTGCGCCGGCGCTTTATCTGGGCTTCAAAATCGCCGGCGGTTGCTATCTGATTTATCTGGGATTGAAGCAATTCAAGCGCAAGGCAGCGATTGCTCCCGGTGAGCCCGCTGCAACCCACCAGACCTATCTCAGCGTTTACGCTCGCGGTTTGCTCGGCAATATGACCAACCCGAAATCGGCATTGTTCGTCACCACCATCTTTGCCACCGCCATGCCGGCTCACGTATCGCCGCTCTTGCTGGCGCTGGCCGTGCTGACCATGGCCACATTGTCCTTCAGTTGGTATTGCTGCGTTGCACTGTTCTTCGCCAGCCGTCGGGTTGCCGGTGTTTACGAGCGGTTACGGCAGTGGCTGGATCGGTTGGCGGGTGGGTGCTATTTGTTATTTGGAGCGCATTTGGTGGCGAATCGTTGATGGTGCTTGGCCTCATAGGCTTCGATGAGGGTAATCAATTCGTCGAAATAATCTCCCTCAGGGGTGCCCGGTTCTGGCTCATTGTTGAATAGAACAGAGACCTTTTTCAGCGCCACTCTGTAGTCTTCATCGGTATGGATCGGGCTTGGACTCAACGTTTTGCTCCATTTTTCGTGCGATCTTCGCGGGATTGAATCTAAGCCAGACAGAGAATTTTCGGGGTAGGAAAAAGCGACGGGGCACAGATGAACTGAACCTATCGGCAACAAAAAAGGCCTACCACCCGGTAAGCCTTTTCTCTTTGCATCGTAGCCTCAGTCCCCCAGCGCTTCGCCTTCACGCCGTGGATCGGCACCACCCTCCAACGACACTTTCCCCTGCGCATCCTTGACCCGCACGATGGCCTGGGTGCCGCTGGTCATGTCGATTTCGCTCACCGTATGCCCTTTGTCTTTCAGCGCCTGGACCAGCGCCGGGCTGAACTGGCCTTGTTCCAGTTCGGTCGGGCCGTTGCGGCTGCCGAAATTGGGCAGGCTGATAGCGCGTTGTGCGTCGAGGTTCCAGTCGAGCAGGCCGAGGGTGGTCTTGGCCACGTATTCGATGATTTGTGAACCGCCGGGTGAGCCGACCGTGGCGACGAATTCGCCGCTGGCGCGATCAAAGATCAGCGTTGGCGCCATCGACGAGCGCGGGCGTTTGCCGGGTTCGACGCGGTTGGCGACTTTCTGGCCGTTCTCTTCGGGTATGAACGAGAAGTCAGTCAGCTGGTTATTGAGCAGAAAGCCCTGAACCATCAGGTGCGAGCCGAACGCCGCTTCGATGGTGGTGGTCATCGACACCGCACCGCCCAGGTCATCCACCGCGACGACTTGCGAGGTGGAGATGCGCAATGGCGAACGGTCTGGCGCGTAGGCCACCTGCACGCCCGGTGGCGTGCCCGGTTTGGCGCTGCCCATGCTGCGTTCGCCGATCAGGCTGGCGCGGCTGGCCAGATAATTCGGGTCGATCAGGCCTTTGACCGGCACCTGCACGAAGTCGGTATCCGCGACATATTGCGCGCGGTCGGCGTAGGCCAGCCGTTCGGCTTCGGCGATCAGGTGCACGGCTTGTGGATCCGGTTCAATGCCGGCCGGTTTGTTGCTCTTGACCGGTTTGGGCGGTGTCAGCGACAAGCGCGGATCACCGGTTTCCAGGGCCTGCAGCGTGCCGAGAATTTGTGCCACGGCGATCCCGCCCGACGACGGCGGCGGCATGCCGCATACCTGCCAGCGTTTGTAGTCCGTGCACAGCGGCGCGCGCTCCTTTGCTTGATAGCGTTGCAGATCGTTCAACGACAGGCTGCCGGGGTTGGCGTGACGCTGGACCTTGGCGACGATTTCCTCAGCGATCGGACCTGTGTAAAACGCATCTGCGCCTTCATTGGCGATGCGCTTGAGCACGGCGGCCAAGGCCGGATTCTGCAGGCGCGTGCCGACGGCTTTGACGCTGCCATCGCTGTTGAGGAAGTAGGCGGCCATGTCGGGCGACTGACGTAGTGCCGAATCAGCGGCAAGTAACGAGTAAAGGCGTGGCGAAATGGCGAATCCCTGCTCGGCCAGTTTGATCGCCGGCTCGAACAGCCTGGCCCAGGGCAGGCGGCCGTGCTGCTTGTGCGCCATCTCCAGCGCACGCAACACCCCCGGTGTACCGACCGAACGGCCACCAATCTGCGCCTGCGGGAAAGCCATCGGTTTGCCGTCCGCTTGCAGGAACAGCTTCTCGGTAGCGCCGGCCGGCGCCGTTTCGCGTCCGTCATAGGTGCGCACCTGTTTGCCATCCCACAACACGATCATCGCCCCACCACCGATCCCGGAAGACTGCGGCTCGACCAGTGTGAGCACCGCCTGCATCGCAATCGCCGCATCAATCGCCGAACCACCCTGACGCAACATCTCCCGACCCGCCTCGGCCGCTAGTGGATTGGCAGCAGCGGCCATGTGCTTGCTGGCGTAGCGAGTTTGCAGATCGGTGCGATAACCAGAAGCAGCTTCCGGTGCCAGCGGCAACGTCGAGGAGGGCGGGGCGTTGCACGCGGTGAGGGTCAGGGCGCTGACAAGCAGCGTCAGGGCAGGCAGGCGAATGCGGCTCAAGGGCAAGGTTGAAAACACGCGGGCTCTCCGTCCGTGGATTAAAAGTCTAAGGGACTTTATCGACCGCTCGGTCGCGACGCAAACCGATGGGCATTTTTGTCTTTCTTTTCGAGGCGGATGTTCGCTACGGTCTGCGTCAAAGTCATCGAACTGAGATACGCCCCTGTGGGAGATTCTATGGTTTTCACCAAGCTTTTTAGGCCGTTTTGCTGACGTAGTTCGTCTTCGTTTTCATCAAGGCAAACGCAATGCGAGCGAGTTTACGTGACAGAATCACCAACGCTTCAG
>Ga0308159_1004013_pt1 | contig 13952 bp, 10 predicted proteins | sample PhyCR1_FD_201040 | JGI IMG/M metagenome (GOLD analysis project Ga0308159, IMG submission 201040) | Phyllosphere microbial communities from UC Gill Tract Community Farm, Albany, California, United States - DLSLC.R1 | ecosystem: Host-associated > Plants > Phyllosphere > Unclassified | place: USA... | reverse complement strand
TGAACGACGTCGGAGGGGAAAGCCCGGACTCACCGGCCGGTGCCCTTGCGGACGAAATTTCGCGCGCCGGCGGCACCGCGATCGCCAGCGACGCCGATGTCACCCAGCCCGCACAAGTCGAGATGATGGTCGCAGCCACTGAGGCGCAATGGGGGAAAGTGGACATCCTCATCAACAACGCCGGCATCCTGCGCGACAAGAGCTTTGCGAAGATGACGCTAGACGATTTCCGCCTGGTGCTTGAAGTCCACTTAATGGGGGCCGTCCACTGTACTCAAGCGGTCTGGGCTGGAATGCGCGAGCGCCGCCATGGCCGGATCGTCTTCACCACATCGTCGTCCGGACTCTATGGCAACTTCGGTCAGGCTAACTACGGCGCCGCCAAAATGGCCTTGGTGGGACTTATGCAGACGCTTGCCATCGAGGGTGAGGAGTACGACATCCGCGTGAACTGTTTAGCGCCCACTGCAGCCACAGGGCTGACTCAGGGAGTGCTGCCCGCTGAAACGCTGGCGGCACTCGCACCAGAAAGAGTCAGTCCCGGTCTGATCGCGTTGGTGGCCGACGATGCGCCGACGCGGGCCATCCTGCTCGCCGGGGCGGGGAGCTTCGAGTGCGCGCACGTGACGATGACGAAAGGCATCCACGTGCAGGACGACGGCCGGGTCGCCGAGGAGGTTCGGCGGCGCTGGGAGGAAATCCGTTTCCGCGGGGGCGAGATAGTGCCGGGCTGGGGCGGCGAACAATACAAGCAGGAACTGGCCAACGCGGGCATGAACGCATAGCTCCAAGTTCAAAGATCCGTGGGAGGCAAATCACCTTCTTCAAGTTCAACGTGTCCGGCATTGAGACGCCAAAGCCGCAGTGCCACGTGCAGTTCCAACGCACGCGTGGCTTGGCCCCAGCTTCCGAGCAGTTCTTCAATCGTCGCAAGGCGCTGGCGAGCGGTGTTGACATGGATACCCAGGCGCTTCGCCACCAGTGTTGCGCTCTGGTTGGTGTCGAAGTACGCCAACAGCGTGATCCGCAGCTGCGTACCGCGTTTCATGTCGTAGGTCGCGAGCGGCCCAATCGTGCTGTTGAGGAACGTGGCCAGGCTGGATTGGTCATGTGTCTCGAACAGCGTGGCGTACAAGGCCATCTCGTTCTGGCCGACGACCTGATCCTTCACACCGATGCGGCGCAACACCGGTAGCGCTCGACGCACCATCGCATGCAGATCCGGCAGTTCTACCAACGTACGCGCAGGACGCGACAGCACGCCCCGCCAGCGCCCTCCGAGCTGGTTCTCCATGAATTGCACGACCACGGTGCGCACCTCTTCAATCTGTCGTGTCGCGCACAGCACGACGATGGCGTCGTCGACATCGTCGAAGATGACACTGGGTAAAAGGTTGGCCGCACGCAGCCGGCGAACGGCATAAGCCGCCTCGGGATCCTCGGCTTCCAAAACCAGCAGCGACAGCGGCTGGTCGAGAGGCAGCCCGAAGCGCTCGGCCTGCTCCGACAGCAGGGGCAGCTCCTTTCGACGGGGTGCCAACAGGGAGCGCAGGAGCGCTGTCTGTTCGCGACTTTTCGACATCTCCATGCGCTCACGCGACAGCAGAAGCACGCCGATCACGCTGGCGCAGCGTTCGAAGGTGCGCACCTCGGTTTCATCCAATGCGTCGGCGCGGAATAACAAGACTGAACCCAACACATCGTCCCCGCCGATTACGGCGTTGAGCCGACAGATTTCGCCATCCGATTCATAGGCGACCACCGAGCGGCCGATCTTCCGGCTCTGCCGCAGCGCCTGCGCAAGTTCCGCAGTGTGCATGCCGTGAGGCGCATAGGCTTGGGCACTCACGCCAGCACTGTTCGCGGCAGCGCCGTGACCAATGAGCTGCGCCGCCTCGTCGAGAACAAGAACGTCACCTTCGAACGTCTCGGCTATCGCGTCGCAGATCGTCGACAGCGCCGCTCCCTTGGCCAACAGCGACGTCATGCGTTCGTGGGCCTCGGCAGCGGCCTGCATGCGACGCGCATGCTGCTCCAGGGCGATGCGCGCTGCCTGCGCGCTCTGAAGCGCCGCGCTTGCCTCTTCAAAGGCCCGGGCGTTCTTGATGGCCACTGCGGCATGCGTGGCAAGCGTGCTCAGGATCGTGATGTCGTGTGCGCTGTGCGTCCGGTGGTGGCGGTCGCCGACGAACAGCAGCCCGATCACCTCGTCCTCCCAAAGAAGCGGCACGCCAACGATAGCGTTGACGCCCTCGTCGCGGAAGGTGGTGTCCACCGATTCATGGTGGGTAAAGCGCGTGTCGTACAGGTAGTCCTGCGTGGTGAAAGGAAGGCGCGTCGCCTTCACCAGTCCCACGATGCCCGTATCTCGGCCCGAAACGGTCTGACCAGGCCCAAGCTTGTGTGTGCCGTCCACCGCCAAGACTTCGAACAGGTCCAACTTCTCGTCATAGGCGGTGAGCCACGAGACGTGAGACCCGAGCATGTTGCGCGCCCGGGCCACGACGGCACGCAGCAGTTCTTTCAGGTCCAGACGGGCCGACAGGTCGCGTGCCGAGTCGATCACGGCAAGCATGCCACTCTCGCGTTGCTGGAACAGCTCGAGGCGGTTGCTCAGCGCCATGGTCATGCGAATGCGTTCGACCAGCTTTGCCTTGCCGGCAGCCCTGTCGGGCCATTGCTCGACTTGGGCCAACCGTCTGGTCAGCTCGTCAACCCTGGCGCCCTGGTGCAGCAGATCAATCAGCTCGCCGGACAGTTGCTCAGTGTCGCGCGCCGATGCCAAATCCGGCGCCTCTCCGTCGTTCATTTCCATGATGGAGGACGAGGTTATCAGAGTGGATGCGATGGTCAGCCTCGACGTCAAGGCGGGTGTGTGCATGAGATAGGGTTCCTACCGAGTACTGCGAGCACATCGAGTTAGCGGTGACGGTGTGCGGTACTTACATTGGATGACGGGCTTATCTTCGCGAAAGTGCATGGCAAGCAGGCAGGCAGAGCCCTGCCTTCAGCTCCAAATCTAATCGCAGGAGACACCATGGACTTCATCCGCACCGCGCTAGGTGGCGCAGCCTTATGCCTTTTCGCCGGGGCGTCGGCCGCCGCCCCCGTCAAGATTGCGCTGATCGAGACGCTCTCCGGTCCGCAGGCCTCTGCGGGTCTGCTCTATCGGGCCGCTGTGCGCTACGCCGTCGACGGAATGAACGCCGAAGGCGGCTGGAACGGCGAGCCCGTGCAGCTGCTCGAGTATGACAACCAGGGAGGCCCTACGGCCGCCGCCGACAAGCTCAAGGCAGCCGTCGCCGAGGGCGCGCAGATCGTGGTCCAGGGTGCTTCGTCGGCCGTGGGCGGGCAGCTTACCGAGGACGTTCGCAAGCACAACATCCGCAACCCAGGAAAGGAAGTCGTCTTCATCAACGTCGGCGGCGAGGCGCTGGAGCTGACTGGCGAGAAATGCCACTTCCACCATTTCAGCTTTGCCGGCAACGCCCAGGTGCGCACCAAGGCGCTCGTGAATGGGATGAAGTCGGTTCAGGCGCTGGGAACACGCGTCTATTCCATGAACCAGAACTATTCCTGGGGCCAGGACATGGAAAAGGCAATCTCCGACCAGGCCACCAACGGTGGATACCAGGTGGTCGAGAAGACGCTGCACGACGTCAATAAGATCCAGGACTTCGCGCCTTATGTTGCAAAGATCAGCGCCGCCAAGGCGGACACCGTGATCACCGGCAACTGGTCCAACGATCTGCTGCTGCTCATGAAGGCAACCAAGGCTGCCGGACTGAAGACGCGTTTCGGCACCATGTACCTCGACCAGCCGGGCAACCTTGCCAACGGTGGCGACCTCGCACTCGGCCACTTTGTGGCCCAGACATTCAACGTCGAAGCCGGTGGCGCGCAGGGCGAGCGTTTCGCCGCAGACTTCAAGGCAAAAACTGGACAGACCCCAGTCGCCATTCAGCCGCAGGCGGTCTTCGGCTTGTGGATGGTTGCAGACGCCCTCAAACGGGTGAAGCCTGAAGGTGGAAATCTCAACGTCAATGCGTTCGCGCGGGCCCTCGAGTCCGCCAAGGTGCGCACGCCACTGGGTGAACTCGGCATGCGCGCTGCAGATCACCAGGCGCTGCTGCCGATCGTCGTGTCGACGGTCGCAAAGGACGCGAAATTCAAGGCCGAAGCCACGGACATGGGATTCAAGCCGGTGAAGGTCTTCGGCGGCGAGGAGGCGGCCGCACCTGCGCAATCCAGCTGCCGCATGCAGCGCCCTGCCTGACCCCATGGATACCTTTGTCGTCTCGCTGCTGAACGGCGCGGTCTACGGCCTGCTGCTGTTCATGGTCTCGGCCGGCCTGACGCTGATCTTCGGCATGATGGGTGTGCTCAACTTCGCGCACGCATCGTTCTACATGCTCGGCGCGTATTTCGCCTACGCGCTGGAAGGCACGCTCGGCTTCTGGGGAGCACTGGTCGCTTCGCCGTTCTTGGTGATGGGATTCGGCGTGGCGGTTGAGCGCTATTTCCTGCGCAGGGTTCACCACCACGGGCATGCGCACGAGCTGCTGTTGACGTTTGGTCTGGCGTTTATCTGCGCCGAGCTGATCAAATTGTTCTTCGGAAACTACCCGGTGAACTACCGGATACCGCAGGCGATCGACTTCGCGGCTTTCACCGTCGGTAGCGTCGGCTATCCCGCCTACCGGGTCTTCATGGGCGGCGTCGCACTGGCGATGTTCGGACTGATGTACCTGTTGCTTGCGCGTACGCGTGTTGGCATCGTGGTGCGGTCCGCCATCTACAAGCCGCGGATGGTCGAAGCGCTGGGCCACAACGTGCCGGTGGTGTTCATGGGCGTCTTTGGTGTGGGCGCCGGCCTGGCGGGACTGGCTGGCGCCGTGGCCGGAGCCTTCTACACGACCAATCCCAACATGGCCCTCGAGTTGGGCGCAATGGTGTTCGTGGTCGTTGTGGTCGGTGGGCTCGGCTCGCTCGAAGGTGCCATGCTGGCGTCGCTGCTGATCGGCGTTGTGACCTCGCTCGCCGTCTCAATCGACCTCTCGCTGGCGGACCTCCTCGCTCACGTTGGCGCCCGCGACTGGGCCGAAGCCGTCGGCGGTCTGTTCACGCTGAAGGTGTCCAGCCTGGCCGCCACCCTCCCTTTCGCGCTCATGCTCCTGGTGCTGCTGGTTCGTCCTGGCGGCCTGCTTGGAGAGAAACCGTGATTCGATCCACACGTCACGCCGGCTTTGCAGTCGCTGCGCTGGTTCTCCTGCTCGTCGCCCTGCCCCATCTGCTTTCGCAGGGTCTGCTCAACGCGGCCATCCAGATGCTCATCGCCGCGCTCTTTGCCTGCGCCTACAACCTGTTGTGCGGCCAGGCAGGAATGCTTTCCTTTGGCCATGCCGCGTATTTCGGCGTCGGCGCGTTCGCCACCATTCATGCGATGAAGGCCCTGGGCGGCGCAGGCTTGGTGCCAACACCATTCCTTCCCCTGGCGGGCGCCGCGGCGGGCCTCGCCGTCGGTGCGGCGGCCGGGTGGTTCGCCACGAAACGCTCCGGCACCTATTTCGCGATGATCACCTTGGCCATCGCCGAACTGCTGCACTCGCTGGCACCCCATCTCAAGGGATGGTTCGGCGGCGAGTCCGGCGTGTCGGCGATGCGGATGCCGGCTTTCGGCATCTCGTTCGGTTCGACCACCCACGTGTACTACCTGACCATGGCATGGGTGCTCGCCTGCTTGGCAGCGCTCTACCTGTACACACGCACCCCGCTCGGCCGGCTGACGCTGGGCTTGAGGGAGAACAGCCATCGACTCGCGTTCCTCGGCTACGACGTGCACCGTGTCAGCGTGCTGGTCTTCGCCCTGTCAGCGATGTTCAGCGGCATTGCAGGCGGCCTGCAGGTCGTCAACAACGAAGCGGCCAACTACGTGTTGTTCGACATGCAGTTGTCTGCCGCACCCGTACTCCACGCCTTCATCGGCGGAGTGAAGGTCTTCCTGGGGCCGGCCATCGGCGCAGCCCTGATGACGTTCTTCGGCTATGCCGTGTCTGATCTCACCCAGTCGTGGCTGCTCTACCAAGGGATCCTGTTCGTCCTGATCATGATGTTCATGCCTGATGGACTGGCGGGACTCTGGTTTCGCTGCGCGGCATGGCGGGCACGCGTTGGCACGCTGCGCGCGATGCCCGGGTTGCTCGCTGCCATCAGCGCCGCACTCCTGCTGGCCGCAGGCACCGTCTTCACCGTGGAGCTCTTGCAGCGGCTTTTTGCGCAGGACTACCGCGCACTGGCCAGAGCCGCAGTCACACAACCTTGGCCATCGGTGCATCTCTTCGGCCGAGACTGGCTGCCCGGCGCCGTCGAGACCTGGTTGGTGCCGCTCGCGCTCCTCGCGGCCGCCGGCGTGCTGGCAGTGATTGCGAAACGCATGGTGCGCACGATGTCGTATGCCACCGAGCCGCGGGGCGTGACTGCAAGCACTACACCGCTTGCGCAGGCAGGGAGCTCGACATGAGGACACCCGTCCTGTCCCTGCGAGGTGTACGCAAGTCCTTCGGCGACGCCGAAATCATTCGAGGCGTTGACATCGACATCCTGCCCGGTGAGCGCCACGCACTGATCGGCCCCAACGGCGCCGGCAAGTCGACCCTCTTTCACCTGGTGTCCGGAAATCACCGGCCTACGAGCGGGAGCATTTATCTGGCCGGAAGGCGCATCGATGGGCAATCGCCACAGGCAATCAACCGCCATGGTCTTGCCCGCTCATTCCAGATCACCAACGTCTTCCCAGGGCTGAGCGTCTTCGAGAACCTGCGCCTGGCGGTGATGCGGCCTCATCGGCTTCAGTACAGCATCAGCCGATGGATCGATGGCGATCGGCCGGTGCGCGAGGAGACCGAGCGCCTGATGGATCTGGTACGACTGACGGCCCGCGTGCACGCTTTGGCTGGTGAACTCGCCTATTCCGAGCAGCGTTCGCTCGAGATCGGCATGACGCTCGCTTCCAACCCGCAGGTGATCCTGTTGGACGAGCCGATGGCGGGGATGTCGCGCGAAGAAACGGCCTTCACAGCGAACCTGATCCGGGAAGTGACCCGCGGTCGCGCTTTGCTGATCGTCGAGCACGACATGGACGTCGTCTTCTCGTTGGCCGAGAGGGTCAGCGTGCTGGTGTACGGCGAAGTCATCGCCACCGGTACACCCGACGACATACGCGCAGATGCTGCCGTGCGCGAGGCCTACCTGGGTGCCGAGGTGCCAGTATGAGCGACCAGCATACGGCGCCGCTGCTGCGGCTCGACGGGCTCCACGTCCACTATGGCAAGAGCCATATCCTGCAAGGCGTCAATCTGGAAGTGCGCCAGGGTGAGGTCGTCAGCCTGCTGGGCCGCAATGGCTCCGGACGATCCACCACCATGAAAGCCATCATGGGTCTGGTCCCGCCGTCGGCAGGCGCCATTCGTCTGCGCACGCGTCAGCTGGCCGGCCTGCGTCCCCACACCATCTGCCGCGCCGGCGTGGGCTACGTGCCGGAGGAGCGCGAGGTGTTCCATAACCTCACCGTGGAAGAGAACCTGCGAATGGGTGAGCAGCCGCCGGTCGACGGCGCCGCACACTGGACGGCGGAGCAGATGTTCGACTACTTCCCGCGCCTGAAGGAGCGGCGCAACACGCGTGCCGGCAGCCTGTCGGGCGGAGAGCAGCAGATGGTCACCATCTGCCGCAGCCTTCTGGGCAACCCACTGGTTTTGCTGATCGACGAACCCACCGAGGGCCTGGCACCGAAGATCGTCGAGGCGGTCGGCCAGTGCATCCTCGACATGCGCCGGCGCGGCGTCTCCGTCCTGCTGGTTGAGCAGAAGCTTGCGATCGCGCTCAAGGTGTCCGACCGTGTGTGCGTCATGGGCCATGGGCAAATCGTCTTCGAAGGCACTCCCGGGGAAGTTGCCGCGAGCGATCGGCTGCTGGCCGACTGGTTGGCCGTCTGAGCGAGTGGACGCCAGCCACTCCCCTCCGACAACACACCCTCTTCATTTTTTTCAGAGACGCCTCCGATATGCCCGACTCAACTTCATTCGTGGCTGCGCCACTTGCAAACACCGACACGAATTTCCAGTTCACTGGCGTCGCTGACCCCTCGAGGTGGGTTCTGCCAGCGGCGCTGGCTGAACAGGCCGACAGGCAGCCCGATGCAACGTGGATCGAGACCACGGAGGGGGATAACTGCACCTTTGCAGAGGCCTGGCGCGATGCGCGACAGGTGGCCACGTGGCTGAGCCGATTGAAAGTCAAACCCGGCGAGCGGGTCGCACTGATGATGGGCAACCACCTTGACTTCATCCGCGCCTGGATGGGCCTGGGCGTGCTGGGTGCGCCCGTAGTCTTGCTCAACACGGAATTGCACGGCGCCTTCCTAGAGCACCAGTTGCGCAACAGCGGCACCAGCATCGCGATCGTCGATGCCGATCATCTGGACTCCCTCGAAGCGGCGGCAGTGGGAGTGCCGGCGCTCGAACACATCGTTGTCGCGGGCGCTGACCCGAAGTCGACAGGCCGGCTGCCGCGCATCGCGTGGGAGGAATGGAAGGCAGCACCCCCGCACGAGGGGCCGCTGCCCCGCGCCAATGACATCGCCTGCGTGATGTACACGTCCGGCACAAGCGGTCCAGCCAAGGGAGTGCTGATGCCACATGCTCATTGCGCCCTGTACGGCATCGGCACCCTTCAGACGGTGAGTTTGGAGCCCCAGGATCGCTACTACATCACCCTGCCGCTGTTTCACGCGAACGGCCTGTTGATGCAGCTCGGCGCCACGCTCCTGGCCGGCATCCCCGCGATCCTGCGCAGCAGGTTCTCGGCATCGAGGTGGCTTGACGACGTGCAACGGCATGGCGCGACCGTGACGAACCTGCTGGGCTCGACAGCCGCTTTCGTTGTGGCCCAGCCTCCGCGGCCTGACGACTCCAGACATCGGCTTCGTGCGCTCTGCCTTGGTCCTAATTTGCCGGCGCACGAGACTGCCTTTCGCGACCGCTTCCGCGTTCCCGCCGTGGTGTCCGGCTTCGGGATGACTGAGGTGAACATCCCGGTGTGGGGACGCATGGAGCAGCCATGCTCCGGCGCTGCGGGATGGGTCCACGAACAGCACTTCGAGGTCATCATCGCCGACCCCGAAACGGATCGAGAGGTACCGCGGGGCCAGCTGGGAGAGATCCTCGTACGGCCCAAGGTTCCGTTCGGATTCATGGCCGGCTATCTGGGCATGCCCGAGCGCACGGTCGACGCGTGGCGCAATCTCTGGTTCCATACTGGCGACGCGGCGACGATGAGCGAGGAAGGGCTGTTGACGTTTGTTGATCGCATCAAGGATTGCATCCGTCGTCGTGGCGAGAATATTTCCGCTTCCGAAGTCGAGGTCCAGCTCTCCGGCGTAGAAGGTGTGGCAGAAGTTGCCGCCTACGCGGTGCCGTCGAAAATTCCCGGCGCCGAGGACGAGCTGATGCTGGCGATCGTTCCCGCACCGGGAGCACAACTGCGCATCGACGTGCTCGTTGCCCATGCGGATCAAGTCCTGCCGCGCTTCGCCCGACCTGACTACGTGCGGCTCGTCAATGAGTTGCCCCGCACCGCCACCGGCAAGGTGCAGCGCGCCGAGCTGCGCAAGGCGGGCACCCAAGGCGCGTGGCGCCGTGCAGGCGCACGCGTATCGACCGACACCCACCCAGGAGACAAGAATGAACCGTGAAGTGCTGGTTGCAGGTGTCGGGATGATCCCGTTCACCAAGCCGAGGGCGTGTGAGCCCTATCCAAAGATGGCTGCTACGGCAGTCCGTCTTGCCCTGGACGACGCCGGGATTGCCTATGACAAGGTTCAGCAGGCAGTCGTGGGCTACGTGTATGCGGATTCAACCGCGGGCCAGCGATGCCTCTACGACGTGGGAATGAGCGGGATCCCCATCGTCAACGTCAACAACAATTGCGCGACCGGGTCGACCGCGCTGTTCCTGGCGCGCCAGGCTGTGGCGTCCGGTGCGGTCGAGTGCGCTCTCGCACTTGGCTTCGAACAGATGGACTCCGGTGCGCTGACTGCGGCGTTCGCCGACCGGCCGAGTCCTTTCGAGAAGTTCGATGAGGCCGTGAGCGAGTTGGTGCATGTCGATTTGCCGCTGCCCCTGCGCTACTTCGGCGGTGCCGGTCTCGCCCATATGCAGGAGTTCGGCACGAAACTGGAGACCTTCGCCAAGGTCCGGGCCAAGGCGAGCCGCCATGCCTCGAACAATCCGCTGGCGCTCTTGAAGACAGTGGTCACCGAGGACGACGTAATGAACGCGCCCGTGCTCTGGCCCGGCGTCATGACGCGGCTGATGGCTTGCCCACCCACCTGCGGTGCTGCCGCCGCCATTGTTTGTAGCGCCGACTTCGCTGCGCTCGGTGGCATCCGCTCCGCGGTCCGAATCCGGGCACAGCGCATGGTCACCGACCGCCCCGTCGCTCTTGCCTCGCGCGACATGCGCGAAGTTGTGGGCTTCAGCATGACCCGCGAAGCGTCCCGTCAGGTCTACGAGGAAGCTGGAATCGGCGCGGACGATCTTGATGTCGTCGAGCTCCATGATTGCTTCGCGCAAAACGAACTCATCACTTACGAGGCCCTTGGCCTGTGCCCGGTCGGCGGCGCCGAGCAGTTCATCTGCGACGGTGACAACACCTACGGCGGCAAAGTCGTCACCAATCCTTCTGGCGGGCTCCTCAGCAAAGGACACCCGTTGGGTGCCACCGGCCTGGCCCAGTGCTATGAGCTGACCCACCAGCTGCGCGGAACGGCCGGCCAGCGCCAGGTGGCAGACGCCCGGCTTGCCTTGCAACACAACCTGGGGTTGGGCGGCGCGTGTGTCGTCACGCTCTATGAGCGCACCTGAGCGCAAAGCAAGTCAGTCACAAGAAGACAACTCATGGACCTCAAAAAAATGATTCGTACCGTCAATTTCATCGTCACGCTCGCAGGCGCAGCCTTGCTCGCAGGCTGCGGAGGTGGCGGCACGGACGGAACCGCTTCAGCGACAGTGGCTTTGCAACGCGCGACCGAGTCCGGGCCAGTGCGTGGATATCGTGATGCGACGACGCAGACGCTGGCGTGGTTGGGCTTGCCGTATGCCAAGGCTCCCGTCGGTGCTCTGCGCTGGAAGCCTCCAGTGTCGCCGGAGACCTCGACCGCCGTGCGCGATGCGGGCCAGTTCGGGCCGTCATGTGCGCAAGGGGGCCGCTACTTCAGCCCCGCACCCGGCAATGCACCATTCGGGCTCTCGGTGCGAGACGGTTTTGGTAAGCCCGTCGGCAGTGAGGACTGCCTGACCCTCAACGTTTGGCGCCCGGCTGCTTCAGAGGGCAAGCTTCCGGTGCTGTTCTTCATCCACGGCGGCAGCAATATCTCCGGCTACTCCGCCGACCCGATCTACCACGGTGCCCGACTTGCTCAGCAGGCAGATGCTGTCGTCATCACCGTCAACTATCGTCTCGGCCTTTTCGGATGGCTCGACATGGAACAACTCAAGACCGGCGAGCCGGTTGAGGACTCTGGCAACTTCGGCCTGCTCGATCAGATCCAGGCGCTGCGCTACGTCAAGGCCAACGTAGAGGCCTTCGGCGGCGACCCGGAGAACGTGACGATCGTCGGCCAGTCGGCAGGGGCCGTCAATGTCTGGTCGCTGATGGTGTCGCCACTTACCGAAGGCCTGTTCCACAAGGCCGTGTCGATCAGCGGCGGCATCACCACCACGCCACGGCTCCAGGGCTTGTCTTATTCCCACCGCCTCCTGAAGAGTCTGCTTGCCGACGATGGAACTGTGCCCGACGATGCGGCCGCCGAAGCCTGGATCCTCAACCATTCCGCAGACGCCACGTCGGCATACCTGCGCGGCAAGTCGTCCGAAGAGATTCTTTCCGTGTCGCTCGCGCATAGCGATCTGAAGGAGGCGCCCGCGATGTTCGCCGACGGTGCCGTGGTACCGCTCAACCCGCACCTGGCGATCACACTGGGCAGCTACCACAAGGTGCCGATGCTCGCCAGCAATACCCGCGAGGAGGTCAAATTACTTGGGGCAGCCGTTGGCGCATTCAAGCCGAGCGACTACGACCGCTTCACGTTGGAATACAACTTCGATCCGGACGCTTCGGCGACGCTGACCGAGGTCGATTTTCTCAACCCCCGGTTCCTTCCGGTGGACCGACCCATCACCGGCTGGAACGCCGTCTCGGATCTCGTTACGCAGGGCGCATTCCTACAGGGCCTCTCGACATCGATGGCAGCGCTGGCCACACAGCAACCGGAGCAAATGTGGTATCTGCGCTTTGATTGGGCCCAGCAGCCGGCACCCTTCGACACCGTGTACGGCGCAGCTCATGCGATGGACTTGCCTTTCTGGTTCGGAGACTTCGGCCGCTCGTCCTTCTCTTTCGCTTACAGCCAGGCAAACCGCCCCGGTCGCGAGCAACTCTCGAGCGCCATGATCCGCAGCCTCTCCAGCTTCGCCCGGACTGGCAACCCGAACCACGAAGACCTCGGCGTCGCTTGGCCCAACTGGCCTGCCACCCTGGTGTTCGATGCCTCCTTAGCGCGGCCGCGCATCTGGCTTAAATAGTGAGGGTGAGGCCTGCCACTCGAAGCTGCTTGGTAAGAACTGCCGCGCCGAGAAAGCGACCGACCTCTGACTGATTCAAAGCTCTTGACGACTGCCGGATCGGCGGTTCCATGGCTGTCGGCAGTCGATCAACCGACGCACTGCAGTTCGTCGAGAAGTGCGGCGATCGCTTTTTTCTTGGTGATGGCGGATTCGATCAATCGGTCAATCTCTGCGTCCTTCAGGCGAAGCGCGGTAATGATCATCGCCGGGGCTGGCGTCACAGCACCCTTGTCGGGCATTCCTTCGCAGATCTCGGCCAAAGAGAAACCCAAGCGCTGCGCCTGATTCACGAAATTGAGGATGGTGACCGCACCCTCGTCATAGCTGCGATAACCGTTGTCCATACGCGATGCCTCGGGCAGCACTCCTCGGGCTTCGTAGAAGCGGATTCGGGAGACGGATACACCTGTTCGTCGTGCGAGATCACCAATTTGCATAGCCCCTTGACCCTCTACCTAGGTTGACACTTTATAACCTGCGCTCGACTGACTAACAATCTTGGGAGCCCGGCATTGAGAGCGAAGACGATCATCATCACCGGCGGCACCGCAGGCATCGGACTTGCCGCCGCGCGGGCGCTGGCAATTCGCGGTCATCGCCTTATCTTGATTGGCCGCAGCGCGGAGCGCGGGCGCAGCGCTATCGCCAGTCTCGCCACGGCGCCGGGCATTGCGCACCGCCTGATATCGGCGGATCTGTCGCTCATGTCCGACGTGCGCGCCGTCATCGAGAATCTTGAAGCCACCGAGGCACGAATCGACGTGCTGGCAAACAATGCCGGGACTTGGTTCGCGCATCGCGCACTCACCCCAGAAGGCATTGAGCGCACCGTGGCCGTCAACCATCTGGCTTATGTCGCGCTGACCCTGGGCTTGAAGCCCTTGCTGCTTGCTGCCCCCGCCGCCCGCGTCGTCAATACCGGGTCTTTCGTCTACAAGCAGGGGCGATATGATCCCGCTAACCTGCAAGCGGAGAAGCGCTTCTCCACCAATGCGACCTACGCCGCAACAAAACTCAGCAACCTGATGTTCACGCGCGCCCTAGCGCGCCACTGGTCGGATACCGGCATCACGATTAATTGCTTCAGCCCCGGGTTCGTCGCGACTGGCTTCGGGCGCGGGCAAGGCGGCCTTCTCGAACCCCTGTATCGCTTCACAAGGCTCTTTGCGATCAGCCCTGAAAAGGGCGCCGCGACATTGGTCTATCTCGCCGACACTGCCGAAGTGTCTGGCTTGAGCGGCTTATATTTCGAGAAGTGCCGCGAACGAG
>Ga0308159_1004009_pt1 | contig 13960 bp, 14 predicted proteins | sample PhyCR1_FD_201040 | JGI IMG/M metagenome (GOLD analysis project Ga0308159, IMG submission 201040) | Phyllosphere microbial communities from UC Gill Tract Community Farm, Albany, California, United States - DLSLC.R1 | ecosystem: Host-associated > Plants > Phyllosphere > Unclassified | place: USA... | reverse complement strand
ACGTTGAACTTTACTAAATCCCCTTCCTCAATTTTGGGCTTTCCTTCATTTTTATAAATTTTATAGGTCATGTCACCCTCGCCCTTTTCAAATTTATTGCAAGCAGACAAACCTAAAACGGCTGCAAATAAAATCACTAATCCTTTTTTCATTGCTATATTAAATTGATGTTGCCAATGCAACCTTCCCTTAGTTTTGATATCGCGTTTAAACACAAAAATCTTGCCCAATATCATGAGCAAGATTTTTATGAATAATAAATTTTATAAATTCTTATTGAACTGCCGGCATTGCTGGTGCACTTGGTGCCGGAGCGGTACCTTTTTTAATATCAGTAATTTCGATTTCGAAAACAATTGGGCTGTAAGGCATAATACCAACTTGTGGTGCACCTTGTTCGCCATAACCTAATTTCGAAGGAATGATAGCCATGATTTTTCCACCTTTACCAATCAATTGAATCGCTTCAGTAAAACCTGGAATTGTGGATCCGATAGCCATTTTAGTTGGACCATATGGTCTACCTGCCTGGAATTTACCTTCTTCTTTAGCTGTTTTTTCGTCACTTGTATCGAAGATTGGATATTTACCTTTGCTATTTTTCTTTGTTACTCTACCAGTATAGTTTAAGGTAACAGTATCCCCTAGAGCAGCTCTTTCAGCGTTTCCTGGTGCTTTGATAATATATTGCAGGCCACTTGCAGATGTAGTAGTTTTTAAGTTATTATCAGCGATGTAAGATTTTAATTTACCTTCTTCAGCATTTTTCTTTTTATCAGCATTTGCTTTGAAGTCAGCCTGAAAAAATTCACCAGCTCTTTTGTTGAAAGTAGAATCAGCTTCACCAGCTTTTTTAGCAAATACTTTTTCGATTTTTACTGTAAAAGTAAGGTATTTATCATTTTTGAATTGTTCTGGCTTAGGCTGTTTGCTATAAAAAGCCATAGTATCCAAATTCACTTTAAACGTTGCGCTATCACCTTCACCGAACATGGTTAAAACATCATTCATGTCACCCGCGTACATTTTTTTCTGTACAGGAAAAACCTGAGGATTCTCCATGTCATAAGTACTACCTAAAACTGAATCTTTATCGTTTTTCTGAATAAAATTCATTTTAACGATATCACCTTCCTTAATTTTTTCTTTTCCTTCAGAATCGTGAATAGTGTATAATAAACCACCCGCACCCTTTTTTTCTTTGTTACAAGCCGCTAAACCTAGAGTTGCTGCTAAAAGAACAATTATTCCTTTTTTCATTTTTATAATTAAACTTGTTTTTATTTGGTTTCTTGCTTTATGCAATTAATTGATTTTTATATTCTTCTAATATCGATTTGAACTCATTCACCACTTCGTTCAAAGGTTTTTCTGAAGCACCGCCAGCAGCATTTCTATGTCCGCCGCCATTGAAATATTTCTTGCAAATTTCATTGGCCGGAAAATCGCCGGTTGATCTTACTGACAATTTTACCTTATCTGATCTTTCAACTATTAAAGCAGCCAAGCGAACGCCATTTATCGATAACGCATAATTTACTACGCCTTCCGTATCGCCAGTTTCGCTTTTAAAACGCGACAACTCTTCTTTAGTAACCGAGATGATTGCGGTATTGTATTCTCTAATTACTTCTAATTTATTTGATAAGCAATAACCCAGAAAACGTAAGCGATCTTCACTTGCATTATCATATACTGCCTGATGAATTTTCCAATGTTCGGCCCCAAGATCGATCAGATCTGCTGCAATGCGATAAACATTTGATGTTGCCGATTCAAAACGAAATGAACCAGAATCTGTCATTATGCCTGTATATAAACACGAAGCCACATCTTTATTAATCCCCGCTTTATCTTCCAGTTGATTGACGATAAAATCGTAAACCAGTTGTGCAGCAGCGCAAGCATTGATATCCCAATGACGGTAATCGTCGAAATCTTCAGGCTCTAAGTGATGATCAATCATTACCTTTTTAGCTCCTGCAGCCCGAACTAATTCGCCAAGTTCGTTAATGCGACTTAACGTATTAAAGTCAAGACAAAAAATGATGGAAGCTTCATCTACCAATTTAGTGGCCTTTTCCTGCTCTTCGGTAAAAATAATTACATCGCCATTATTTGGCATCCAATGCAAAAAAGTTGGATAATCTGTTGGAGTAATTACTGTAACATGGTGTCCTTTTTGAATCAAATATCCATATAAACCTAATGATGAGCCCATCGCATCGCCGTCAGGTTTGTGATGTGTTGTAATCACAATTCGTTGTGGCGTAGCCAACAGGGATTTTACTTCAGTTAATGTTAACATATATTTTTTGCGATGCAAAGCTAAGTAAAAATTAATATTAATATCGGGTATTTAACGTTATCCTTTTAATATTCATCAATTAAAACGTATTTTTGCAGAAAATTTCATATCAATACAATGAGCACTAACAGAACTTTTACAATGATCAAGCCTGATGCTGTTGCTAACGGCCACATCGGATCGATCATAAATGACATTACCAATGCAGGTTTCAAAATCATCGCATTAAAATATACTAAGTTAACTGATGAAACTGCTGGCCAGTTTTATGCCGTTCACGCTGAACGTCCGTTTTACAAAGATTTGGTAACCTTTATGTCTTCAGGCCCTATCGTTGCTGCTATTTTAGAAAAAGATAATGCAATTGAAGATTTTAGAAAGTTAATTGGCGCTACTAATCCAGCTGAAGCGGCTGAAGGAACTATCCGTCAAAAATATGCTAAATCAATTGATGCAAATGCAGTTCATGGATCGGATTCTGATGAGAACGCAGAAATTGAAGGTAACTTCTTCTTCAAGGCAGACGAGCGCTTCTAGTCTTAAAAAAAAGAAAACTATAATGAAACCTCGATTTTCGGGGTTTTATTGTTTTATCTATTTTGTATCTTTCAGCCTTAAAATAATCCATCCAACTCAGCGTTGGGATATTAACACTATTTTCATAATGAAAAAATTTTTATTGGCGGTATGTATTTCAGGTATCGCTATTTCGTCAAATTCGCAAACCAAAGCTGTAGCAAAGAAGCCTGTAGCTAAAAAAACCATAGCCACTTCGAAAACCCTTCCAGGTACAATAGCATTAAAATCTGGTTTAGATTCTACCAGTTATGCTTTTGGAACATCAATGGGCACTAGTTTAAAATCTACCGGTTTGTCAACCCTAAACTACGAAGCCTTGTTAAAAGGTTTGAAAGACGCTTTTGCAGGCGGCAAAGTGGCATTAACGCAACAACAAGCGCAGCAATGTATTAATGATGCGATCACAAGAGCATCAGCAGTAAAAACAAAGGCAGAAAATGAAGCTAACAAAATTAAATTTGCACCCATGATAAAAGAAGGACAAGAGTTTTTAGAAGAAAACAAGAAACGTGCTGGCGTTCAAACAACTGCCAGTGGTTTACAGTACGAAGTTTTAACTGCCGGAACCGGCGTAAAACCTACAGCTACCGATTCAGTTTTAGTTCATTATAAAGGAACCTTATTAAACGGTAAACAATTTGATAGTTCTTACGATAGAGGTGAACCAATTAGCTTTCCTTTAAACAGAGTTATCCCGGGGTGGACTGAAGGTGTTCAATTAATGCCTGCTGGTTCGAAATATAAGTTCTTCATTCCTTATCACCTGGCTTATGGCGAACGTGGTGCAGGAGCCGATATCCCACCTTATAGCGCTTTAATTTTTGAGGTAGAGTTGTTAAAAGTTAATGGTAAATAGCCTTAATTAAAACTTTATGTAATAATTGATGTTAGGATATACATAATTAACATCAATATGAAAAAGATATTACCTATAGCACTAATCGCATTTTTATGCACTACCTTAAGCAGTTGTGAACTTGTTGGAGGTATATTTAAAGCCGGCGTTTGGTCGGGTGTCATTATAGTTGTAGTAGTTGTTGCACTACTCATCTGGATCCTTGCCAAAATATTTGGCGGCGGAAGGAGCTAGTTTTCAGTCTTGAGTCTGAAGTCCAGAGGCCTAAGTCAAAGCTTAATAATGAGGGCTGGTAAATTAAATTTGCCAGCCCTTTTTGCTACATTGTGATTATGAAAATTTTCGATCTCCAACCTATTACCATTACAGAGTATATTTTTAATGAGCAACATTTAGCAGATAGCTACAATAGCCAAAGCGGCTCCTACGGATTTGATTTTCAATGTATGGTTGTTGATTCTCAAAAAAAAATGATTATTACTTTTGAAATTCTTCATTCGATAGGTGATGTTGAATATGAAGAAGAAATTTTCCTGACGGATGACCCAAACGAGCTCCTTATTGTGGGATCCTCAACTGTTGGAGAGGGTGCAGGAGAAGTGTTAATGTCATACAAGAGCTCCTGTCAGTTTAACCTTGAAAATGAGGGTTATGATGCAGATGTGGTATCATTAACAGAACTTTTAACCGAGTATTATGCACATACTCAAAAATTCCTAGACGAGTATGGCTTCAAATCCCTGAGATTACAGAGAGAGGCTTTATTGCCTCATGATATAGAATCGAGCGCTAGGTGCGCAATTGAAAATTTAAAGGGAAATAATATGTATGAATTTTGATGTAGTAAGTTCTCCAATAAAAGTGGCAATATTTATTAATTGCTGTTCCTATAGAAAAACCATTTCGGTAATCACTTGACTACCTGCATGCTCGTTCAATTTTTGAATTATTCCTTGGCGCACCATTACCAACTCATTTTTGATTACCGATGATTCGATTCTAATAAAAAGTTTCGTATCATGAATATAAATCTGAGTAGTTCTATTGGCAATAGCAGTTCCCATAATTTCTGGCCAAATAGCTAAAATAGAAGTTTCATCAAACTTACGGCGTAAGCGATACACGTCGAGCATTTTGCTAACGGCATCTTTCATAGTTAAATCATTAGGTTTACGCATTTTTTATTTGTCCTTCCTCCACTTCAAACAAAGTTACATCAACATCTATGTTTTCAAAAATCGATTTTACCCTTTCTTTACCCGTATCGGTAATAAATATTTGACCAAAATCGTGGTGAGAAACCATTTGCATCAATTTTTGTACCCGGCTATCATCCAATTTATCAAAGATATCGTCCAGCAGAAGCAAAGGTTTAAAACCTTTATTTTTTGCCAGATAAGCATATTGTGCCAGTTTTAAAGCAATTAAAAAAGATTTCTGCTGGCCCTGTGAACCGAATTTTTTCAGGGGCATCCCGCTGATTAAGAAAGCCAATTCATCTTTATGAATTCCAGTAGTAGTTCTTTCTAAAACCCGATCTTTTTCTACTGATTTTGCCAACAACTCGTTAAAACTGGAATCGTTTAGTTGCGACTGATAATTAAGTTCTACAGTTTCCTTATTTTCTGTAAGGTAGATATAACATTGATTAAATAGCGGAATAAACTGATCCATAAATGCTTTACGGATAGCAAAAATTTTATTGCCTGCCATTACCAGTTGTTCGTCTAAAATCTCCAACAAAGCTGGATCGTACTTGCGGCTGATGGCTATTTGTTTTAAAAATGCATTTCGATTTAAAAGAATTCGATTATAAGAGATAAGCTGATCCAAATAATGTGAATCGGTTTGAGAAATTACATTGTCGATAAATTTCCTCCGTTCCTCGCTCCCTTCCATAATCAGGTTTACATCATAAGGTGATACCATCACCACTGGAAAAAGGCCAATGTGATCAGCTAGCTTATCATATTCCTTTTTATTACGTTTAAACTGCTTTTTCTGATTGCGTTTTACTCCGCAAGTAATCTTTTCATTTTTGCTGCTGCGATCAAAATCTCCCTGAATCATGAAAATTTCCTGGCCAGTTTTGATCTGTTGCCCATCAATTGGATTAAAGTAGCTTTTGCATAGGCACAGATAATGAATTGCATCGAGCATATTCGTTTTGCCTGAGCCATTGTTACCTGTGAAAACGTTTACCGTATCCGAAAACTGGATATCGGCATCGTTATAGTTTTTAAAATTTAGAAGCGTAATATTCTTTAACCACATAAATATGGCGCAATTTACCGTTTTTTACCCTCTAAATAACTAATGTTTAATTAAATACTTCAAAATAAAGATTGATTCTTTGATTGAAAAATGTATTTTTGCAATCTTAAATTTTTTAAACAAACATGTCTACAACAGATAACCAGACAATTCAACCTATTAAAAAAGGTTCATTTTTACAGGAAAACACTAAGAGCTTATTATTTATAGCAGGTGCTGTAGTTTTATTAATCTTAGTATATCTTTGGTACCAAGGTGTGTATTTAAAAGACCGTGCTGAGGTAGCTGCAAGCAAAATGTTTAAAGCTGAACAATTTATCGGTGTAGATTCTTTATCAAACAAAGCGATTAAAGGTGAAGGTGGATATCCAGGTTTAGAGCAAATCGCTAAAGAATATGACAATACAAAATCGGCTAATTTAGCCAATTTATATCTAGGTGGAATTTATCTGCGCAAAGGCGATTACAAACAAGCTATTGAATCGTTAAGCAAATATAGCGCTACTGGCAGCCCAGTTGCAGATCCATTGGCTTTAGGATTACTAGGAGATGCTTATAGCGAATTGAAAGATTATAAACAGGCTACTACTTACTATAAGAAGGCTTCAGATAAAGCAAGCAAGTTTACTTCTCCAATGTTCCTTAAAAAATTAGGACTGGTTTCAGAAAATCAAAAAGACTTTAAGGGTGCTGTTGATGCTTACACAAAAATCAAAACACAATATCCTGAAAGCGCTGAATCACAAATGATTGACGCTTATATTGCCAGAGCTCAGGAACAAGTGAAGTAATCATTAACCAAAAACATATCAAAAAGGCCATCGAAAGATGGTCTTTTTTTTGGGAAAATTCGCCCTCATTCCCAATAATAACTAATGAGCAATATTATTACTGGGATCTGGCGAGAGAAATTATTTTAGGAATCGAGTAACTAATTGATTCCATTCTTCTTCCAAAGAGATATCTGGACGAGTTTCTTTGGCTCGTGCATACCAGTAATCGGCATTCCAGATGTCACCTTCTTTTCGATGCAAATATGCGTGTACCAAAGATGCTGACGCGCTATTGAGGTAATCTACTTGTTTATGCGCATTATCCCAATCTCCTTTACCATCATACCAGAGTGCTGTCAACTCAACATTTAGTTGCGCTGGCCGTTGATCGGTTGCAAGAGACTGCTTAAATTCAGACACTGTCATAACATTTTTTTATTCTATTTATTAAAAGCCGTCATCGTGTGGGCAGGCCCAACTGTAACAAAACTCCTAATCAAGTCTACACTTTTATCTATTAAGGCTGGGAGTTCGAGCTGCTCATTTCTATCAAACAAACCCAGCACAAAATCAACCTGGCGACCTTTTGGGTAATCGCTGCCTATTCCAAACCGAAGGCGAGCATAATTTTGTCCGCCACAAACTTCTTCAATACTTTTTAGCCCATTGTGGCCAGCACTGGAACCTTGAAGTTTAAGTCGCAATTTTCCTAAGGGAAGCGCAAGATCATCTACGATCACTAAAACATTTTCTGGAGCAATCTTTAGTTCTTTCATCCAATAGTTTACAGCCTTCCCACTCAAATTCATAAATGTAGTAGGTTTGATTACATGAAGCTTTTTCCCCTTAAAACTTACTTCCGAATAGTAAGCTAAACGGATATTGTCAAAGCTACCATTTAAGCCCTTCACCAATTCATCGACAATATCAAAGCCTATATTGTGACGAGTATGAGCATATTCTGGTCCGATATTTCCTAAGCCAACGATGAGATATTTCATAGCGGCAAAGGTAGAAAAAAAGGTAGAAAGTTTGGAGTTGGGAGTTCGGAGTCTTTAGTCGAAAGTCAGAAGTTCTAACCGCAAGTTTAAGTTTGAATTTATCTAAGGATGTTAATTACCAATAATTCATCGAAAAGATATTGAAATAAAATTACCATTGACGTTCTTAACTTAGTGGTTCACTTTTGTTCAGCTTTCAATTGTTTACCTGACAGATATTTCATCTGCCTTTTCTTACTCGTTCAGCAGCTACCATTTTCAAAAATAAGTACCAGTAAGTGGTTTACTGGGGATGTCTGTCATACCCAGTGACGGGCCTACCATCATCATTCTAACAGCATGCATTCGGCCATGAATGCTTCAAGGCACAGCGGGACTCTAACCCTATCGTCGATTGCCATACCCGGCGCACCATAAAAAAAACGGCTCGATTTGCATCAAGCCGTTTCTTAAAATCAAGAGAACTTGATTATTTTTTACCTTTAGCAGCTTCAGTTTCTGCTTGTTTTAATGCCCTAGACATTGCAACAGAAACGATAGTATCTTCAGGAGTGTTAGTAATTACGAATCCGTCAACTTTTAAGTCGCGAACACGGAATAAACTACCAACTTCTAATTTATCTAAGCTTACTTCAACGTTTTGTGGCATGTTAGCTGGTAAAGCTTTAACGCGAAGTTTACGTAATTTCTGAATTAATTTACCCCCCATTTTAACACCTGGAGAAGTTCCTGTTAATTTAACTGGAATTTCCATCACGATTTCTTTCTCGTCGAATAGCTGAAGAAAATCGATGTGCATTAACACGTCGGTAAGTGGGTGGTATTGAGTGTCTTTAACGATAGCTTTAGTTTTAGCACCGTTCACATCAATTTCCACAAAATTTACTTCCGGGGTATAAATAACATCTCTTAAATCAGCAATAACTACTGCTAAGTGTTGTTGCTCTTTTCCACCATACAATACCGCCGGAACCTTACCTTCGTAACGAAGTTCCTTGGCATCGCGTTTCCCTACGTTCTCTCTTGGAGAACCGCTAATTGCGATTGTTTTCATTTTATTTATATTTATTTATTAAACTCATTCTATTGCTTGGCGCTTGGCGTTTTCACACTTACCGCAACGCTAAACTCTAAACAAATCACTAATCGAGCCATGTTCGTTTACATTAGCAATTGCTCTTGCAAATAAACTTGCTGTACTTAGCACTCTAATTTTCGGACTTTCAATTCTTAAAGGAATAGTATCCGTAACAATTAATTCAGTTAACACCGAATTTTCAACGGTTTCAACAGCTTTACCAGAAAGTACCGCGTGCGTACAAACCGCCCTCACACTTGCGGCACCATTTTCCATAATCAAAGCAGCAGCTTTTGATAAGGTTCCGGCTGTATCGCAAATATCATCAATCAACACTACATCCTGCCCGGTTACATCTCCAATAATCGACATTGATTCGATCTCATTGGCACGTTTACGGCGTTTATCGCAGATAATTACCTCTGCATTAAAAAACTTAGCAAAAGTACGGGCCCGGTAGGAACCACCCATATCTGGCGACGCAATAGTTAAATTAGGTAGATTTAAACTTTTGATATAAGGAACAAAAATTACCGATCCATCCAGGTGATCTACCGGAATATCAAAGAAGCCTTGTATTTGTGCCGCATGTAAATCCATCGTCATGATGCGGTGGATACCTGCAGATTTTAATAAGTTAGCTACCAATTTAGCACCAATTGCTACACGAGGTTTGTCTTTTCTATCCTGACGGGCTAAACCATAATAAGGAACAACTGCAGTAATATAATGTGCTGATGCCCTTTTAGCGGCATCAACCATCAGCAAAAGTTCCATTAAATTATCGCTGGGCTGATAAGTAGATTGGATTAAAAAAACATCGCAGCCGCGGATAGATTCATCAAAAGAAGGTTGAAATTCGCCATCACTGAATTTGTGAATGGTAACATCACCAAGTGGTTTGCCGTAACTTTCAGCAATTTTAAGTGATAGTCCTCTTGAACCTGTTCCGGAAAATAACTTTACCGGGTTAAACTGCAATGGCATGATCCGTGTAGTTTACGGTTAAAAAAAATCGGATCATGTCATTTTACAAACACGATCCGACATTAAAATTTTCGTTGTCCGACCTGGATTCGAACCAAGACAAACGGTACCAAAAACCGTTGTACTACCCTTATACTATCGGACAATCTTTCTCGAGAACGAATCCTCGAAAGGGAATGCAAATGTAGGAACCTTATTTTAATTTTGCAAGAGTGATTTTAAAATATTTTTAATTTCTCTCCTACTGTTCCTTCTTGCGTTGCAAAGATAAAAAAATCATCATATCGCATGCAACATTTTATTTTTTTCTACGACTTTTTTAAGTGAGGACCACTTAAATCATTTATTATCAAAGACTAAATTTTACTATGAACTACGCTAAAATTAACACCATTACGGGTTGGCTATGCTTTTTAGTTGCCGCTACAGCCTACATTCTAACTTTAGATCAATCGGTAAGCTTTTGGGATTGTGGCGAATTCATCGCCTCTGCCTTCCGGATGCAAGTGGTTCATCAACCTGGCGCTCCTATTGTTTCCATGGTTCAACGGCTATTTTCAACCCTCGCTTTCGGCGATAAAACGATGGTTGCATACTTCATGAATTTAGCATCTGCATTGGCAAGTGCCGGCACCATTTTATTTTTATTTTGGACAATTACTGCCTTGGCCAAAAAAACCATCATCAAAAACGGCGAAGAAATCAATACATCAAAAACCATCAGCATTATTGGCGCTGGCTTAGTTGGCGCTTTAGCCTATGCATTTTCAGATAGTTTTTGGTTTTCGGCAGTAGAGGCTGAGGTTTATGCCATGTCATCGCTATGCACAGCCATAGTTTTTTGGGGAATTCTGAAATGGGAATCGCAAGCCCAGGACGCAAAAGCAGATAGGTGGTTGCTTTTCGTGGCGTATATCATGGGCCTATCTATTGGTGTGCACTTGTTAAATCTATTAGCCATTCCGGCTTTAATCTTCGCGTATTACTTCAAGAAATATCCAAAACCAAGCTGGCAAGGCATTCTCAAAGTTTTCATGATATCAATTGGTACTTTGGCCTTTGTTCAGTTCGGAATTATTCAATACCTGATCTCCTCTGCTGCAAACTTCGATTATTTCTTTGTGAACAACCTCGGTTTAGGTTTTGGAACAGGTATTTTGTTTTTCGCTATTTTGGTTATTGGTAGTTTAAGCTATGGGATAATTTACTCTATCCGCAAGCATAAAAGAGCAATGAACTTAATTGTGCTTTTTACCACGCTGTTGATTTTTGGCTACAGTTCATTTGCCATTTTAATCATTAGAGCACATGCGAAACCAAACCTTAACAACACCAATCCAGAAAATGCTTTTAACTTTTTGAGTTATGTAAACCGATCCCAATACGGCGATCGTCCGCTACTTTACGGCGAAAATTACAACTCTGAGAAAATCGACATCAAAGAAACTGGGCAGCTTTACAGAAAAGGAAAAGATAAATATGAATCTGCCGGCACTAAATCAGAATATGTTTTTGCTGATAAAACATTGGCTCCGCGGATGTATAGCGATAAAGCTGAACATGCTAATTTCTACAAAAACTACATGGGTTTTGATGATTCCCATAAGCCAACTTTGAGCGATAACTTAAGTTATATGTTCTCTTTTCAAACCGGCCAAATGTACATGCGTTATTTTATGTGGAATTTTGTGGGTAGACAAGATAATGAAGACGGACAGTTGGGCGGGCGAAACGGTGCCTGGTTAAGCGGCGTTAAACCACTCGATGCATTAAGATTGGGTAATCAAACCAATTTGCCACCATCTATTACCGAAAACAAAGCCTACAACAGGTTTTTCTTTTTACCATTGATTATTGGTTTAATCGGAGCCATTTGGCATTTCAAACGTAACCAGAAAGATGCAGGTATTATCGGATTGCTTTTCGTTTTCACAGGCGTGGCCATTGTAATTTACCTCAACTCGGTGCCTATCGAACCACGTGAAAGAGATTATGCCTATGTAGGCTCATTCTACGCTTTCGCAATTTGGATCGGACTCGGCGTATTTGGTTTGAAAGATTGGGTTTTCCAGAAGCTTTCCCCAACCAAGGCAAGCATTTTCGCTTCTTTAATTGCCCTTTTATCCGTTCCTGTACTCATGGCCTCACAAGGCTGGGACGACCACGATCGTTCTGAAAGCCACCTAGCACATGATATGGCTGTGAATTACTTAAAATCATGTGCGCCAAACGCTATTCTTTTTACCTATGGCGATAACGATACCTATCCAGTTTGGTATGCTCAGGAAGTCGAAAATGTTCGTCCCGATGTACGGGTAGTAAATTTAAGTTTGTTTACTGCCGACTGGTATATCGATGGAATGAAACGGAAGCAAAACCAATCTGCACCGCTGCCGTTAACTATAAAACCTGAACAATATGTAGCCGGAACGCGGGATGTGATGTATTACCAAGATTATAAAATTGCACAACCAGTAGAACTGAAAGATATTTTGGAAGTTTTGCTCTCTGATAATGATCAAGACAAGGCAACCATGAGCGACGGTTCGAAATACAATATATTGCCTACAAAAAACTTAAAACTAACTGTTAATCCGAAGCAGGTTTTAGATACTGGAACAGTGCCAAAAGAAGATGCGGGTAGAATCGCGAGCGCCATGGAGTGGACTTATGAGGGTAATTATGTAAGTAAAGGCACTTTGGCTCTATTCGATCTTTTAACGCACAACAATTGGAAACGGCCGATTTATTTTACAAGTGCCATGCCGAAAGATCAATACCTTGGTTTAGACAAATACCTTTACACCGAAGGGCTCAATAAGCGATTGCTTCCGTTAAAACCAGATCATTTGGAAACTGAAAATGATGAATTAATCAATCCAAAGCCAATGTTTCATAATTTAATGAGCGTTTATGGCTATGGAAACATTAAACACGCCAACCACCTGGATAGACAATCGGCAGATGATGTTACTTATGTTTCGAATATGTTTGGTGGATTAGCAAGCACACTGATTAATCAAGGCAAAACCATCGAAGGCAAACAAGTGGTGAACAAATATTTTGAGGTCATTCCAGAAAAATTTTATACCATGCGCCAGGTAGTAAGTTCATTTTATATTACTGAAAGCCTTTATCGATTAAACGATTTGAACAGAGCTAACCAAATGATAAATAAATCAGCAAGCCACATTGATAAGGAGCTTACTTATTTGGCTGATGTTTCTGAAAGCAAAAGCCAACTAGTATCTGAGCAAAATGTCCGCATTTACCTTACCTATCTTGCCCAGATGGTGCGGTTGACAGAAACATTTAAACAAAAAGAATTAAGCAAAAAACTGGAAGATCAATATAATAATCTAATCGGTCGCTTCAGTCCATTTGCTTCAAGTTAGGTTATCATCTTTCAAAAATGAACTCCGTAAACAAGATTTTCAATCTAGTTTACGGGGTTTTGTATTTATTGAAATTAAAAGTTGATTAAAATAGTGAATGCAAATGATAGCTAAGCCGTTAAAATTTGTTAAATCAATCCAATAATTTACCTGTTTTATCGACTAGAATAGTTAATTTCGGCAGCATTTTTATGTGAAAACATTTTTTAATATCATCAAACAACCCAATGAATTATTCAAAAGTCAATAATATAGTCGGCTGGATCTGCTTTTTAATTGCCACAATAACTTACGTTTTAACTCTTGAACCATCAGCAAGTTTCTGGGATTGCGGCGAATTTATCGCCTCAGCATTTAGAATGCAGGTTGTTCACCAACCAGGAGCACCATTATTTTTGATGATTCAACGCTTCTTTTCTGTTTTCGCCGCAGGCGATTTAACCAGAATTGCTTACTGGATGAATATTGGCTCGGCTATTTGTAGTGCCGCCACCATCCTATTTTTATTTTGGACCATCACCGCTTTGGCCAAGAAAACAGTTTTAAAAGCTGGAGATGAGCTGACCACTGGAAAACTAATTAGTATTATGGGTGCTGGTGCTGTAGGTGCCTTAGCCTATACATTTTCTGATAGTTTTTGGTTTTCGGCAGTTGAATCTGAAGTTTATGCGCAATCATCATTGTTTACAGCAATCGTTTTTTGGGCAAT
>Ga0308159_1004007_pt1 | contig 13964 bp, 5 predicted proteins | sample PhyCR1_FD_201040 | JGI IMG/M metagenome (GOLD analysis project Ga0308159, IMG submission 201040) | Phyllosphere microbial communities from UC Gill Tract Community Farm, Albany, California, United States - DLSLC.R1 | ecosystem: Host-associated > Plants > Phyllosphere > Unclassified | place: USA... | reverse complement strand
GGGATCACTGGTTCAAGGGCAATGCCGGCTACCCGCTGGAGGTGATCAAGCAGGCCAATGAAATGCAGGACCGCCTGCTGTCGTTCGACAGCCATATCACCGTGCCGGTGGATTTCGGCACGGCCGGCAATGAGGCCGACAAGGACGGCAGCGGCCAGTTCGACCTGGCCAAGGCCGCCCGTGGGCGCCTGTCGGGTGCAGCCCTGACGATTTTCGGCTGGCCGGAAATCTGGAACGGCCCCAACGCGCCGCATAAACCCACCGAGGGTTTTGTCGAAGCCGCACGCCATGAACAGGAAGTGCGCTACAAGATCATCAGCGCCATGGTGCGCGACTACCCCAACCAGGTCGCCATCGCCTACACCCCGGACGACTTCCGGCGCCTGCATGGCGAGGGCAAGTTTGCGATCTTCATGAGCATGCTCAACGCCTATCCGCTGGGCAACGACCTCAACCAGCTGGACCTGTGGGCCGCACGCGGCATGCGCATGTTCGGCTTCAGCTATATCGGCAATAACGCCTGGTCGGACTCGTCGCGCCCGCTGCCGTTTTTCAATGATTCAGTGGACGCCCTCGACGGTCTGTCGGATATCGGCAAGCAAGCCGTACACCGCCTCAATGACCTGGGGGTGATCATCGATGTGTCGCAGATGTCGACCAAGGCCCTGGAGCAGGTCGCGCAGTTGAGCCGCACGCCGATGGTGGCCTCGCACTCGGCGCCGCGTGCGGCGGTGGATATCCCGCGCAACCTCAGCGACAAGGAGCTGCAGCTGATCAAGCACAGCGGCGGCGTGGTGCAGGTCGTGGGCTTCTCCGCCTACCTGCGCCCGCTGAGCCAACCGACCCAGGACAAGCTCAACTCCCTGCGCGCCCGCTTCAACCTGCCGCCCCTGCCCAACCTGGCCATGGCCTTGATGCCGGGCGACGCGATCATCGCCGCCTGGCCCGAACAGCGGTTCGGCGAGTACGCCAGTGCGCTGTACGCGATTCTCGATGAAGAACCCAAGGCCACGCTCAAGGACCTGGGCGACGCCATCGACTACACCGTGCGCAAGATCGGCATCGATCATGTCGGCATTTCCTCGGACTTCAACGACGGCGGCGGGATCGAGGGCTGGGAGAACGTCGCCGAGGTGCGCAACGTCACCGCCGAGCTGATCCAGCGTGGTTATTCCGAGGCTGATATCGCCAAGCTGTGGGGCGGCAACTTCCTGCGGGTGTGGGACCAGGTACAAAAAGCCGCCAAACCCTTGGCCAACCGCTAATCAACCAGAAGCCAGTCCATGACCGACCGCCGTACCTTTCTCAAGCAGGCCGGGGTATTTGCCGCCAGCCTGCCATTGGGCGCCGCCCTGCTCCCCCAGGCAATGGCTGCCAACGCGACAGACACCCCATGGACGGGATTCAAGCAACTGTTCAACCAGGACCCGAGCTACCTGCACTTTTCCAACTTCCTGGTGGCCTCGCACCCACAGCCTGTGCGCGAGGCGATTGAGCGTTACCGCGCGCAGATCGATCGCAACCCGGGCCTGGCCATGGACTGGGACCTGCAGGAAACCTGGAAACGCGAAGGCCAGGTGCGCGAATGGGCCGGGCGCTACCTGAACGCTACGCCCGCGCAGATCGCCCTTACCGGCAGCACCTCCGAAGGCTTGGCAATGATCTACGGCGGGATCAAGGTGCGGCCCGAGCAGGAAATCCTCACCACGGTTCATGAGCATTACGCCACCCAGAACGTGCTGGATTTTCGCGTACTCAAGGAAGGCACCCAGGTACGTCGGATCAAACTCTTCGAGCGGTCCAGCCAGGTGTCCGCCGACGAGGTACTGGGCAATATCCAGCGCGCCATCCGCCCCAACACCCGCGTACTGGGCATGACCTGGGTACAGTCCGGCAGCGGCGTGAAGCTGCCGATCGGCGAAATCGGCAAGCTGGTCGAGGAACACAACCGCAACCGCGACGACAAGGACCGCATCCTGTATGTGGTGGACGGCGTGCATGGCTTCGGCGTGGAAAACCTCGACTTCCCGGACATGCATTGCGACTTTTTCATTGCCGGCACCCACAAGTGGATGTTCGGCCCACGCGGCACCGGGCTGGTATGCGCCCGCGACGCGCAAAACAGATACGTCACGCCGATGGTGCCGACCTTCTCCGAGGACAAGGACTTCGCCACCATCATGACCCCCGGCGGCTATCACGCCTTCGAGCATCGCTGGGCGGCGGACGAGGCCTTCAAGCTGCACCTGCAACTGGGCAAGGCGCAGGTCCAGGCGCGTATCCACGCGCTCAATACCGAGCTGAAAGACCAACTGCTGGCCCATCCGCAAATCGAACTGGTGACCCCGCGCAGCCCGGAGCTGTCGGCCGGCTTTACGTTCTTTCGGGTCAAGGGCCAGGAGAGCGATGCGGTGGCCGCCTACATGATGCAAAACCGCGTGGTCATCGACGCCGTAGACCGCGACGTCGGCCCGGTGATCCGCACCGCCCCCGGCCTGCTCAACAACGCCGACGAGATTCAGCGTTTCATGACCCTGCTGAGGCAGCGGTTGTGACGCCCCTTTTTCCTTTGAACGAGATGCCCACATGAATCCATCCCGACTCAAACCCCTCACGGCCCTGGCCCTGACCGCTCTGTGCGCGGCGCTGCTGCCCAACCTGGCCCAGGCCGCCGCACCGCAACCCGGCAAAGTGTTCAAGGACTGCAAGGACTGCCCGGAAATGGTGGTGCTGCCCGCCGGCACCTTCACCATGGGCACACCCGACGATGAAGTCGGCCGCGAGCCGGACGAAGGCCCGATGCATGCCGTGACCTTCGCCAAGCCCTTCGCCATGAGCCGCTTCCACATCACCGCCGGCGAATGGGACAGCTATATCCGCCAGACCGGCGTGAAGATCGCCGACGGCGACACCCGCCCCGGCCGCGAATGCATCGCCAGCAAGCCGCGCTACCCCCAGGGCCCACGCCAGCCGGCGGTGTGCATGGACATGGACGACATCAAGAACTACGTGGCCTGGCTGTCGAAAAAGACCGGCCAGCAGTACCACATGGTCAGCGAAGCCCAGCGTGAATACGCCGCGCGCGCAGGCTCCATCGGGCCGTTCCCCTTCCCGTTCGACGCGGGCAAGGGCTACAGCATCGCCGAGCACGCCAACACCTACGGGCCCGCGGACGGGTACAGCTATTCCTCGCCGGTGGGCAGCTACGCGCCGAATGCCTTTGGCATGTATGACATGCACGGCAACGTGTACGAGCGGGTGGCCGACTGCGAGCATCCCAACTATGTCGGCGCACCGACCGACGGCAGCGCCTGGATGGAGCCGAACTGCGAGGGCTACCAGATCCGTGGCAACGACTGGGGCGAGGCACCGGTGTTCTCACGCTCGGGCAACCGCAACAACATCTACCCGCAGACGCGTGGGGACTGGATTGGTTTCAGGGTAGTGCGCGACCTTTAAGGCTGGAGGAATTTAATGTGGGAGGGGGCAAGCCCCCTCCCACATTTAAACCTCATGCATCAGGAAGACTGGGTTCAGCCTTTGCGCGCCAACAGTTCCAACCCTTCATGCAACGCCGGAAACAGGCTGTTGTTGAAGTTGTTCCAGCGCAACTCAAGGATGGTGTCTTCAGGCGAGATCTCGGTCTTGAGCACGTCGTGAAACACTTCGCCGGAGTCGATGCCGTTGTCCACGTAATGGAACGATGCGCCGGTGAGGTACAGCGGTTCCGACGGCGTGGTGGCCTTGGTTGCCCAGTCCACCACGGTTTGCCCACGCGCACCGTACAACGCGTTCCAGGTGGCATAAGCGCCGCGACGCTCATACGGCGATTCGATGCGGGTAATGCCCGGGTGAATATTCATGATCCGCCGGGCAAACGGCGCGCCCGGGCGTACCAGCTCATCGAGGATCACCAGCAAGCCGTCCAGCACCACGATATCGGCCTTCAGTTCCACCAGCGTGTCATGCAGGCGGCGCTCGAAATCCTGCTTGCCGGCGATATGTTCCGCGCTGCCCCGTGGCAGGCGCCGGTAGGTGGACGGCACGCTCAGCAGCAAATCATTGACCAGATTGCCCTGCACCCGCAGGTCGGCCGGGTACAGCCACTGGCGGCCGGGCTGGTAGGCAAAGCCATAGTCGGCCACCAGTTGCTGGTCTCGCGGGTTCTGCTCGTCGTCGTCATACACCACGCCCACCAGGTTATAGGCCTGGCCCAGCGGCGTGTCGTTGAGCGACCCCACCAGAAACTCCAGCACCGATTTCATGTAGCGCTCGTGGTCCTTGTAGGCCACCGGCTGCCCGGCCTTGTCGGCGGCCGCGTTGCGCAGCGACCACACGTACACCAGATTCTTTTTCGTCATTGTTTCGCTCTCGCTGGATAGATCCGGCACGCGCCAATACGCGTGCGCCTACCCAACAAGAACGAACCAGCCCCCGGGCAATTTATCCGCCGACGCCACCGCCGGGCACGCCGAGCTAAATAGTCGCGCCAATCTTTCGTTTGTCATGGGTAAGGGTCTGTGTGCCCAGCCCCCTCTATTCACTTTCCGGGAAGTACTTATGACCGACCCCAAGCGCGGCGCCTTCAACGGTTTGCTCGCACTGCTCAGGCCCTTTCGCACCATCGTGATCGTTTCCGTCACCCTGGGCATGGCCGGCGGCCTGGCCATCACGTTGCTGCTGGCGACTATCAATAATGCCCTGCACTCTTCCACGGGAATGACCCAAGGCGTGATTCTCACGTTTGCGGCGCTGTGCGTGCTGGCGCTGACCAGCTCGATCGTCTCCGACATCGGCACCAACTACGTGGGCCAGCGGATCATTGCCGCGCTGCGCAAGGAGCTCGGCGAGAAGGTGCTGTCGGCGCCTATCGAGCAGATCGAACAGTACCGCTCCCACAGGCTGATTCCGGTGCTGACCCACGACGTCGACACCATCAGTGACTTTTCTTTCGCGTTCACCCCGCTGGCCATCGCAACGACTGTGACGCTTGGCTGCCTGGGGTATTTGGCCTATTTGTCGGTGCCGATGTTCCTGATGATGATCGTCGCCATTGTGATTGGCAGCAGCGTGCAATTCATCGCCGGCCACAAGGGGATTCGCGGTTTCGACGAGGCCCGCGACCAGGAAGACGAGCTGCAGCGCTACTACTCCGCGATCGCTTCGGGCGCAAAGGAATTGCGCATCCACCGGCCACGTCGCTACCGCATGAACACCCACCGTATCCAGGAAACCGCTGACCGCATCAGCGACATCCAGGTGCGCTCGGTGAACATCTACATCGTGGCCAAGACCTTCGGCTCGATGCTGTTCTTTGTGGTCATCGGCCTGGCCCTGGCGATGCAGGCCTATAACCCGAACCCGGATCCGGCGGTGATCACCGGCTTCGTGCTGGTGCTGCTGTACATGAAAGGCCCGCTGGAACACGTGGTGGGTTACCTGCCGATCATCGGCAAGGCACGCATCGCGTTTGCGCGCATCAGCGAATTGTCCGACCGTTTCTCGTCCCCCGAGCCGCACCTGCTGATGGATGGCAGCGAAGCGCCGACGCCGCTGGTCAACAGCCTGGAATTGCGTGGCGTGAGCTACAGCCCGCCGCCAGTGGAAGGCAGCCAGCCGTTCCATCTGGGGCCGATCAACCTGAGCATCAAGCAGGGCGACATCGTCTTTATCGTTGGCGAGAACGGCTGCGGCAAAACCACGCTGATCAAACTGCTGCTGGGGCTTTATCAACCCCAGGCAGGGGAAATCCGCCTGAACGGCGACCCGGTGACCGACGCCATGCGCGATGACTATCGCCAGTTGTTCACCACCGTGTTCGCCGACTACTACCTGTTCGACGACCTGGTGCAGGGCAGCGCCACCCAGTCCCTGGACAGCGCCGCCAAGTACCTGGAGCGCCTGGAAATCGCGCACAAGGTCAGCGTCAAGGATGGCGTATTCAGCACCACCGACCTCTCCACCGGCCAGCGCAAGCGCCTGGCGCTGGTCAATGCCTGGCTCGAAGAACGCCCGGTGCTGGTGTTCGACGAATGGGCTGCCGACCAGGACCCGGCCTTCCGCCGCGTGTTCTACACCGAGCTGCTGCCCGACCTCAAGCGCCTGGGCAAAACCATCATCGTGATCAGCCATGACGACCGCTATTTCAATATCGCCGACCAGCTGGTGCGCCTGCGCGCCGGCCAAATGGTGCATGAACTGGAGCCGGCGTGAATTATTTTGTCCGGTTTCTCCAAGTAGGAACGTCTCACTAGTGGTAATGAGAACTAGAATCAATAAATACTTATAATCTGCCCACTAAAACATAGAAGAGAAATCATTCATGTCAGTACGACTCGGTCTGAGCCCCCTGAGTAAAGCGCTAACGATGCGACGGGCCCTGAATTTCAACCTGTTGCCGAGCGCGCTGGCCCTGGCCGTGTCGCTGCCGATTGCCGGCTATGTGCAGGCACAGGAACTCGAGATCGACGTTCCGGCCCAATCCCTGGGCAGCGCACTGCAGGAGTTTGGTCGCCAGACCAACCTGCAAGTGCTGTACAGCCCCACCGATGTGGAAGGTAAGCGCAGCAACGCGGTCAAGGGCAAGCTCGACCCGGACCGTGCCATCACCACCCTGCTCAAAGGCACCGGGATCGGCTACGGCCTGCAAGGCAGCACCATCAGCATCAGCCGCCATGCCGCTTCCGGCCTGGAGCTGGGCGCGACCCAGGTCACCGCCAACCAGTTGGGCACCGTGACCGAAGGCACCGGTTCCTACACCCCGGGTACCATCGCCACCGCCACGCGCCTGGTGCTGACCCCACGGGAGACGCCGCAGTCGATCTCGGTGGTCACGCGCCAGGCCATGGACGATTTCGCCCTCACCTCCATCGACGACGTGATGCGCCACACCCCCGGCATCACCGTGTCGACCTATGACAGCGAACGGACCAACTACTATTCGCGCGGCTTCTCCATCAACACCTTCCAGTACGATGGTATTCCGACCCTGCGTGACGCCCAGTATTCCGCCGGCCAGACCCTCACCGACATGGCCCTCTACGACCGCGTCGAAGTGCTCAAGGGCGCCACTGGCCTGCTCACCGGCGCCGGTGGCGTGGGCGGCACCCTCAACCTGATCCGCAAGAAGCCGACGGCCGACTTCCAGGGCAGCATCGAGCTGGGTGCCGGTTCCTGGGACAATTACCGTTCACAAATCGACGTGAGCGGCCCGCTGACCGAAACCGGCAACATCCGTGGCCGCGCCGTCGCTGCCTACAATGACAAGCACTCGTTCCTTGACCACTACTCGCGCAAGACCAGCGTGTTCTACGGGATTCTCGAGGCCGACCTGGACGAAGACACCCTGCTGAGCGTCGGCGCCGACTATCAGGACAGCGACCCGAAAGGCTCCAGCTGGACCGGCAGCCGCATGATCTTCGATGCCGAGGGTAAAGAGCTGGACCTGCCACGCTCGTTCAACAACGGCCCGAACTGGGGCTCATGGGCGCAGTACACCCGCACGGCATTCGCCACCCTGGAGCACAACTTCAGCAATGGCTGGGTCGCCAAGGGGCAATACAACCACCAGATCAACGGCTACCACGCACCGCTGGGCGCCCTGTCCCAGGACTCCGGCAACCAGAGCTCGCTGTTTGCGCGCAAACACGTTGGCGAAACCACCAGCGACAGCCTGGATGCCTATGCTTCCGGGCCGTTTGAACTGTTTGGCCGCGAGCACGAACTGGTCGTGGGCCAATCCGTGTCGATCAGCAAATGGGATGGCAAGAGCTACAACGCGGTATTCGCGCCCGGCACCAACTCCGCTGATTTCTACAACTGGAATGGCGACATCCCGGAGCCCGCCTGGACCCTTTCCCGTGTACTCGACCAGACCACACGCCAGACCGGCAGCTACCTCACCAGCCGCTTCAGCCTGACCGACGAAATGCACCTGCTGCTCGGCGCGCGCCTGGCCAACTACCAGGTCACCGGCACCAGCAAATCCAAGGAAAGCGGCAAAGTCGTACCCTACGCAGGCCTGACCTACGACCTGAACGACAACTTCACCGCCTACACCAGCTACACCGAAATCTTCCAGCCACAAACCGACTATCGCGACCGCAACGACGTGATGCTTGAGCCCGATGAAGGCAAAAACTACGAAGTCGGCATCAAGGGTGAATTCTTCAACGGCGCCCTGAACGCCAGCCTCGCCTACTTCGAAGTGCATGAAACCAACCGCCCGGAAGTCGACACCTCGGCGGGCGCAACCGCGATCAACGACTCGCCTTACTACGGCACCAAGTCCAAGACCAAAGGCTACGAAGCGGAAATCTCCGGCGAAATCGCGACCGGCTGGCAACTCATGGCCGGCTACACCCACAAGGTGGCCCGCGATGACAATGACGTGAAAATCTCCACCTGGGAACCGGAAGACCAGATCAACCTCTACACCACCTACAAACTCACCGGCCCGCTGGACAAGCTCACCCTCGGCGGTGGCGCGCGCTGGCAGAGCGAGGGTTGGAAGTCGATCCGCAACTCCGGCCTGCGCCGCTCCGAAATCCTCACCCAAGACCCGTACTGGCTGGTGGACCTGATGGCGCGCTACCAGATCACCAAGAACCTGTCGGCCAGCCTCAACGTCAACAACGTGTTCGACAAGAACTACTACACCAACATCGGTTTCTATGACTCCGCCTACCCTGGCGACCCACGCAACTTCATGGTCACCACCCGCTACAACTTCTAAACCCGGCGCCAAAACAAAAGCCCCGTATCGCAAGATACGGGGCTTTTTCATGCCCGCTGCGCGAGCCCACACAGTAAAACGCCCCTGACCATCGATGATGATCAAGGGCGTCTGTTACACCTGTCGCTTACGCCATGGCAGCCACCAGGCTCTTGATGAAGTCGGCGTTATCGACAATCCGGTGGTGGGTGGTATCAATCACCACCGAACGTTCAATACCCGCCTGGCCAATGACCTCACGCATGCCGTTTTCGATCAACGCCTGATGCAGGCCGGCTTCGCTGCGTGCCGCCCACCAGCAGGTGACCGGCGCCTTGATTGCACGGTAGTCGGTGTCTTGCAAACGCTGATCAAGGACCTGCTTGAGCGCCCACGAACGTTCGGATTCACCACCATGTTGCAGCTCATCCTTGAGCACCCGGAAGCGCTCGCCCAAGGTGCTGTCGGCCCAGTCAGCCACGTGCTGCCACTGCTGTTCCTCGTCGTGCGCCACCTGTAGCGCCAGTTGCCACTGCGCCTGGATCTGCTCGGCAAACGCGGGAAACATCACCTCCAGCAGCTGGGTGCGTCGCTCCACTGCGCTGGCCTGCGGCCCCGTGTCCACGGCGGCCTGGTCCCAGAACTCGGTATACCGCAACGGCGGCGGTGCATCGATCCAGCCGACAAACTCCACCGTGCGCCCTGCCTGCTCCAGCAGGTAAGCCACTTCCATTGCCAGGTTACCGCCCAGCGACCAGCCGGCCAGACGGAACGCGCCGTGCGGTTGGGCACTGAGCAACTGTTGGGTGTAGTCCTCGACCATTTGCGTCCAGGTCGGCACGCTGCCGTCCGCTTCCACCAGGGCCCGGCAAATCAGGCCGAGCACCGGCCGTTGTTCACGCAGCGCCAGGGCAATCGGTTTGTAGCAATGCACCGAGCCAAAACTTGGGTGGAACAGGTACAGCGGCGTGCCCTCGGTCTGGCTGTTGAGCTTGACGATCAATGAGCTTGGCGCATCGCCCTCAATGCAGCTGACTTGCCCGGCAACCGTTGGATTGAGCATCAATTGGTTGACGGCCAGCGTGACGCCGCAGGCCCGATTGATGCGTTCCTTGAGCATCAGCACCAGCAACGAATGGCCGCCCAGCTCGAAGAAGTTCTCATGCAGGCCCACCCGCGTCACGCCCAGCACCTCGGCCCAGATGCCGGCGATCTGCTGTTGCAGCGCCGTCTGGGGGGCCGCGAACTCGCGCCCCTGCCCGTGCACATCAGGTGTAGGCAAGGCCTTGCGATCCAGCTTGCCATTGGGGCTCAGAGGCATCTGCTTCAGCAGCACCCATTGCGCCGGGACCATGTAGTCCGGCAAGTGGTTGGCCAAGTGCGCACTGACCTGGGCGCGCCAGTTGGCATCGCTGGCGTGCAACACCACATAGCCCACCAACTGCTTGCTATCGACGACCAGCACCGTGGCTTCGCGCACCCCCGGGTGCTCAAGCAAGCGCGCTTCGATTTCACCGAGTTCGATACGCAAGCCACGCAACTTGACCTGATGATCCAGGCGCCCGAGGTATTCAATCACCCCATCCGCGCGCTGACGTACACGGTCACCGGTGCGGTACAGGCGCGCACCGTTCTGGAACGGGCACGGCACAAACCGCTCGGCGGTCAGGCCCGGGCGACGATGATAACTGCGCGCCAGGCCTTCACCGCCCAGGTAGAGCTCGCCGGCCACGCCGATCGGCACCGCCTGCAAGTGCGCATCCAGCACATGGGTACGCAGGTTGGCGATGGGTTCGCCAATGGGCACGGTATCGCGGCCTTCATCAACGCAGGTCCAATGGGTCACGTCGATGGCCGCTTCGGTGGGTCCGTACAAGTTGTAAAGGCCGGCCCCGGGCAGCTTGGCGAACACTTGTTGCTGGGCATCCACCGGCAACGCCTCGCCGCTGCACACAATACGCTGCAGGCTGTGGCACGTGGACACGGCCGGGTCCTGCAGGAACGCCTGCAACATCGACGGCACAAAGTGCAACGTGGTGATCTGCTCGGCATTGATCAGGCTCACCAGCCTGGCCGGGTCGCGATGATCGCCCGGCGCCGCGACCACCAGGCGTGCGCCGGTCATCAAGGGCCAGAAGAACTCCCACACCGACACGTCAAAGCTGAACGGCGTTTTCTGCAGCACGCTGTCGCGCGCGTCCAGGCCATAGGCATCCTGCATCCAGCACAGGCGGTTGGTCAGCGCCGAATGCCGGTTGCCCGCGCCCTTGGGCTGGCCGGTGGAACCGGAGGTGTAAATCACGTAGGCGAGGTTTTCCCCGTCCAGTGCAATGCCTGGGTTGGCGTCGCTGTAGCCCTCAAACCCCGAATCACCCAGTACCAGGCAGTCCAGCCCGGCCGGAATCGGCAGTTGTTGCAGCCAATGCGCCTGGGTCAGCAGCAGTTTCACTCCGCTGTCCTCAAGCATGTAGGCCAGGCGTTCGCGAGGGTATTCCGGGTCCAGCGGCACGTAGGCGCCGCCGGCCTTGAGGATGGCCATCAAGCCGACGACCATCTCCACGGAGCGCTCCACGGCCACGCCCACCAGCACATCCGGCCCAACACCGGCCTCGATCAAACGATGGGCCAAGCGGTTGGCGCGCTGGTTTAACTCGGCGTAGTTCAGCCGCTCCTGGCCAAACACCAGGGCCTGTGCCAGCGGGGTGCGCACAACCTGCTCTTCGAACAGCTGATGCACACCACGGTGCAGCGGGTAGGCCTGCGCCGTGGCGTTCCAGTCATGCACCAGCACGTGCTGCTCAGCCGCATCCAACAACGGCAGTTGCCCAATGCGCAGCTGCGCGTCACGGGCCATGCCCTCGAGCAGGTTCAGCCAATGACGGGCCATGCGCGCCGGGGTGGCAGCCTCGAACAGGTCTGTCGCGTAGATCAGTGAGGCAAACAGCGCGTCGCTGGATTCCTGGGTGCTGAGGGTCAAGTCAAACTGTGCGGTACGGGTTTCCCACTCCAGGCCACTGACCTGCAGCCCAGGCAAGTGTTGCATCGGCGCCTGCGCCTCGGTCTGGTGGTTGAACATCACCTGGAACAGCGGGTTGAAGCTCAGGTTGCGCTCAGGGTGCAACGCTTCCACCAACTGCTCGAACGGCAAGTCCTGGTGGGACTGGGCTTGCAGCGCACGCTGCTTGACCTGTTGCAGCAGTTGGGCAACGGTCAGTTGCCCGTCGATATCGGCCTTGAGCACCTGGGTGTTGACGAAGAAGCCGATCAGCCCTTCGGTTTCCTCGCGATTGCGGTTGGCAATCGGCACGCCAACACGGATGTCCTGCTGGCCACTGTAGCGATGCAGCAGGGTCTGGAACGACGCCAGCAGCACCATGAACAGCGTCACTTCCTGCTGCTGGGCCAACGCCCGCAGCGCGGCCAGCAACGCCGGCGGCACGCTGAGGTCCAGGCTCGCGCCGCGATGGCTTTGCAGGGTCGGACGTGGATGATCCAATGGCAGCTCCAGGACCGGCTGTTCACCGCCCAGGCACTCCTGCCAGTAGCTCAATTGACGTTGCTTCTCACCAGCGTCCATCCAGTCGCGCTGCCAGCTCGCGTAGTCGGCGTACTGCAGCGGCATGCCCGGCAATTGCAGGTCCTGACCCTGGCTATATGCCGCATACAGCTGCACCAACTCGTCGACCATCACTTGCATCGACCAGCCATCGGAGACGATATGGTGCTGCACCAGCACCAGTACATGGTCATCGGCGGCCAGGCGCAACAGGCTCACGCGCATCAGCGGGCCTTGCAGCAGGTCAAACGGCTGGGTGATCTGCGCCTCGACCTGGGCGAGCAGGTTGGCTTCATCGGCCTCCACCCGCCGGATCTCGACGCTGGCGTGTGCGGTAATCACCTGCACTGCGCGCTCCCCGTCCTGCTGCACGTGGGTGCGCAGGCTTTCGTGGCGGGCTACCAGGGTATCGAAACTGCGTTGCAACGCCTCAACGTCGAGTCGACCCTTGAGCCGCAAGCTGCCGGGGATATGGTAAGCCGCGCTGTGCGGATCCAGTTGCCAGAGGAACCATTGACGCTCCTGGGCGTAAGACAGGCGCAACGGCTGGTCGCGCCCGACTGCCACGATCGGCGGGGCCAGCGCTTGCGTATCATCGGCCAGTACGCTGGCGACAAACCCCTGCAGACGCGGCTGTTCGAACAGACTGCGCAAGGGCAAATCGCGGCCGAGCAGGTTGCGCAGGCGAGAGATCACCTGCATCGCCAGCAACGAATGGCCGCCCATCTCAAAGAAGTGGTCGCCCAGCCCCACGCGTTCGGCGCCGAGGATGTCGGCCCACACCGCCGCCACTTGCTGCTCCAACTCGGTCACCGGCGCGACCCAGACCTGTTGCGACACACTGGCGTCCGGTTTGGGCAGGGCCTGGCGGTCCAGCTTGCCATTCGGGTTGAGCGGCATGCGCTCCAGGAAGATCAGGTGCGCAGGCACCATGTAGTCCGGCAGTTGCTCACGCAGCACGGCCTTGAGGGTTTCGGCGTCTTGCTCGGGCGCGACCAAATAGGCGACCAGTTGATTGTCTGCGGCCAACACCAGGGTTTCGCGCACGCCTGGCTGGGCCAGCAACAGTGCTTCGATTTCCCCCAGCTCGATACGGAAGCCGCGGATTTTCACCTGATGGTCGACACGGCCGACGTATTCGATCACGCCGTCGGCGCGGTAGCGCGCCAGGTCGCCGGTGCGGTACAGGCGCCCACCGCCAAAGGGGTCGGGCACAAACCGTTCGGCGGTCAGCAACGCACGGTTCAGATAGGCCCGCGCCAGGCCGCATTGGCTGCCGATATACAGCTCGCCAACAGCCCCCAACGGCGCCAGGTTGAGGTCATTGTCCAGCACATACAGGGCGCGACCGGGCAGCGAGCGGCCAATCGGGCTGGCCGTGGCGCCAATGGTTTCCTCGCCCGAGGTGCAGTCCAGCACGCTGGACACCACCGTGGCTTCGGTTGGGCCATAGGTGTTGAGCAAACGCACATGGCCCAGCCCGGCTTTCAGCCACTGCGCCGGACCGTCCAGCGGCATGGCTTCGCCGCCGATATGGATCTGGCGCAACGCGCCGTACGCGCGTGGCCCTGCGGCCAGGCAGTCGAGTAAAAACAGGTTCCAGTAGGCGGTCGGCAAGTCGGCCAGGGTGATGCCCTGGCGGATGATTTCGGCGTACAGGCGCCCGCTGTCCCACAGCTCGGCGCCGCGCAGCAC
>Ga0308159_1004003_pt1 | contig 13975 bp, 14 predicted proteins | sample PhyCR1_FD_201040 | JGI IMG/M metagenome (GOLD analysis project Ga0308159, IMG submission 201040) | Phyllosphere microbial communities from UC Gill Tract Community Farm, Albany, California, United States - DLSLC.R1 | ecosystem: Host-associated > Plants > Phyllosphere > Unclassified | place: USA... | reverse complement strand
ACGACGGGGAGCGCTGGCACCTCGACCTCGACGGCATCGAGGCGGCCCTGGCGGGCGGAGCGCGCGCCGTGCTGCTGTGCAACCCGCACAACCCCACCGGGACCGTCCACTCTCGGGACTCCCTCGCCTCTCTCGCGCGTCTCGCGAAGCACTACGGCGCCAGCGTGGTCAGCGACGAGATCCACGCGCCGCTCACGCACGCCCCCGCGGTCTTCACTCCCTTCCTGGATGCCGGTGACGAGGCGGCCGCGGTCGGGTACATCGTGACGAGCGCGAGCAAGACCTACAACCTCGCCGGGTTGAAGTGCGCGGTCATCGTGACCGGCTCGGAGGAGACCGCGGCGGTCGTGCGCGCCCTGCCGTGGGAGGTCGAGTGGCGTGCCGGGCTGTTCGGCGTCATCGCGAACCGTGCGGCGTTCTCGGCCGAGAGTGACGAATGGTTGGCCTCTCTGCTCGTGGCCCTGGACGACAACCGTCGTCTGCTCGCCGATCTGCTCGCGGAACACCTGCCGCTCGCGCGGTATCGCATCCCCGAGGCGGGGTTCCTCGCGTGGGTCGATGTGTCGCCGTACGGCTGGGGCGGCAACCCCGCTCCGTTCATCCGGCGCGAGGCGCAGGTCGCCCTGCACCACGGCCCGCTCTTCGGGGTCGAGGGGATCGGGCACGTGCGCGTCAACGTGGGCTGCGCTCCCGAGGTGCTGCGCGAGGCGATCGAGAGGATCGGGAAGCTCGTCGGTCGCGCGTAGCCGCCTTGGGTAGCTCGCCGTCGAGGCAGCGACGTGGCATCCGGAAGCAAGGTAAGGATATCCTTATCTCGTGATCACTGCCACGCGTCCCGCCTACCGCCCGTACGTCGCCGTGGTGAAGGCCGCGCGGCGCCTCTCTCCGCACTTCGTGCGCGTGACGTTCACCTCACCCGACTTCGACGTCTTCGGTACCGACCGGCGCGATCAGCGCGTGAAGCTGGTGCTGCCCGGCCGCGACGGCTCGGTCTGCGACATCGGACAGGATGACCCGGATGCCATCGCCAACGGCGAGTGGTACACCCGCTGGCGCGACCTGCCCGACGAGGAGCGCATGCCGTTCCGCACCTACACCGTGCGCCGAATCGACCCCGAGGCGCTCGAGCTCGACATCGACTTCGTCGTGCACCACGACGCCGGTCCGGCCGGCTCCTGGGCCGAAGCGGCGACGGTGGGGGACCACCTCGTGGTCGTCGGCCCCGACGCGCGCAGCGCCGACTCCGCGCAAGGGATCGACTTTCACCCCGGAACCGCGCGTCGGATCCTGCTCGCCGGCGACGAGACCGCCGCCCCCGCGATCTGCGCCGTGTTGGAGGGCCTGGAGCCCGGCCTCGAGGTCGACGCGTTCATCGAAGTCCCCGACGTCGACGACGCGCTCCCGGTGCGCAGCGGAGACGCGCGCGTGCACTGGCTCCCGCGGGGTGAGCGCCCCCACGGCGAGGCCCTGATCGATGCGATGGAGGACTGGGCCGCGGCATCCGGTGACGTTCTGGAGCGCGCGGCCGCGCCCCGTCCACAGGTTCTCGAAGAGATCGACCTCGACGTCGACTTGTTGTGGGACAGCCCGGCCGACGCCGAGGGCGAGTTCTACGCGTGGATCGCGGGGGAGTCGTCGACCGTCAAGCTCCTGCGGCGCATGCTCGTCTCCGGGTGCGGCGTCGACCGCGGCCGTGTTGCGTTCATGGGCTACTGGCGGGCCGGGCAGGTCGAGCGCACAGCCTAGACGCCCGTCGTGACGACGACGAAGAGCCCCGGCCGCGGCCGGGGCTCTTCGTGGTTCTCGAAACGTCTTAGACCGTCTGCGCCCGCGACTGCTCGGGCTCGGCCACGGTGTGGTGGCGGCCGATCGGGATCACCATGGGCCGTCCGGTCAGGGGATCGGGCACGACGCGACTGTCGAGACCGAAAACGCGACGCACGGTCTCTTCGGTGAGGACGTCGGAGGGGTCGCCCGCCGCGATCACCTCGCCCTGGGCCATGGCCACGAGGTGGTCGGCGTAGCGGGCGGCGAGGTTGAGGTCGTGCAGCACCATCGCCACGGTGGTGCCGCGGTCGCGATTGAGGTCGGTGAGCAGGTCGAGGACGTCGATCTGGTGGCTGATGTCGAGGAAGGTCGTCGGCTCGTCGAGCAGGAGCACGTCGGTTTCTTGAGCGAGAGCCATCGCGATCCACACGCGCTGGCGTTGACCGCCGCTGAGCTCGTCGACGGGACGGTCGGCGAGGTGCGTGACGTCGGTGGCTTCGAGGGCACGCGCGACCGCTGCATCGTCGGTGCTCGTCCAGCGCGAGAGGGCGCCCTGGTGCGGGTGGCGACCCCGGCTGACGAGGTCGCTGACGGCGATGCCGTCGGGGGCGATCGGCGACTGCGGAAGCAGCCCGAGAACCCGGGCGACCTGCTTGGTCGGGAGTCGATGGATCGACTTGCCGTCGAGCAGAACCTGCCCTGCCGAGGGCGTGAGCAGACGGGCCATCGCCTTCAGCAGCGTCGACTTTCCGCAGGCGTTCGCGCCCACGATGGCGGTCACGCGACCCGGAGGCAAGGCCAGGTCCAGGGAGTCGACGATCGTCCGATCGCCGTAGCCGAGCGTGACGCTCTGGGCGGTCAGGGTGCGCTCGATGGTCATCGGATCACTCCTCGGTGGTGGGGGACGGGCTGGACCGGGGTGCGGTCGGCGCTCATAGCGAGGTCCCTTCGGATCGGCTGCTGCGGATGAGCAGGAAGATGAGGTATGGCGCGCCCAGCACGCCGGTGATGACGCCGACCGGCAGGCGGGTGCCGAAGGCGTACTGCGCGGCGAAATCGGCGACCAGCACGAGCAAGGCTCCGACGAGGCCCGCGGGCAGGATGGGCGAGCCGACCGGGCCGAGCAGGCGCACCGCGATGGGGCCGGCGAGGAACGAGACGAACGCGATGGGACCGGCGGCTGCCGTGCCGAAAGCGAGGAGGCCGACGGCCGCCACAATCAGCAGCAGGCGGCTGCGTTCGACAGGGAGGCCGATGGCGGCGGCGGTGTCGTCTCCCATGCGGAGGATCTCGAGGCGCCCGGCCAGGACCAGCAGCACCGGACCCAGGACGACGACCGCGAAGAGGACCGGCATTGCGCGATCCCACGTGGCGTCGTTCAGGTTGCCGGTGATCCAGCGCATGGCGGCGGGGAGGTCGTACTGCGCGGCACGCGCCACGACGTACGAGACGACCGCCTGGCACATCGCGGCGACGCCGATGCCCACGAGGATGAGTCGCGCGCCCGAACTGCCGTCGCGATACGAGAGCAGGTAGATCGCGAGCGCCGCGGCCAGAGCCGCCGCCATCGCGAGGAAGGACACGGCGGTCTCGCCCCAGCCGAGCACGACGATGCCGATGACGGCCGCCGCGCTCGCGCCGGTGTTGATGCCGATCACGTCGGGGCTGGCGAGGGCGTTGCGCAGCATGGTCTGGAAGACGACACCACCCATGCCGAAGCACAACCCCGTCAGCAGGGCCGTCATCGCACGGGGCAGGCGCAGCTCGCCGACGGTGAACGAGGCTCCGGCCACGCGCTGCCCGGTGAGGACGCCCCATACTTCGGCGGGCGAGTAGAAGGTCTGACCCAGCATGAGCGAGAGGGCGAATGCGGCCACGACGGCCGTTGCCAGGGTCGCGGTGACGAGGGTCCACCGGCGGCGGCGACGGCGGCGTCCGGCGACGACGGATGCCAGGGCGCCCGGGGTCGTGCGGGGCGCGGCGGCACGGGGGGAGACGTGTGTGGTCACAGGGCCCTCATCTTCTGACGGCGGACGAGGGCGATGAAGAACGGGGCTCCGATGAGGGCGGTCACGATGCCGACCTCGATCTCTTCGGGACGGGCCACGACACGACCGACGACGTCGGCGAGGGTCAACAGGGTCGCGCCGCCGAGGGCCGAGATGGGAAGGAGCCACCGGTGGTCGACGCCCACGACGAGGCGGAGCATGTGGGGCACGATGAGGCCCACGAAGCCGATGGGCCCTGCGACGGCGGTCGCGGCTCCGCAGAGCACCACCGCCCCGAGGGTCGCGACGAGACGCGCGGTACGCACGCGGGCGCCCAGGCCCGCGGCGAGCTCGTCGCCGAGCGCGAGGGTGTTCAGCGCCGGGGCGCTCGCGAGGCAGATGATCAGCCCGGCGAGGAGGAAGGGGAGCACCTGGCCGATGGTCTCGATCGTGGCTCCGCCGACGCCGCCGATCTGCCAGAAACGAAAGACATTCATGACGTCGGTCCGGGGGAGCAGGATCGCGCTGGTCAGCGAGCTGAACGCGACAGCGGTCACCGCGCCCGCCAGGGCCAGGCGCAGGGGGGTGGCCCCGCCGCGCCCGAGTGAGCCGATTGCGTAGACGAGGACGGCCGCGCCTGCCGCGCCCAGCATGCCCGTCCAGATGTACATCGACGGCGAGCTCAGGCCGAAGAAGGCGATCCCCGTGACGATCGCGAGTCCCGCGCCCCCGTTGATCCCGAGGATCTGCGGGTCGGCGAGCGGGTTCCGCGTCGCCCCCTGGAGTACGGCGCCCGACACGGCCAGGGCCGCGCCCACGAGGATCGCGAGGATCGTGCGGGGGATGCGCTTGGCGACGGCGGCGGCCGACGTCGTGTCGGTCGAGCCGGTGAGCCCCGCCCACACGTCCGCGGCGGTGACGTCGCGGGCGCCGAAGGTCACGGACAGCACCACGGCGACGACGAGAACGGCGACGAGGGCCGTGACGCCGACGACGCGTCGCCGCCCCCAGCGACGCGGGCGAGCGTCGCCGGGGGCGGTCGGAGCCTGTGCGAGAGCGGTCATCGCGCCGACGGGCGCGGAGCGCGCGTCGGGACGAGCGGCGTCCGCACGGACCGCGCCGAGACCTTCGGTGCCGGGACGGCCCGTACCGGAAGCGCGTTCATCAGGACGCGGCCTTTTCGGCGGCCTTGCCCACGAGGGCGATGTAGTCGTCGCCGTAGGACGTGCCGATCGACAGCGGACTCGGGTTGCCGGCCGCGGCCATGGTGGTGTTGTCGGGCAGGAACGCCACGGCGCCGTTCGCGATGGCGGGGATGCGCGACCACAGGGGGTCGGCCTGCAGCTGCGCGAGGGTCGCGTCGGTGCCGTAGCCGGTGAGGACCTGGACGTCCGAGAAGTTCTCGATCTTCTCGGTGCTCTCGGTGAACCAGAAGGTGTCGCCGGTGGCGCTGGAGGCCTCGACGGCTGACGAGGGCACCAGGCCGAGCTCGTCGAGGTACGTCGCGCGCGGGTCCTTCGTCGAGTAGTAGCCGACGGTGCTGAGGTTCGTCGGGTCGATGTAGGTGAACAGCGCCTTCTTCCCGGCCAGGGCGGGGTACTTGGCGGACTCGTCGGTCACGTGCTTCTCGAGGTCGGAGACCAGCTGCTGCGCCTGGTCTTCGCGGCCGAGGGCCTTGGCATCCGTCAGGGTCATCTGCTGCCACGTGGTGCCCCAGGCGATCTCGGGGTAGGCCACGACGGGGGCGATCTTGCTGAGCGTGTCGTACTGTTCTTGCGTCATGCCCGAGTACGCGCCCAGGATGACGTCGGGCTTCGCGTCGGCGATCGCCTCGTAGTCGAAGCCATTGGTCTCGTCCATGAGCGTGGGCGTCTGCGCACCGAGCTCGTCGAGCTTGTCTTTGACCCAGGGGAGCATGCCGTCACCGTCTTCGTCACCCCAGGTGACCTTCGGCATGGCGACCGGCACGACGCCGAGTGCGAGCGCGGCCTCTTGGTTGCCCCAGCTGACCGTGACGACGCGCTTCGGCTCCGCCTCGATCGTGGTCTCGCCGAAAGCGTGGTCGATCGTGACGGGGAAGGACCCCGTTGCCGACGTCGACGACTCTTCCTGCGCGCCGGGCGCGGCTGAGGTGCCGGCGCAGCCGGTGAGAACGAGGGCGGTGCCGACGGCGAGTGCCGCCAGTGCGCGGAATCGGGACACGAAGAGCCTCCTGCGTGTTAGGTAAGGATAGGCTTAGTTTAGTTCAGGGCTCGGGTGGGAACGCAAACCGGGATGCCGCGAACCCGGGCGAACGTCTCGGCGTCGAGGTAACGGCATCCGCCATCGGCATCCCGGCCCGCCCGGCCCGCCCGGCGCTGCGGGTCGTCGGGGCGGCGGGAATTCCACGCTGTCGGCGGGCATGCAGGGGCGCGTCTTATACTGGGTGGCTGGCCATGTCGGCCTACTTCCCCATCCCCGAAGAACGGACGTTCGCTGTGCTCGCCGTGCACGACCTCGAGATCCGCGTGGGTGCCCGCGTGCTCATGTCAGACGTGGCGTTCCGCGTCTCCGACGGCGACAAGATCGGCCTCGTCGGGCGCAACGGAGCCGGAAAGACCACCTTGACCAAGGTGCTCGCCGGCGATCTGCTCCCCTCGAACGGCGGCGTCGACCGCGTCGGCGAGCTCGGCTACTTGCCGCAGGACCCCCGCTCGGGCGACCCCGAGATGCTCGCGCGCACGCGCATCCTCGACGCGCGCGGGCTCGGCTCGCTCGCCCTCGGCATGCACGAGGCGTCGATGGCGATGGGCGACGACGACCCCGCCGTCGCGGCGAAGGCGATGAAGAAGTACGGCCGCCTCACCGAGGAGTTCGAATCGGCCGGCGGGTACGCGGCCGAGGCCGAAGCGGCATCTATCGCTCACAACCTCTCTCTTCCCGATCGCATCCTCGATCAGCCGCTGAAGACCCTTTCGGGAGGTCAGCGCCGCCGCATCGAACTCGCGCGCATCCTGTTCTCCGACGCGCAGACGATGATCCTCGACGAGCCGACCAACCACCTCGACGCCGACAGCGTCGTGTGGTTGCGCGAGTTCCTCAAGGGCTACAAGGGCGGGCTCATCGTGATCTCGCACGACGTCGAGCTCGTCGGCGAGACCGTCAACCGCGTGTTCTACCTGGATGCCAATCGCCAGGTCATCGACGTCTACAACATGAACTGGAAGAACTACCTTCGCCAGCGTGTGGCCGACGAGGAGCGCCGTAAGAAGGAGCGCGTCAACGTCGAGAAGAAGGCCACGGCGCTGCAGCTGCAGGCCGCGCGCTTCGGTGCGAAGGCCTCGAAGGCCGCGGCCGCGCACCAGATGGTCGCCCGCGCCGAGAAGATGCTGTCGGGCCTCGACGACGTGCGTCAGGACGAGCGCGTCGCCAAGCTGCGGTTCCCGAAGCCCGCGCCGTGCGGCAAGACCCCGCTCATGGCATCCGGTCTGTCGAAGTCGTACGGCTCGCTCGAGATCTTCACCGACGTCGACCTCGCGATCGACCGCGGTTCGCGCGTGGTCATCCTGGGACTGAACGGCGCCGGAAAGACGACACTGCTGCGCATCCTCGCCGGCGTCGACCAGCCCGACACCGGACAACTCGAGCCCGGCCACGGCCTCAAGATCGGGTACTACGCGCAGGAGCACGAGAACCTCGATGTGAACCGTTCGGTGCTCGAGAACATGATGTCGTCGGCGCCACATATCACCGCGACCGAGGCCCGAAAGGTGCTCGGGTCGTTCCTCTTCGTCGGCGACGACGTGCTGAAGCCCGCGGGTGTGCTCTCGGGTGGAGAGAAGACGCGCCTGTCGCTCGCGACGCTCGTGGTGTCGTCGGCGAACATGCTGCTTCTCGATGAGCCCACGAACAACCTCGACCCCGCGTCGCGCGAGGAGATCCTCGGCGCCCTGTCGCACTACGAGGGTGCGGTCGTGCTCGTCTCGCACGACGAGGGTGCCGTCGAGGCGCTCAATCCCGAGCGCGTGCTGATCCTCCCCGACGGTGTCGAAGACATCTGGGGCCGCGACTACGCGGACCTGATCACGCTGGCGTAACCCGGGTCGTCCTCGCGGGTGGTGCTGTCGAAGACATCTGGGGCCGCGAGGACGCGAATCTGATCACGCTGGCGTAACCCGGGTCGTCCTCGCGGGTGGTGCTGTCGAAGACATCTGGGGCCGCGAGGACGCGAATCTGATCACGCTGGCGTAGACGCTCCCGTGTCTTGCCCAACCGGCCTCGCCCCGCGCGGGGTATCCGGCGCTGCGCCCGAGACCGTTCGCTGTGCAGCTTCGCGGATCTCCCGGCATCCACGCCCCTGCTCACCGCGCGTCGAGCAGGGCGTCCTCGTCGTCGGCGTCGCGGTCCTTCGGCCGCTTCCGCGCCCGGTGGAGGGCCACGGGGTCGACGCGGCGCTTCTCGCCCGCCACCTTCTCGGGTGCGGGGACGGCCTCGAGCAGAACGTCGTCGTCGTCTTCGTCGTCGCCTTCTTCGCGGCGGAGCTTGCGCTCGCTCACGATGACGTAGGTGATGAAGCCGAATCCCATCACGGCGAACAGGATCCACTGCACGGCGTAGGACAGGTACGGTCCAGGGTCGTTGCTCGGCGGGTCGACCGTGTTGGGCGTGGTCGCGGGCGCCGGCGTCTCGGACATCAGCAGACCGTAGGCACCCTGCTCGAGGGGTCCGGTCTGTTCCGCGACGAGGCCGAGGTTGATGGTCGGGACCTGACCCGCCTCGGCGGTACGCCCCGAGGTCGGTGCGGCCTCTTCCGGGCGGAGACGTACCTCGACGGTCACCTGCCCCGGGGGCGGCGCGGGGATGTCGTCGGGTTCCGCTTGACGGTTGCCCGGCGGCAGCCAGCCGCGATCGACGAGGAACGTCCGCCCGTCGTCGAGACGGAAGGGGACGAGCTGCTCGTAGGCCGCCGAACCGCCGTGCGCGCGGTTGCGGACCAGGAGCTGCTCGTCGGCGACGTACTGCCCCTCCATGCGCACGGGGCGCCACTCGTCGCCGGGGTTCATATCGGCGCCCGGGGCGAGGAGCTCGCCGAGCGGGACGGGGGCGGCGTCGTAGTTGTCGGCCACGAGCTGCAACTGCTCGCTGCGTTCGGCGTTGCGCGAGAATTGCCAGTTCGACAAGAACCCGCAGGCGATCGCGAACAGGATCGCGATCCCGACGTAGATGGCCCAGCGACCGGCGGCGGGCATCTCACGCGCGCTCACGAGGTGTCTCCGTTCGTCGCTGCGGAGCTCACGGGTGTGAGGCGACACCGCGCGTTCACTTCGACAGACCTGACCACGTCTTCCAGGGTACGTCGGTCGACACGACGCTTACGCGCCATCTCGCGAAAGGGCCGACACCTCGACGGGGAAGTCTCGGGTGCTCAGGAACTCCCGGAGATAGGACACGTGTTCATCGCACGCGACCCAGGTCTTGCGGCGGTCGGCGGCGTGGATGCGCGGGTTGCGCCAGCGGATCGCCCAGGCGGCGGTGTCTCGGCATCCGGCCCGTGAGCACTCCGCGGGCTCGTCGGTCACGACGGGTCGCGCGGTGACTCGAGGCGCGGGGTCTCGGCGATGCGGATGACGATCGGGCCACCGGCCGAGGCCGCGGGGGCAGGAGCCGCCGAGGGGGCTTCGATCGCCCGTTCGGGGTTGACCGCCTCGGTCGAGCCCTGGTCGGCGCCGACGTTGGCGACGATGACCGCGAGGTACGGGAGGAAGATCGCCCCGGCGGCGAACACGAAGGTGTACCAGCCGTAGGGGGTGATCACGGCCATCGCGATGAAGCACGCGATGCGGATGCCCATCATCACCATGTACTTGGCGAAGCGGGAGTCGGCGTCCTCCCTCGGTGCCTTGGGGAGCGACGTCGCGGACTGGGCGGTGTGCGATGTCTTCACAGTGGTATCAGGGTACGCCCGCGGCGGTAGGGCGGGGCGCGCCCGTGTGCGGACTGTTCGACGTCGTGACAAGCCGTCGAGCGCGGGTCGCCGGGCGCGAGGCACCTGGCGACCCGCCGCCGAGGATCAGGCTCCGTAGCGTGAGCCGCTGGTCGCTGCGCTGTTCGCGATGAGGATCGAGATCCCGATCACGAACAGGATGACGAACAGCAGCGTGATGTACCCGATGATGACGCCCGCGAGCGCCATGCCGCGGCCGCGCTCGCCCCGATCCTTGATCTGCTTGAGCGAGATGTGGCCCATGATCACACCGGCGATCGATCCGACCACGGGGAGGATGAGCACGAAACCGACGAGGGATGCCACGAGCGAGATGATCGCGAGGACGTTGGTGCGCGCGGGGGCGGTGTAGCCGCCGCCGTAGCCGTACCCCGCGTTGGGGGCGCCGTACGCGGGCTGCCCGTAGGTCGACGGCGCGGACTGACCGTAGACCGGGGCGCCGTAGGCGGGGGCCTCGGGCGCGGGCGTGCCGTACGCCGGGGGTGCCGGCGTGCCGTAGGCCGGGGCGTCCGGTGCCGGGGTGCCGTAAGGGGCGGCACCGCCGTTCGCTGCGGCCTCCGTCGAGGAGCCGTAGGGCGGAGCGTATGCCGATGACCCGGCCGCCTCGTAGGGCGGAGCCGCCGGCGTCGCGGGGGAGGCGTGCCCGGAGACACCGTCGCTCTGGGGAGCGTACGGGGACGACGACGTGTCGCCGCCCGGAGTGCTGTCGGGCCCGGTGTTCTCGGGATGCTGCGGGTCGGTGGTGCGGTCGTCGCTCACGGGAGCCCCTTTCGTCGCGCGTCCTCCCAGCGTTCCAGCGCCGCTGACCCCGTGTCAAACCTCGCGGCGCAGGGTGATCGGGGCGGCCTCGGTAGGCTAGGCCGGTTCCGTCATCGCAAGCGCAGGAGTCTCACCATGTCCCAGGACCGCGTCGTCGTCGTCACCGGAGGAAACCGGGGCATCGGCCGAGCCATCGCCGAGCGTTTCGTCGCCGAGGGGTGGAAGGTCGCCGTGACGGCCCGCTCGGGTGAGGGCCCCGAGGGAACGCTGACCGTTCGTGCCGACGTCACCGACGCCGCCGCCGTCGACGCTGCGTTCACGCAGGTCGAGGCCGAGCTCGGCCCGATCGCCGTGGTCGTGGCCAACGCCGGGGTCACGAAGGACACCCTGCTGCTGCGCATGAGCGAAGACGACTTCGACAGCGTGGTGAACACCAACCTCGGGGGCGCGTTCCGCGTGGTCAAGCGCGCCTCGAAGGGCATGCTCAAGGCCCGCTGGGGTCGCGTGATCCTCATCTCGAGCGTCGTCGGTCTGTACGGCTCGGCCGGTCAGATCAACTATGCCGCCTCGAAGAGCGCTCTCGTCGGATTCGCGCGGTCGCTGACCCGCGAGCTCGGAGCTCGCGGGATCACCGCGAACGTGGTGGCTCCGGGCTTCATCGAGACCGACATGACGGCTGAGCTCCCCGCTGACACGCAGGCCGAGTACAAGAAGAACATCCCCGCCGGGCGCTTCGCGTCGGCCGACGAGGTGGCCGGCGTCGTGACCTGGCTCGCCGGCGATGACGCCGCCTACATTTCGGGCGCCGTGATCCCCGTCGACGGCGGCCTGGGCATGGGCCACTGACCGCGAGCGTGCTCTGCGGCGTCGCGAGGGTGCGCGTCAGGTCTCGGCCATCTCACCGCACGGCGGCGACGAGCGTCTCGGCGAACTGCTGGGGCTGAGAGAACTGCGGCCAATGGCCGGATTCGAGCGTGACGACCTCGACGCTCTCGATGCGGTCGACCTCGTCGGCGTAGGCCCCCCAATCGGCCAGGACGCGGGGGAGCGACTCGGCGTCGAGCTGCCCTGACAGGATCGTGACGGGGACGGCGAATCGCCGCTCGTCGGTCAACGTGATGGGCGACGTCGGAACGCGGCCCGGAACATCGACGACCTGCTGTGCGGTCCGCCGGCGCGTCTCGTCGTCGATGTCGGCGACGTCGTCGTCATCGAAGAAGTCCCACCCGGGAAAGTGCACGACGCCGTCCTCGACGGGAAATTCCGAGATCATCGCGCCCGGGTGCGGGACGATCGTGTCGACGAGGATGACGCGCGTGACCTGCGCGGGTCGCCGATCAGTCGCGCCCCACACGACGTTGCCACCGCCCGAGTGCCCGACGAGGACGACGTTCTCGCCGAGACGGTCGATCTCGCTGACGACGGCGTCGACCCAGTCGTCGATCACGAGGTCGCCCACCGCGGGCCCGGGCAGGGTCACCGGGTGCGGACGATGACCTGCCGCCTCGAGAGCGGGGGTGATGTCGTCCCACGACGACGCGTCGAGCCAGAGACCGGGAACCAGAATGACGTCCATGCGGCGAGCGTAGAACGGGCCCCCGACATCGGGAAGGGCACCGTGCGGAAGCAGACGACTCCGCGTGCGCCGGCCAGGAAGCGAGCCCGATCCGCTCAGCGGGGGAGCAGGGCGACGACCTGGGCGAGGTCGACGGGGCCGATCACCAGATCCGCCCGCTCGCGCACGGCCGGCTTGGCGTTGAACGCCAGTCCGAGCCCCGCGGTCGCCATCATCTCGAGGTCGTTCGCCCCGTCTCCGATTGCGAACGTGAGGGGGAGCGGAACACCGAGTTCTCTTGCCCAGCGACGGAGCGTGTCGGCCTTGGCCGTGGCATCCACGATCTCTCCCTCGACCTCTCCCGTGAGGGTGCCGTCGACGGCGCCGAGCCTGTTCGCGCGCCAGAGATCGACGCCGAGCTCGGGGGCGACGGTGTCGAGAACCTCGTGGAAGCCGCCCGAGACCACGCCGACGATTCCGCCGCGCTCGTGAACGGTGGCGATCAGCTCGCGCACGCCGGGCGTCGGCTCGATACGGGCGATGGCACGCGCGAAGGCCTCGGTGGGCACGCCGGTGAGCGCCTGCACGCGGGGGCGCAGGCTCGTCGCGAAGTCGACCTCACCGCGCATGGCGGCCTCGGTGGCTGCGGCCACCTCGGGACCTCGGCCGGCTTCGTCGGCGAGGAGTTCGATGACCTCGTTGCGGATCAGCGTGGAATCGGCGTCGAGGACGACGAGGAATCGGGCGGTCGCAGGCACGCGCTCAACGCTAGCGGGTCGACTGACCCGCTTCCGTCGCCGACGCCGCTTCCCCGCTCGCCCCGTGCAGGCCGGGCCCGCGCGTCTTGCGGCGTCACGCGATGCCCTCGCCGACCTGCCCCGCCGTAGGCTTCTGCGGTACCCCGCTTTTTCAGAAGGGACCTCGCATGGCCGACGTCGAAAGCTTCACCCTGGATCACACCGCCGTCCTGGCGCCCTACGTGCGCCTCATCGGCACCGAGTCGGGCCCGCGTGGTGACGTCATCTCGAACTTCGACCTGCGCCTCGTGCAGCCGAACGTGCAGGAGATCCCCACGGCCGGTCTCCACACGATCGAGCACCTGCTCGCGAGCCTCGTGCGCGACCGGATCGACGGCCTGATCGACATCTCGCCGTTCGGCTGCCGCACGGGTTTCCACGTGATCATGTGGGGCGAGCCCTCGGTGGGCGACCTCGTCGACGCGATCACCGGCTCGCTCCGCGCGATCGTCGAGGACGTGCAGTGGGACGACGTCCCCGGAACCGACGCCTTCAGCTGCGGCAACTACCGCGACCACAGCCTGCACACCGCCAAGGAGTGGTCCAAGGAGGTTCTCGCCAAGGGCATTTCGCGCGACGCGTTCGAGCGCGTCGGAGTGTAAAAACCCTGATCCGGATGCCGAGAGGGGCGGCGACCTGCGCGGTCACTGCCCCTCTCGGTACGTGGAGCCTCTCGGCATCCGGAGTCGTCCTCCTCGCTACGCGTGGACGTGGACGTCCTTGCCGACGACGGTGATGCCCGTCTCGGTGACGGTGAAACCGCGGGCCAGGTCGCGCTCGCGATCGACGCCGATGGTCGCCCCGGGTTCGAGGACCACATTCTTGTCGAGGATCGCGCGGTGGATGCGCGCCCCCGCTCCCACCTGGACGCTGTCGAACAGCACCGAGTCGGTGATGGTCGAGCCGCCCCCGGCGAGGGCCCACGGCCCGACGACGCTGCGCTCGAGGTGGGTCCCCGACAGCACCGAGCCCAGCGACACGATCGAGTCGATCGCGTTGCCGATCCGCCCGACCGAGTCGCGCACGAACTTCGCCGGAGGGGCGTTGAAGGTCTGCGAGAAGATCGGCCAGTCGTTGTTGTACAGGTTGAAGATCGGCAGGGTCGAGATCAGATCCATGTGCGCGT
>Ga0308159_1004002_pt1 | contig 13975 bp, 11 predicted proteins | sample PhyCR1_FD_201040 | JGI IMG/M metagenome (GOLD analysis project Ga0308159, IMG submission 201040) | Phyllosphere microbial communities from UC Gill Tract Community Farm, Albany, California, United States - DLSLC.R1 | ecosystem: Host-associated > Plants > Phyllosphere > Unclassified | place: USA... | reverse complement strand
CCAACCCGGACGACAGCAGCGGCGAATTCTCGCTGGTGGTCGATGACCGCTTCAGCGGCCAGGGCCTGGGCACGCGGCTGATGCTGGCGATCATGGACGTGGCGCGCGATAAGGGATTGAAAGAGCTTAACGGCCTGGTGCTGGTCAAGAACAGCGGCATGCTGAAATTGATGGCCAGTTTGGGATTCCAGATCCGGCCGTACGAGGAGGATCCGGATTTCCGCCTGTGCTCCAAGGCGCTGTGATTTAAAAGCGTCCCGGATCGACGCTCACTGCATCGCCAGCATCCGCTGAGAGCGGATGCCCAGGATGCGCCACCTTACTTCAGTTGGAGGCCTTTTCAGCCATTTCACGTTGGAGCTTGGCGTGATTTGCCAGGTACTCGGCGTGTTGCGCTTCGCTGCGTTGTGGCCCCAGCTTGTTGAACAGCTCGCGCAGTTGATCGGCCGGCAGATCGGCGCCGTAACATGGCGTGCCCGGTTGCTGACGCCAGGATTCGTGCAGGCTGCCGTCATCGACAGCGTCAAAGCCCAGCTCTTCGACCAGCGCCATCACTTTTTGCTTGGTTCCGGCGTCGTCGCCGGCAACCGGCAGGGCAATACGGCCGGCAGCCCCCTTGGGCAAACCCTTGGTTCGAATATGTTCAGCGAAAATGTTGTTGAACACCTTGATGACCGGGCGGCCCAGATGTTGCTGCACCCACTCGCTTTCCGTGAGATCACCGGATTCCAGTTCCGGCATGTGGCCGTCGCGCAGGATGGGGTAATAGTTGCTCGTGTCGATGACTGGCACGTCGGCGGCAATGCCGGCGAACAGATCTTTGGGTAATTGGGGAATATTTTTGAGTGGAATGGTGACCACGATAATGTCGCCATGCCGGGCAGCTTCCTGAATCGTCACAGGCTTGGCGCCCGTTTTCTGTGCCACGTCCTGCAGCGTTTCTGGCCCGCGAGAGTTGGCGATATGTACCGAGTGTCCCAGGCTGACCAGTCGTACTGCCAGCGCGCTGCCGATATGACCGGCACCAATGATTCCAATGTTCATAGAGTCCTCACATTTAAAAGTTATGCGCGACAAAAGAGCGCTCTGTGCAGTGAAAAGCTGCCATACCGAGACACTGCTTCTCGCTGATGAATGGTTACGGGGGACAACAGTTACAACCATGTGTTCATCAAACAACGTTGAAGAACTGCCTTGATGTTACACACCAAGCTGAGCGGCGTGCCGTACGGTTCTGTTGGGCAACCGGTCGATGCCGATCAGGAAGATGACACTGGCGGGACATTCGCGACCAGCTCGTTCACTCAGGCGGTGAGCGTCTGCCGCGCCGCCTGGCTGATCGCCTGCGTAGCCGGGTGGCTCAGTCGGCGCTCGGTCGTGATCGCGTACACCTGCTCGCGCAGCGCCGGGATGGTGCCCACCAACACCATGCCGGACTGGCCGTTGAACGCATCGGTCAAGGTCTCGGCAATGGCGACCGGAGCGAAGAACAGCCCCGCGCCCGACTCTCCAAATGCCTTGATCATGGCGCTGTCGTCGAACTCGCCCACCACGTGCAGGCGCGGCACGTGGGTGTGCAGCCACTGCATCAGCTTGGCGCGTACGGCGAAGTCCTCGCCCGGCAGCAGCAGCGGCATATGGTTCAGGCAGGCGGGAAACTCGCCCGTCAGCGTGGCCGCCAGCGACGGCGCGGCGAACACGCCCAATTCGCTCTCGCCCAGCAAGTGGTTATAGCCGCGCACGCTCAGGTGGCTGGGCATGGGGCGGTCGGCGATGATCATGTCGAGCCGGTGGATGGCCATGTCGGCCAGCAGCGCTGCCAGCCGCCCCTCGCGGCAAATCAGCCGGGTGGGTTCGGCCAGCGACAGCGCCGGCGCCACCAGCCGGCACGCCACCGCTTTCGAGACCGAATCGGACACTCCCACCCGGAAGCTGCCCACCTTGGTGGCGGACTGGTCACGCACCACGTCGAGCAGGGCGTCGCCGGCGCTGAAGATGTCTTCGGCGTGGCGCAGCACGCGGTTGCCGGTTTCGGTCAGTTCCAGCCGCCGGCCCACCCGGCGGAACAATTCCACGCCCAGCGTGTCGGCAAATTCCGTCAGCTGGCCCGAGATCGACTGCGGCGTCAGGTGCAATTGTTCGGCCGCCTTGGCGATGCTGCCGCTGCGCGCCACCATCCAGAAATAGCGTAAATGTTTGTAGTTGAGTGCAGATACCGTCGCCATGAACTCCCCCGATTTTTCGATACATCGATATTTTCGATGAATTCATAAAGTATATTCGAATTGTACGAACAATCGTGCGCTCTTATGATGGTTTCGGGTTGATCAGTAACATTCATCTATTTTCATGCAAGGAGGACCGTCAATGACCGGATTAGAAAATATTGCCACGGCGCCCATGTGGGCTGGGTTCGTGGCGTTCGTGCTGGTGATGCTGGCGCTGGACCTGTGGGTCTTCGGCGGCAACAAGGCGCACAAGGTATCGGTGAAGGAAGCGGGCGCGTGGTCGTTGGGCTGGTTCAGCCTGGCGCTGCTGTTCAATGCCGGCCTCTGGTACTACCTGAAAGGCACCGTCGGCCCGGAGATCGCCGAGCAAAAGTCGCTCGAGTTCCTGTCCGGCTACCTGATCGAGAAAGCGCTGTCGGTCGATAACGTGTTTATCTTCCTGCTGATCTTTACCGCGTTTGGCGTCAAGCCCGAATACCAGCGCCGCGTGCTGATCTACGGCGTGCTCGGTGCGATCGTGATGCGGGCCGTGATGATCCTGGCTGGCGCCTGGGTGGTTACCGAGTTCAAGTGGGTGCTGTACCTGTTCGGCGCGTTCCTGCTGTTCACCGGCCTGAAAATGCTCAAGGCTGTCGACGAAGAGCCGGACGTGAAAAACAACCCGGTGCTGAAATGGGCACGCAAGGTATTGCCGGTAGCGGAAGGCGACCACGGCGAGAAGTTCATGGTGACCAGGGAGGGCAAGCGCTACGTGACCACGCTGTTCCTGGTGCTGATCCTGATCGAAGTGACCGACCTGATCTTCGCAGTGGATTCGATCCCGGCGATCTTCGCGATCACCTCCGATCCGTTCATCGTGTTCACGTCGAACATGTTTGCGATCCTGGGCTTGCGGGCGCTGTACTTCCTGCTGGCAGACGTTGCTGACCGTTTCCACCTGCTCAAATATGGCCTCGCCCTGGTGCTCTGCTTCATCGGTCTGAAAATGCTGTTGCTGCCGTGGATACACATCCCGGTGCACATTTCGCTGACCGTCGTGGCCGTGCTGATCGGTAGTAGCGTGATCGCCAGCCTGTACGCCACCCGCAAGAAGAAGTAATTGAACCATGCCGGGCAAGCCCTGTTTGCCCGGCACACAAAAGGAAACGCAATGCGACATTATGAAGAAAACACTGCCAGCGCCGCTGGCCGTATCGTGGCCCTGGCCATGGTGGCCGATGGCGCACTGGCGCCGTCCGAGCTGCGCGCCCTCACCCGCACCCGACTGCTCGAGCACATCGACATCGATATCGACACCTTCCACGGCCTGCTGGAAGACCTGTGCAACGACTTGCTTACCAGCTCGGTCAAGCAGGGCCACGTGGAGCTGGCGCCGGCCACCATCGACAGCCTGCTCGGCGAAGTCACCGACCCCGACCTGCGCCGCCGCCTGTTGCGGGCCATGTGGGCGATCGCCGACGCCGACGGCGTGCTGGCCGACGCCGAAGCGACCCTGCTGGCCCGCGCCTGCGCGATGTGGTCGGCGGAGTCGCGGTTCATCAAGGAAAGCGTCAACGCCTGACGCTTACAGCTGGTCGTTACTGGACGTTGCCATCCGCATCGACTTTGCGCACTTCGCCCAGGTTGAGCTCGCGCACGCCGGCTTCGATCTTCTTCACATCGCCCACCACTACCCACACCAGCTTGCCCGGCTCGATCACGCGCTTGGCCAATGCGTTGGCATCGGCCGGCGTCATGGCCGTGATCTTGTTGGTGAAAGTGTTGTAGTAGTCTTCCGGCAGCTGGTATTGCAGGATGGTGCTGTACGCGCCGCCCAGCTGGCCGGCAGTCTCGAACGAACCCGGCAGCGACAAGGTCGAGTTGTCCTGCGCTTCCTTCAATTCGGCTTCTGTGATCGGCTTGGCGCCGGCAATGTTGCCATACTCACGCACCAGTTCCTGCAACGCTTCCTTGGTCTTGTCGGCTTGCACCGGCGACGTGCTCAGGTACAGGCCTTGGCTGCGCGCCGGCAACACGCTCGAACGCACGCCGTATGACCAGTGCTTGTCCTCGCGCAGGTTCATATTGATGCGCGAACCGAAGTTGCCGCCAAAGATGTTGTTGACGACGCCCAGTTGCACCGCTTCCGGCGCGTTGCGCGGCGGCGCCAGTTGCACCGCGTAAATCGTGCTTTGCTGCGCGCCCGGCTTGTCCATCAGGTACACGCTGGTTTTCTCCGGTTGCGCCACTTGCGCGATGTTTTTCTTCGGCACGTCGCCGGCCTTCCAGCCGCCAAATGCTTTTTCCAGCTGCGGTACGACTTCGGCCAGAGTGGTGTCGCCCACCACCAGCAAGGTTGCGTTATTCGGTTTGAACCAGCTCTGGTGATACTTGACCAGGTCGTCGCGGGTGATACGCAGCACCGATTGTTCGTTGCCGCTGCCCGACAGCGGCAACCCGTAGGCGTGCTGCTTGCCATAGATCAGGCCCGGAATCACGCGCAGCGCCATGGCCGACGGATTGGTTTTTTCACGCGCGATGGCGGCGAGCTGGTCCTTGCGCAGGCGGTCCAGTTCCTTCTGTTCGAAGGCCGGATGCAGCACCACGTCGGCATACACGTTCAGCGCTTGCGGCAAGGTGGCCTTGAGCGCGTTGAGCTGCACGAACGAACCGTCGAGGTTGTTGTAGCTGGAAATCTGCGCGCCCAGCGATTCGACTTCCTCGCTGATTTTCGCGGCGTTGCGCTTTTGCGTGCCTTCGTCCAGCATCGCCAGGGTCAGGCTGGCCACGCCGGGCAGCTCGTGCGAGTCGGACGAATAGCCGGCATCGACGATCAGCGACAGGTTGACCACCGGCGCCGCATGGCGCTCGGCCAGCACCACTTTCAGGCCGTTCGACAAGGTCGCCTTTTGCATCGCCGGCAGGTTCAACGATTCGGCCTGGCCCAGCGCTGGCGGCTTGCTGCGGTCAAACTTGGCGGTGGTGGCGTAGTTGGTCGGGAACGGCTGCACGTCGAGCACGAAGTCGCCGTCGGCCAGCCAGGCGTTCATGGCCTGCTTGACGGATGCGGGCGTGGCCGCCTTGACCGCCTTCAGGTAGTCCTTGTAGCAGTCGGGATTGCCGGTGTAGGTCTGGCAGCTGGCCAGCAAATCGCTCTTGCCGCCGAAGCCGCCCACGCGTTCGACGATGCGCGTGTATTGCGCCAGGATCTTGGTCTTGGCAATTTCCAGCTCGGCAGCGGTGGGGCCGTTTTTGAGCAGCGCCTGCAATTCCTCGTCGGCCTGGCGTTCCATTTTTCCGGAGTCGGCGCCGGGACGGGCCGTGAGCACCATGTAGAACTGGCCGGCAATCTCGGACGACGCATTGCTGGTGGCTACGCTGGTCGCCAGTTGTTCCTTGTACACCAGGCGCTTGTACAGGCGCGAGGTCTTGCCTTCGCCCAGCACGTAGGCGCCCAGGTCCAGCAGCGGCTCCGTGGCGCTCTTGGCGCCGGGCACGTTCCACACGCGGTAGATGCGCGCCTGCGGCACGCGATCCTGCACCGTGCTGCGGTGGGTGCCGGTGCGCTTGGCGATCCACTCGCTGTGCTTGGCCAGCGGCGGACCGGCCGGGATATCGCCGTAGTATTGCTCGACCTTCTGGAGCGCCGCTTCCGGCGTGATGTCGCCCGACAGCACCAGCGTGGTGTTATTCGGACCGTAGTTGGTCTTGAACCAGTCGGTGACGTCGGCCATGGAAGCCGCGTCGAGGTCGGCCATCGAGCCGATCGTGGTCCACGAGTACGGGTGGCCGACCGGCCAGGTGTTCTCAGTGAGCAGCTGGCGCGTCACGCCGTACGGCTGGTTCTCGCCCTGGCGTTTTTCGTTTTGCACCACGCCGCGTTGCAGGTCGAGCTTCTTCTGGTCAAGCACGCCGAGCAGGTGGCCCATGCGGTCGCTCTCGGCAAACAGCGCGTAGTCGAGCATTGAGGTCGGCACGTTCTGGAAGTAATTGGTGCGGTCGGGATTGGTGGTGCCGTTGAGGTCGGTCGCGCCGATGCGCTGCAAGGCATTCAGGTAGGTCTGGTTAAAATTGTCGCTGCCGCTGAACATCAGGTGTTCGAACAGGTGGGCAAAGCCGGTCTTGCCCGGTTTTTCGTTCTTGGAGCCGACGTGGTACCAGGTGTTGATCGCCACCACCGGCGTCTTGTGGTCTTCATGCACCAGCAGGGTCAGCCCGTTCTTGAGCACGAATTTTTTGTAGGCGATATCGGGGATGGCGATATCGGCTTTGGCCACCGGCTTGACGTCGGCCGCATAGGCCGAGGCAGCGGAGAAAACGGCGATGGACGCCGCAAGGATGGTGCGGCGAAGCGAAATGGTCATGCACAAGCTCCTGAAAGAAAAAGCGCACCGGCATCAGTGCCGGCGCGCTTTTATTTTATTGCAAATCAGAAAAAGTTAGAAATAATATAAACGATAGAGCGATTATTTTCGGTCCTTGGCGGTCTGGTCGCGTGCCGCGCGGAACTCGGCATCGCTGGCCCAGTTGGGCCACGACTTGCCATCGGCCAGGTCACGGCCCAGCGAGTACAACATGCCCAGGTCGTGCGCCATGCCGGTGAATTGCCACTTGGCGCTCCACTCGTCCGACGGCTGATGGTAGTTGTCGGTGGTGTAGGCCTGCTCGTTTTTCTTGCCAGCTGCAATGCCGCCGTCCACCCAGTCGTTACCCGAACCGTAAGAGAACGCCGGCACACCGCGCTTGGCGAACGGGAAGTGGTCGGAGCGGAAGAAGTAGCCGGCTTCCGGCTTCGGATCGGGCGAATACGCCAGGTTCCACTGCTTGGCCTTGGCCACCAGCTGGTCCAGCAAGTCGAGCTTGGCGCTGCCGGAGATGGTGAAATTGCGCGAGACGCCGTAGGGGCTGAGCGCATCCATATTGATCACGCCAACCGTGGTGGCCAGCGGATACAGCGGGTACGACGCGTAGTATTCGGAGCCGAGCAAGCCCTTTTCTTCTGCCGTCACCGCCAGGAACAGCACACTGCGCGCCGGCTTCGGCGCCTTGCCGTAGGCGCGCGCCAGTTCCAGCATGGCGGCCAGCCCGGTACCGTTGTCCACCGCACCGTTGTAAATCTTGTCGCCTTCCGCATCGGGCTGGCCCACGCCCAGGTGGTCCCAGTGGCCGCTGTAGATCACGGTGTCGTCGGGACGACTGGCGCCCACCACGCGCGCGGCCACGTTTTTCGACGTGATCACTTGCGCGTCCACCGCGTACTTGCCCGACAGCGTGACGTCCTTCAGTTGCACCGGCTTGAAGTCGCGCGTTTGCGCCAGTTTTTTCAGCGCCTCGAAATCCTGGCCGCCGCGCTTGAACAGGTCCGCCGCCAGGTCGCGCTGTATCCACGCTTCCACCGGTGCATGGGCTTCAGCCGGATTCTTGCGCACGATGTCGTACATGACGTTGGTATTCGAGTTTTTCACCGTGGCCCAGCCGTACGAAGCCGGCGCGGTTTCGTGGACGATGATGGTGCCCAGTGCACCGCGGCGCGCCATTTCCTCGAACTTGTAGGTCCAGCGGCCGTAATAGGTCATGGCCTTGCCGCCGAATTCGCCCTGGCCGGTTTCGAAATCGGGATCGTTGATCAGCACAACGGCCAGCTTGCCCTTCAAATCCACGCCTTTGAAGTCGTCCCACTTGCGCTCGGGCGCGGTCACGCCATAGCCCACGAACACCAGCGGCGCATCCTTGAAGTCCACCAGCTTGCTGCCGCTCATCGACGCGCGCACGGCCAGGTCGTCGCCCTGCTTGAGCGCATGGGTGCCCTTGGCGTCGCGCACCGACAGCGCAACCGGCCCCTTGATCTCGAAGCGGCCCAGCGGCACGTCCTGCGTCCAGCTGCGCTCGCCCGGTTTGCCCTTGACGGGATCGCCGCCAGGCTGCAGGCCGGCCGCCTTGAATTGCTGCACCAGGTAGTCGACGGTGAGCGTCTCGCCGGCGGTGTTGGGACCGCGACCTTCGAACTTGTCGGACGAGAGCACCTTGACGTCCTGCGACAGGCGCTTGGCGTCGAACTCGGGACCGGTGGCGGCGTGCACCATGCCTGCCGACAGCAGTGCGGCGATAATCAGCGTGTGTTTCAAATCTGGCTCCTCGGTAGTTTGCAACGAACAACGAATATGACATGATTTACTTGTGGTCGCAATGGCGGGGCGAATCGGCATAGGTGACCCAGCGTACAGCCCGCGTGGCGCGTGCGGTCCACACTCGACGGCATACCGCCAGTGGAGAACCCCCATGCCCGAAGGACCATCGATCGTCATCCTGCGCGAACAGGTCGCAGACTTTGAAGGCCGCACCATTGTGCGCGCGCAAGGCAGCAGCAAGGATGTCGCGATGGACGAGCTGGCCGGCCAGCCCATTCTGGCGCTGCGCACCTTCGGCAAGCATTTCTTGATACGTCTGGCCGACCGCGCGCTGCGCATCCACCTGCTGATGTTCGGCACGTACCTGATCAACCAAACCAAGGAGGCCGGCCGCGCCAAGCCGCGCCTGAGCCTGTTCTTCGACGACGACAGCGCGCTGCATTTTTATACGTGCTCGATCAAGACCCTCTCCGACGACCTGGACAGTGAGTACGACTGGCGTGGCGACGTCATGAACGACGCCTGGTCGCCAGCGCTGGCGCTGAAAAAACTGCGCGCCCAGCCTGATCTGCTGGCGTGCGACGCCCTGCTCGATCAGACTATCTTTGCCGGTGTGGGTAACATCATCAAGAACGAGGTGCTTTTCCGGGTGCGCCTCCACCCACTCTCCAAGATGGGCGATATCCCGGCAGCGAAGCTGCGCGCACTGGTGGCGCAGGCGCGCGCGTACAGCTTCGATTTTCTGGCATGGAAAAAAGAGGGAACGCTCAAGCAGCACTGGCTGGCGCACACCAAGAAAATCTGCCCGCGCTGCAATATCTCGTTCCTGCGCGGGCACCTGGGCAAGACTGCGCGGCGCAGCTTTTACTGCGCGCGCTGCCAGCTGCAATATCCGCTTACACCAGCCCGGTCAGGTAGTACACCGCGATCACGAGAAACACCGCCAGCGTCTTGATCACGGTGATGCCGAAGATCTCGCCGTACGACTGCTTGTGCGTGAGGCCCGTCACCGCCAGCAGGGTGATGACCGCGCCGTTGTGCGGCAAGGTATCCATGCCGCCGCTGGCCATCGACACCACGCGGTGCAGCACTTCGAGCGGAATTTGCGCGGCCTCGGCGGCACGGATGAACTGGTCCGACATGGCAGCGAGCGCAATGCTCATGCCGCCCGAGGCCGAGCCGGTGATGCCGGCCAGCGTGGTCACGGAAACGGCTGCATTGATCAGCGGATCGGGCACGCTTTTGAGCGCACTGCTCACCGCCAGGAAACCCGGCAACGCTGCGATCACGCCGCCGAAGCCGTACTCGGACGCAGTATTCATCGCCGCCAATAACGCGCCGCTGACCGCCGCCTTGGTGCCCTCGGCAAACGCCGCGCGCACGCGGCCGAACGCGGTCACCACCACGAACACGATGCCCAGCAACAGCGCGCCTTCCACGGCCCAGATGCCGATCACGCCCTTGATGGGCAGGTTGATGGCGCTGTGCAGGCCGGGCAAGGCGTCGGCCGTGAGCGCGTAGTTGTCGCCGTACCAGTGCGGGATCATCTTGGTCAGCGCGAAGTTGACCACGCCGACCAGCACGAGCGGTGCGATCGACAGCAGCGGGTGCGGCAGGCCGCGTTTGGCAGGCAGCGGTGCTATCGGCAGGTTGTCGGCTTTGGCGCCGGCGTTGGTGCCGGTGTTGGCATCGGCTTTGGCGTCGGCATCGGCGGCGCTGCCGCCATAGCCTTCGCCGGTGGCCATCACGGTGCGGCGGCGCCATTCCAGGTAAATCAGGCCGGCGGTCAGCATGGCGACACTGCCGATCACACCGAGCCACGGCGCGGCCCAGCCGGTGGTCTTGAAAAACGTGGTGGGGATGATGTTCTGGATTTGCGGGGTGCCGGGCAAGGTGTCCATGGTGAACGAAAACGCACCGAGCGCAATCGCGCCGGGCATCAGCCGCTTGGGGATATTGCTTTGCCTGTAAAGCTCGGCAGCGAACGGGTACACCGCGAACACCACCACGAACAGCGACACGCCGCCGTAGGTGAGCAGCGCGCACACCAGCACGATCACGGCATTGGCGCGGGTGCGGCCGATGTAGCGGATCGCCGCCACCACGATCGATTCGGAAAAACCGGATATTTCGATCAGCTTGCCGAACACGGCGCCCAGTAAAAATACCGGGAAATACAGTTTGACGAAACCAACCAGCTTTTCCATGAAGATGCCGGAAAACACCGGCGCCACCGCGCCCGGGTCGGTCAGCAATACCGCGCCGAGGGCGGCAATCGGCGCAAACAGGATCACGCTGTAGCCGCGATACGCGGCCAACATCAAAAAGGCCAACGCTGCAAGAACAATGACGAACGACATGCCGACTCCATTGGGTATTGATCTGGGGATATTGTAGTCGTAAAAGCAACGGCCTCATCGGTGCACGGCGCCAGCCATGCAATAATTGAACATCAGCCGACCACCAAACAACACCGGCGGCTACCAGCAAGCACCGATGCGCGTCCGCCAGCACCACCAGCCGTAAAACCGTCATTCCCGCGCAGGCGGGAATCCATAGACCGTTACAGGAATCTCATGCGCCTGCCCCTCCTCCTCCTGCTCGCCAGCCTGAACGCTGCTGCCCAAAACCAGTCCCAGGGCAAGCCCCAACCGCAAGTGCCGCAAGTGCGCATCGGCGTTGTCGCGCCCTTGTCCGGCGCCAGCGCCCACATGGGCAAGGACATCGAAAACGGCGCCCGCATGGCGATCGACGACCTCAACGCCACCGGCCCGCAGATCGGCGGGCGCAGCGTGCAGTTCGTGTTGCAGGTCGAGGATGACGCCGCCGATCCCAAGCAGGGCACGGCCGTGGCGCAAAAGCTGGTCGATGCCGAGGTGGCCGGCGTGGTCGGCCACCTCAATTCCGGCACCAGCGTGCCGGCCTCGCGCATCTACGCGGCCGCCGGCATTCCGCAGATCACGCCGGCCGCCACCACGCCGCTGTACACGCGCCAGGGTTTTCAGACCGCGTTCCGGCTGGTGGCCAACGATAACAAGATCGGTGAAGTGCTGGGCCGCTACGCGGTGCACACGCTCAAGGCGCGCCGCATCGCCGTGATCGACGATCGCACCGCGTTCGGCCAGGGTCTGGCCGATGCCTTCCTCAAGGGCGTGCGCGCGCAGGGCACGGCAGCGGACGCCGTCAGCCGCCAGTACACCAACGACCGCGCCACCGACTTCAACGCCATCCTCACCCAGATCAAGGCGCGCCAGCCCGACCTGATCTTCTTCGGCGGCATGGATGCGGTAGCCGGCCCCATGCTCAAGCAGATGAAATCGCTGGGCATGAACCTGCGTTTCCTCAGCGGCGACGGCATCTGTTCCGAACGGCTGCCGCAGCTGGCCGGCGACGCCCTGGCCGACAACCAGCTCACCTGCGCCGTGGCCGGCGGTGTGACCGGCAACTACGACGTCGGCTACCGTGCCTTCGTGGACCGCTACCAGCAGCGCTACAAGCTGCCGCTGCAAACCTATGCGCCGTACGCCTACGATGCCGTGATGCTGCTGGCCAAGTCGATGCAGGCGGCCGGCACCGCCGTGCCGAAACAGTACCTGCCCGAACTGGCCAAGATCAAGTACCAGGGCGTGACCGGCGCCATCGGCTTCGACCGCTACGGCGACCTGGCCAACCCGGCGGTCACGCTGTACACCTATCGCGGCGGGCGCAAGACCCGCATCGACATCCTGCACTAGAACCGTGCGCCACCGTGGCCCGTGGTGCCCTACCATCGTGGTTTTATCCAGCATGCCGAGGACACCATGATGACCAGCCGCCGCCTGACACCCGGGGTGGTGGCCGCGGTGCTGCTGGCAGCCTGCTGCCAGGCGCGCCACGCCACCGCTCAAGCCACTCCTGTACCCGCAGCAACAGCTGCTACGCCTGCCGTCGCCGCCCCTTCGGACACACCCGCGCCCCCGGCCGTGCCGGATGCCCCCGCGCGCGTCACCATCGCCACCACCCGCGACCCGGTGGACAAGTCGTATCGCAAGATGATCGCAGGCATGGACCGCTTCGAACGCCTGCATGCGCTGGCGCCGCAAGCGACCTTGCGCTTCCAGCTGTTGCCGCGCCTGGCCACCACCGAACTCGACGGCATCACCTTGCGGGTGGCCGGCGACAGCGTCTCGCTGCCGGTCCCGGTCGCGCCCGATCACACTTTCACGCTGCCGCGCGACGCCCGCGCACTGGCGCAGGACGCCGCCCTGGTGGCCAGTCGCAAGACCAGCACCCTCACCTGGCGCGCCCAGGTGCGCAGCCCCGGCGTACCGGCCGGCATGCGCCGCCTGGGCGACCTGCGTCTGGAATGCCAGGTGGGCGTGGCTGCCGGCCTGCTGTCGAACAATTCCGAGATGTTCGCCTGGCTGGGCAACCTGCTGACCGATGCCGACAGCATCTGCAGCGCACCCGACGGCAACTACGTGTTCTTTGCCGAGCGCCCGATTTTTGGCGTGACCGCGCGCCACGGGGCGCGCAGCGCCGCCCTGCCGTTCGACCTGCTGTACGCGGGCGGCACGCAAACCCCGGAGTCGCTGCCCTACTGCGACTGCCAGGTTTTGCTCGACCGCAGCTTTTACGCACCGCTGTGGGACAAGTCCTGGCCGGACGACACCCTGCTGGCTTTCGAATACATGGACGATCCGCCCACCACCCTGCTTGCGCCAGGCTACGACACCGCCGCCGCCGTGCGCGCCAGGCTGGGGCCGGCCACCGCGCTGCAATTCGACACCGGCGTGCAAGTGTGGCGCTACCGCTATCCGCAGGCGGCCGACAAGGGCAGCGATGGCCAGCCGGCGTATGCCGAATTCGTGATTTTGTTCGACGCCAACGGCGCGGCCCGCAAGGCGCGCCTGACCGAGCCGCTGTAGTTCCCCAACCGGAGCACCACCATGAAACTTTCTTTGTTACCGCGCCTGGCTTCGGCCGGCCTGCTGTTGCTGGTGACCAGCGCCTGCGCCAGTCCGCCACCGCCTGCGCCGTCTGCCTCTCCTGGCTCTCCCACCTCTCCCGCCGCGCCAGCCGCAGCCAGCAGCCTGTGGCAGCAAATCCAGGCCGCCAGCGCCAACCCCGTGTGCGACAACGACAGCCAATGCCACACGATCGGCGTGGGCGCCAAGGCATGCGGCGGACCGCAGAGTTACCTGCCGTGGTCCAGCAAGCAGGGCGATGGTGCAACCCTTCAACAACTGGTGGAACGCCACGCCGCCGCGCTGCGCGCCCAGGATGCGCGCGAGGCGATGATGTCCACTTGCTCGGTGGTCTCGGATCCCGGCGCCAGTTGCCGTGCCAACCGCTGTGTACTCAACCCGGCCAGCGCCGGCAGCCAGCCCAACGTGCGCTAAGCCCGCGTGGCCCCCCGCCTCGGCGTGCGGGCATCAACGAAAAAAAGCCTGCGGCGCCGAATGGCTGCCGCAGGCTTTTTAATGCAGTAATTACTGCTTAGTAAGGCTTAGTAAGCCAGCTTGCCCTTGTCGGACGAGCTCTTGAACAGCGGCAGCGGATCGGTGGTATCCACATCGATCACCGTGGTGCCCTGCCGGACGCCGCCCACCAGGTAGTCCACCGCACCGACGTAGCGTTTGCCCACGTCCAGGTTGCTCC
>Ga0308159_1004001_pt1 | contig 13976 bp, 16 predicted proteins | sample PhyCR1_FD_201040 | JGI IMG/M metagenome (GOLD analysis project Ga0308159, IMG submission 201040) | Phyllosphere microbial communities from UC Gill Tract Community Farm, Albany, California, United States - DLSLC.R1 | ecosystem: Host-associated > Plants > Phyllosphere > Unclassified | place: USA... | reverse complement strand
TTTTTTCGCAATTTTTAAAAATGTCGTCTAAATCATCACCATCAAATTCGATCATTAATAAGGCAGCAACATCATCCTTTAAATCGAATTTAATATCATCAAATTTAATTACCCACTCCACTCCTTTTCGCTCCATAAATTCTAAAGCTGATGGTGTTACACCTGCTCTAAAAATAGCAGAAACTGCAGCACAGGCATCTTCATTAGTTGCGAATGAACCCATCATTAAAACTGATTGGCTAGGTTTTGGCAAAAGCTTGGTTACAATTTTCGTTACTACGCCTAATGTCCCCTCCGAACCAATCATCAATTGGGTTAAGTTATAACCCGATGCATATTTCAAGGTATTGGCGCCCGTCCAAATGATATCGCCATTAGGCAAAACAACCTCAAGATTTAAAATATATTCTCGAATTGTACCATATTTTACCACCCTTGGTCCACCAGAACCATGAGCAACATTACCACCAATAAAACAAGAACCTTTGCTGCTTGGATCTACAGGATATAGTAAGCCTTTTTCTGCAACAGCATTAATAAACTCTTCGGTAATTACGCCAGGCTCAACTGTAGCTTGCAAGTTTTCTGTATCAATATCAATAATAGCTTTAAACTTTTCCATTGATAAAGAAACACCTCCATAAATTGGCAAGGCTGCGCCACTTAAACCTGTTCCACCACCACGAGGCGTTACTGGGATATTCTTTTCATTACAAATTTTCAGTAATGCAGAAATATCTGCAGCGGTAGCGGGTTTAACCACAACTTCGGGTTGGTAGCGTAAATCTTCCGTTTCATCGTGACTGTAATTATCCAGGCTCTCTGCATCAGTAAATACTTTTTCTGCACCAATTGCTTGTTTAATTTCTGTTAAGATTTCGGCATTTATTTTGATAAAGTTCATTTTAGTTAGTTGGTGTGTAGGTTAGTTTAACAAAAGAATGGCCGATTTGGCCTGGCATTGGCGGATTGAGTTTTTTAATACTCACATCAATTTTTTCTACAAAAGGATAAAGCTTAATCACTTTGGAAATAATATTTTTCAAAACCGTTTCTAAAAGTTTTTGAGTGATTTTCATTTCCTCCAGAATGATGGAATTTAAATCCTCATAATTAACCGTTTGGCCTAATTCATCATCAAAACCAATTGGCGAAAATTCGGTTTCCAAATCAACAATAAAATGATTTCCTGTTAATTGCTCTTCTGGATAGTATCCGTGCAGGGCAAAGCATTTCACATCTTTTAAGGCTACGGTTTGTTTAAAGTGGTTCATCTATGTTTTGTATGCTGCAAAATTAAATTTTTATTCATGAATATAATACCCATTGCCGTAAATTGTTACCTTTGAAATGAACGCTTTATCATAACCAAATTAGAATAAATAATGAGCAAATCAGTAAAAAAAGACTTATACGAGGCCCCAGACTATTATTTGTTAGATGAATTGCTAACAGATGAGCATAAATTAATTCGTGCAACAGCAAGAGATTGGGTAAAAAAAGAAGTTAGTCCAATTATCGAAGATTATGCTCAAAGAGCCGAATTTCCGAAACATTTAATAAAAGGTTTGGCAGATATTGGCGCTTTTGGGCCAACAATTCCAGTAGAATATGGTGGTGCAGGTTTGGATTATACTGCTTACGGAATTTTAATGCAAGAAATTGAGCGTGGCGATTCAGGCATTCGTTCTACTGCATCTGTTCAGGGCTCGTTAGTGATGTACCCAATTTACGCTTATGGAACTGAAGAACAACGTAAAAAGTATTTACCCAAATTAGCCAGTGGCGAAATGATGGGTTGTTTTGGGTTAACAGAGCCAGATCATGGTTCAAATCCTAGTGGAATGGTGACCAACATAAAAGATGCAGGTTCTCATTACATTTTAAATGGTGCAAAAATGTGGATTAGTAATGCGCCATTTGCAGATATTGCTGTAGTTTGGGCTAAAGATGAAGCAGGAAAAATACGTGGAATGGTTGTAGAACGTGGAATGGATGGATTTTCTACACCAGAAACACATAATAAATGGAGTTTAAGGGCATCTGCAACTGGCGAGCTGGTTTTTGATAATGTTCAAATTCCAAAAGAGAATGTTTTTCCAGAGATTAGTGGATTGAAAGGCCCTTTAGGTTGCTTAAACCAAGCTCGTTATGGTATTGCCTGGGGTGCTTTAGGTGCTGCAATGGATTGTTACGATACCGCATTGCGCTACTCAAAGGAAAGAATACAGTTTGGAAAACCAATCGGCGGATTCCAGTTACAGCAAAAAAAATTGGCCGAAATGGTTACAGAAATCACTAAAGGTCAGTTATTGGTTTGGCGCTTGGGAACACTTAAAAGTGAAAACCGTGCGACTGCTGAACAGATATCTATGGCCAAAAGAAATAGCGTCGAAATCGCTCTAGATATTGCCCGAAATGCACGCCAAATGTTGGGCGGAATGGGAATTACCGGAGAATACTCTATTATGCGCCACATGATGAACCTGGAATCGGTAGTTACTTACGAAGGTACACATGATATACATTTACTAATCACAGGTATGGATGTTACAGGATTAAACGCCTTTAAATAAGGAGCAGAATTTTAATAGAATAAAAATTAGATTAATAGTTGATGAGAGATTACAAAAAATACACCTACATACCTGCCACACCTGAAGAGGTTTATTTAGCACTAACAAAAGATATTAGCATAAAACTTTGGACTGGTGCCGAAGTTGAATTCGAAGAAAAGCCAGATACTGAATTTTCTTTTTGGGATGGAGATATCGTTGGTAAAAACCTAGAGTTCGAAACCAATAAAAAAATTGTACAGCAATGGTATTTTGGCGAAGATGGAGAACCATCGATTGTTACTATAAAGCTTCATGCAGAAAAATCTGGAACATCCTTAGAATTTAAACAAACCAATATTCCTGACGAAGATTTTACTGATTTTACCGAAGGAATTGAAGAATATTTTATCGGTGGATTAGTAGATTTCTTCGACGAATAAAACATAAAGCCAGTCTTGCTGTTTTGATTTTAACCAATTTATAAAATCATGAATAAAACCGTAGGACTTATATTAATTATTGTTGGAATAGCCATGCTGGTTTGGACTGGCTTTTCTTACACTCGAAAAGAGAAAATTGTGGATGCTGGTCCGATACAAATTTCAGCAGATAAAGAAAAATCGGTTAACTGGCCTCCTTATGTTGGCGGGATAATTCTGGTTGCAGGCGTGTTTGTATTCGTAGCCTCGAAAAGAAAATAGAAAAATTGCCATTCTGAACTTGTCGAAATGCATTATTGCTGTTCGACAAGCTCAATGTGGCAAAGCACTATATATCGTTACTATAAACAGATCTTATTGCATCTCTTAAGTTATATTTTGATGCCATGACTTCTCCGTAAGCACCAGCACTGCGAATGGCAAAAACATCTCCCCTAAAAGATTCTGGTTGCTCAACTTCCTTACCGAAACAATCGGTACTTTCGCAAATTGGGCCAACTATATCGTACTTGATTTCATTTCCATTACCACGGGTTAAGTTCTCAATTTTGTGATATGCTTGGTACAACGCTGGGCGCATTAACTCAGTCATACCTGCATCTAAAACCACAAAGTTTTTCTTTTTCCCTTTTTTGATGTATAAAGCTCTGGTAATTAACGAAGCCGATTGACCAACTAAAGCTCTTCCTAACTCAAAATGAACTTCCTGATTAGGTTTAACCTCTAAAAATTCGTTAAAGATTTTAAAGTAAGATTCAAAATCAGGCACTTGATGATCAGGGTTATGGTAATCAATACCTAAGCCGCCGCCCACATTTAAAACTTCGATACTAAAACCTTTATCCTCAAACCAGGTTGCAAATTCGTTTACACGAACGCAAAGATTCTTGTAAACATCAAGGTTTGTAATTTGAGAACCGATATGGAAGTGAATTCCTAAAAACTTAAGGCTTGCAGATGCTTTTAAAGTTTCAGCACATTCGGGTAAATCCCAAGAATTAATACCAAATTTATTTTCATCTAAACCTGTTGTAATGTTGTGGTGTGTATGCGCATCAACATTTGGGTTAATACGAATAGCCACTTGTGCCACTTTTCCTTTCGCTGCAGCAAGTTCATTTAAAACTTCCAGTTCCTGAATAGATTCTACGTTAAAACAGAAAATATCCAAATCCAAAGCCTCATTTATTTCTTTATCAGATTTACCTACACCAGCAAAAACGATTTTTTTGTTGTCAAAACCAACTTCAACAGCTCTTCTCACCTCTCCTGCACTCACGCAATCTGCACCAAATCCAATGGTTTTAATTTGCTCTAGCAAAACCGAATTAAAGTTTGCCTTAAGTGCATAATGGATGTGAAACTGATAAGGAGCCGCTGCATCTGCGCAAGTACGCAATGTTTTTTGCAATAACTCTGTATCGTAATAGTAAAAAGGTGTTTCTATATTGTTAAACTTTGATATATCTTTATCCGCGAACATGTTCAAATTCCTTATTATAATTTTAATTTTATTCTTTGGGCTTATTTATTTGGGTAATTACCTCGATTTAAAGCATGGAAGAATTACCCAAAAGCAATACAACGGAAAAATCCGATTTTTTATCGTGTTACTCCTAATTGCATTGTTCCTTTTATTTATCAAAAAATGAAGATAGCAGCAGCCATATTTGTCTTTCTTATTATTTCAGTTGGATTATTTAACTCCTACAAGAAATATAAAAACGGAATGTTACCCGCAAACTTTTTAGCCTTTCATTGCTTAATGGGCTTGCTTTTTGTTATTGCTGCTTTCTTCTTATTATTCGAATAATCTGTTGTGAAGACTTCTCAAGGCTTCAGTTTTATACTCACTTAAAATCAGTAACGAAACGTTATAATTACTTCCTCCGTAAGAAATCATCCGAATTGGAATGTGTTTTAAACCTTCTAAAACTCTGCTGGCAAAACCATGCTTTTCTGAGCCGAAATCGCCAACAACACAAACAATACTGTGGTTGGTATCTACTTCTACAGTTCCGAAACCCTCTAACTCCTCAATAATTTTCGAAAGATTTCCAGTTTCATCAATCGTTAACGAAACGGCAACTTCCGAAGTCGTAATCATATCGATTGGTGTTTTATAACGCTCAAAAACTTCGAAAACACGACGTAAAAAGCCGTACGCCAATAACATTCTGCTCGATTGAATACGAATTGCTGTAATTCCATCCTTAGCGGCAATCGATTTAATTTTTCCTTTTTCGCTATCGTGCGTAATTAAAGTACCTGCAGCTGTTGGCTCCATAGTATTTAATAAACGAACTGGGATTTTGTATTTCTGCGCTGGAAAAACTGATTGTGGGTGCAAAATTTTTGCTCCAAAATAAGCTAACTCAGCTGCTTCATCAAAAGATAATTGAGCAATTGGCTTGGTTCCTTTAACAATACGAGGGTCGTTATTGTGCATTCCGTCAATATCTGTCCATATTTGAACTTCTTCGGCAAGAATTGCAGCACCCAATAAAGAAGCAGTATAATCACTTCCTCCACGACGTAAATTATCTACCTCGCCAAAACTATTACGACAGATAAAGCCTTGTGTAATAAATAATTTATTGCCTTTATTTTGCTCTAATAATGGTGTTAAGTGTTTAGTTGTAAATGGAATATCTGGCTCATTATCTTCATCAGTTTTCATAAAATCCAATGCAGGCAATAAAACAGATTCTACACCAATTGATTTTAAATAGATATGATATAAGGTTGTAGACAATAATTCGCCTTGCGCTAAAACAACTTTCTCTTCAATCGAAGTGAAAATATCATTGGTTAAAACAGCTAAAAAACTGAAATGATAATCGATCACCTCATTTCCCATCTCCTGAAAATCGGAAGCTGGTAAAAGCTCAATTACAAAATCCTTATATTTTTGATATAAATTTTCGACGCACTCGCTTCCCTTCTTCTTATCTCCAGCTAAAAAATAATTTGAAATTTCCACTAAGCTATTTGTGGTACCAGACACGGCTGATAACACTACAATTTGCTCTTCATTTGGATTAATGATATCCAACAACTTCGTCATGCGCTCGGGACTACCTACTGAAGTACCCCCAAATTTTAAAATTTTCATCTAATTAGTTATTATTTTTAGCTGTAATAAAAAGAACACAATTTTACATCGTGCCTACCAGACAATAAAAAAATGTGGTTGTCTCATTTTTAATACTGGATTTTCTTTATTATTGTATCGGGGCGTGAAAATAAGCAAAACAAGCTTAAAAGCAACAACCTCAACAAAATAAAATTTGGGAAAGTTTAATTTATTTTGATCACAACCAAACTTCCAGGCATACATTTTTGTTCAACACCAGATATTAAATTAAAATAAAGCTCAATGCAATCAATTGATCAATCAACACAAGCGACCATTAATCAATGGTTAGGCGGCAATTACGACGAAAAAACCAAGGCTGAAATACAAGCCCTTGTCGACCAAAATGCAACAACAGAACTTACCGATTCATTTTATAAAAGTTTAGAGTTTGGTACTGGTGGTTTACGCGGAATAATGGGTGCTGGCTCTAATCGCATCAACAAATATACTATTGGAACAGCTACACAGGGTTTGGCGAATTACTTAAACAACAAATACCCAGGCGAAAAAATTAGTGTAGCCATTGCTCACGACAGTAGAAACAATTCTGATTATTTTGCTGGAATTACTGCTGATGTTTTTTCTGCAAATGGAATCCACGTTTATTTCTTTGAAGCCTTAAGACCAACGCCAGAATTATCTTTTGCTGTTCGTCACTTCAATTGCAAGAGTGGTGTAATGTTAACAGCATCGCACAATCCGAAAGAATACAACGGCTATAAAGCTTATGGCGCAGATGGTGGTCAGTTTACTGCTCCTGATGATAAATTGGTTATTGATGAGGTAAATAAAATTCAAAGCATAGACGAAGTTAAATTCGATAGAGTTGATGCAAACGTTGAATTAATTGGCGAGGCAGTAGATAAATTGTATTTAGATGGCATTACTGCGCTTTCAATTTCTCCTGATGCCATTAAAAGACAACATGATTTAAAAATTGTTTTCTCACCTATTCATGGAACAGGAATTACTTTAGTTCCTAAAGCGCTTGAACAATTTGGTTTCACTAACGTAACAGTTGTTGAAGAGCAAAGCAAACCAGATGGTAATTTCCCAACGGTTGTTTACCCAAATCCAGAGGAAAAAGATGCTTTAACTTTGGCAATGAATAAAGCTAAGGAAATTGATGCTGATTTAGTTTTAGCAACAGACCCTGATGCTGACCGCGTTGGTATTGCTGTTAAAGATAATAACGACGAATGGGTATTACTAAACGGAAACCAAACAGGCAGTTTATTAATCAATTATATTGTTTCGGCATGGGAAGAAAAAGGTAAGTTAACTGGTAAAGAATATGTAGTTTCTACAATTGTAACCACCAGTTTAATTAAAGCTATTTGCGATGCTAAAAACGTGGAGTACTTTAATACTTTAACTGGTTTTAAATGGATTGGACAAATCATTACTAAACTACAAGGCGAAAAAACCTTTATTGCAGGCGGTGAAGAAAGTTATGGCTACTTGGTGGGCGAATTAGTTCGCGATAAAGATGCTGTTGTTTCTGCTGCATTTATTTCTGAAATGACTGCTTATTATAAAGATAAAGGTGCTAGTTTATACAATGCGCTTTTAGATATGTATGTTGAGTACGGCCTGTACAAAGAAGATTTAGTTTCATTAACCAAAAAAGGTAAAACTGGTGCTGAAGAAATTAAGGCAATGATGGAGAAATTCAGAAATAATCCGCCTGTATCATTAGGTGGCTCTAAAGTTTCTGTTTTAAAAGACTACGAATTAGGTCAGGAAACTGATTTGGCTACAGGAAAAGTAACTAAATTAGATTATCCAGCTTCAGATGTTTTACAGTTTATTACGGAAGATGGAAGTATTGTTTCTGCTCGCCCAAGTGGTACAGAACCAAAAATTAAATTCTACTGTAGTGTAAATGCACCTTTAGCTGATAAAAAAGATTTCGAAAAAGTAAACGGAGAATTAGGCGATAAGATTAAAGCTGTAATGGCAGATTTGCAGGCTTAAGGCTCGTTAAACCACAGATAAAAAAGAATGAACACAGATGGATAATTTCATCTGTGTTTTTTTTATAAAAGATTTCTTCTACTGAAACCCTTGTTCTTAATAATTTTATCGCACTAATGAATTCTCAATTCGATGATATGGTTAAATATTATTGTAAATCAATTTCCTTATTTTTACATAAAAAATCAATTACTATGACTCAGATAATCTTAAAAGATGATATAGAACAACGTAAAATTGATGCTTTATTGTTTTTCCTTAAATCATGGGATATAGATGCGGAGTTAAAGATAACTCAACCCAATAAATCAAAATCAAATGAATTCTCTCTTTCTCAAGGAATATGGAGCGATTATGAAATTGATGCTAGCGAACTTAGAGACAAAGCCTGGAAAAGATAATGGTTTTGTGCGATACAAATATCTTCATTGAAATTTACAAAGGAAATACTTTAATCATTGAAAATTTCAAGAGAATTGGACAATATAATGTTGCCATTTCTGATGTTTCATGTGCAGAATTACTTTTTGGTGCCAGAAACAGAAAGGAATTAAACTTAATTAGAAAGGACATAGATCAATTAATTGTTCTTCCTATATCAACTAACATTTCCAGCCAGGCGGTTAAATTAGTTGAAGAATTTTCACTGTCTCACAACCTTAATTTGCCAGACGCTTTAATTGATCAACTTCAATAGTCCATAATTTAGAATTATATACATTAAATCTTAAAGATTTTAAGTTCATAAGTAGTCTAACTTTATTAAGTGATTCAAAAATTTAACATTCTCACTTTTTCTTTGCGGCAATCAATTTCGTTTGTACATTTGCAGCAATAAAATGTTAAAAAAAGTCCTAATATTTTTTCTGGTAATCTGTACAATTTCAAATTGCTACATGCAATTGGTTGTGTACTCAGGTTATCAAATGAATAAGGAGTATATCACATCCGTATTTTGTATCAATAAAGCACACCCAGAGTTACATTGCGATGGACAGTGCTTTCTAGCCAAAAAGTTGAAAGATTTAGATGGCAAGAACAAACAGACACAAGATAATTTAAAAAGAGTAATTGAGGCCGAACCAGAATTCCAGGTTGTAGGTATTAATCATAATATCCATTATTTCATTATCAAATCAGAAAGTGGTTATCTCGAAAAACCAATTAAAGACCTTTCTATTTCTATTTTTCATCCGCCGAAAATCGTTTAAAGTATTTTTATTTATTCATTGCGTGGGTCTTGCTCTCGCATGTTTGGCTATTTGTCATACTGAACACAGCGAAGAATCTCAAAGCCAATAGCTATTAATTTGTTTTCTGCTGTAACGTTAATTTCTACTAAAGTGTTAGAGATTTTTCATTGCATTCAGAATAACAAAAGACTATAAATTCACTTATTCAATTTTCAGAAATGAAATTATCTCAATACTTATTGGCATTATTATGCCCTATTATACTTTTATCGTCATGCAAAAAAAGCGATGATGAAATCTCTACAGATACAAAATCAAGTTTTACTTTAGAGTTCGAACATCAGGTAAATGGCGCTTCTTTAGCTTTAAATACAGCAACTTACAAAAACGCCAAAGGCGAAGATTTCAAAATCAATGTTTTCAAATATTATGTAAGTAATGTTAAGTTAAGCAAAGCTGATGGTACAACTTATCTTATTCCAGAAAGTTACTTTTTAGTTGATGAATCTAAAGCAGCATCTAAATTAATCACCGTAAATAATGTACCTACAGGCGATTATACCAAGATCGAATACACTATTGGTGTAGATTATGCCCGTAATTTTGCAGGCGCACAAACTGGTGCCTTAGATCCTATTAATGGCATGTTCTGGACTTGGAACAGCGGCTACATTTTTGTAAAATTAGAAGGCACTTCCCCACAATCAACAGCGGCAGGTAATGCCTTAACTTTTCATATTGGTGGCGTAATTGATCCAAATAATACGATTAGAACATATTCTACGGAAATTAACTCAGCCAATCCTTTAAGAATTAGAGTAGATTCAAAACCAGATATGCACTTTATCGTAAATGCAGCATCGCTATTTACGGGTACAACTGATGTAAGTTTTGCTACATTAAACTTTACTATGGGTGGTGCCAATTCGGTAATTGTGGCTAATAATTACACAAAGGGTTTATTCCGCTTGGATCACATTCACAATTAATATGTGGAGGAAATCAATCGTCTTCGCAGTGCTTTTTTTAAGCATTGCGTTGATGTATGCTTGCAGCAAAAATGAAGCTGAAATTAAGCCGGAAGAAAAGAATATATCTTTTATCATTCCGTCTAATTTCCCTGCTCCAGCATACAATTTCGAGGAAAATAAGTTAACCAATGCAGGTTTTGAGTTAGGTAAGAAACTTTTTTATGATGCCCGTTTATCAGCCGATAAAAGCGTTTCATGTGGAAGTTGTCACCAGCAATTTGCGGCGTTTGCAAATCTCGACCATAAAGTGAGCCATGGTGTAAATAATTGCCAGGGAAAAAGAAATGCTCCACCGCTTTTCAATTTGGCGTGGCAAAAAGCATTCTTTTGGGATGGTGGTGTAAAAAACCTCGAAACATCGCCTTTAAATGCCATTACTGATGCTTGTGAAATGGGAACTGATATTCAAACGATCATTACGTTTTTGAAAGGTACAGCGCCCTACCCTGAAATGTTTAAGCAGGCTTTTGGTTCAACAGAAATCAATTCACAATTGGTATTAAAATCATTTACACAGTTTATGGGCATTTTGGTTTCTGGAAATTCAAAGTACGATAAAGTGATGCGTAAAGAAAGTGGTGTTTCATTTACTGCCGAAGAACAAACTGGTTATACGCTTTTCAAAGCCAAATGTACTTCCTGCCATGCGGAACCTTTTTTTACTGATTTTTCTTATCGCAATAATGGATTGGATTTAGTGAGTACAGATGAAGGCAGATCGCACATTACAGGCCTGCAGAGCGACTTCGGAACGTTTCGTGTTCCAAGTTTACGAAACATCGAATATACAGGTCCGTATATGCACGATGGCCGTTTTTACAGTTTAGATGAAGTTTTAGAGCATTACAATTCTGGAGTAAAAGCAGCTAAAAATTTAGATTCTTCGTTAAAAAATGGCATCCAGTTAAACAGCTCAGAAAGGGCACAAATCAAAGCATTTTTAAAAACACTAACCGACAATGAGTTTATCAAAAATACATTATATAGCGAATCGTAAATTATTAATAATTGCGTTTCTTTTAATCAGCAGCAATATTTTTGCCTGTGATATTTGCGGTTGTTTTATGGGGATTACGCCTTATTACAATCGAAACAGTATCAGTTTGCTGTATCGCTACCGTTCATTTAATGGTTACGATGGTCAATCGCATTCCTTGTTCCCCAATGGAGGCAAATTTTTTATTCCCGCTAGAAATCAGGATTCGCCAATAACTGGTCATGCTGGAAATCCAGATGATTACGAATTATACCGCTCAATGGAAATTAGAGGTAAATATTTCATCAACAGCAAATTAGAAATTAACGCAATTCTGCCTTATGTTTCAAACAGCGAACGTTACAATGGTTATACTTCTACCGTTGGTGGAATTGGCGATGTAAATTTATACGCAGGTTATCACCTTGTGCAAAAACTAGAGGATAATTTTAAGCAGCAACTTATTGCAGGTGCGGGTCTTAAACTTCCAACAGGTAAAAACAATTTCAAAAACACTTCAGGCATTCGTTATTCATCCTTGCAACAAGCTGGAACAGGTAGTACTGATGGTTTTGTTTACTTAAACTACATGGTTGGTTTGGGTAAATTTGGAGCGAGTTTAAATACGTCGTATAAAGTAAATGGAACTAATAATCGCGATGAGGGAATTGCAAACAGTACAACGAGTTTTTTGAATATTTTTTATACACAAAGAATCGGAAAAGATATTCAGATAATGCCATCAGCTCAGTTTTTCTATGAATATTCTGGCGGAGAAAAGTATAACGGCGTTAAAACTGGCGAACATGTAATGAATAATTTAATGGGTGGCATCGGTGCTGATATTTTTTATAAAAACGTTGCCCTTAATGCAGGAGTACAAAAAAATATTTGGGAAGCAGAAACTGACCACCCGATGAGTGCAGGAAAAGTTTATGTAGGAATTACTTATAATTTTTAAAAACAATGAAAAAGAAAATAACAATAGTTGCTTCGGCATTAATCTTAATATTTAGTGCGTGTAAAACGGAGCCTAAAGCAAATGATATTAAGAAAGAAGTTTTAAATATCCACGATAAATTAATGATTGATGGCGAAAAAGTAATCAAGAATCGAATGAAATTAGATTCGGTTTTAAAATCTAATCAAATTAAGTCTACTCAAGATTCGTTAACCGTTGCAGATTTAATTATCCGTTTAAACAAAGCAGATGAAAATATGATGGATTGGATGCATTTCTTTAATGATGATTTTAAAGGAAAAAATGAGCAGGAAGATTTGGAATATTACAAATCGCAAATGATAAAAATTCGTGCAGTTGAAGATGCATACATTAAAGTTACCCGAGAATCAGATTCTTTATTGAACATTTTCAATGTAGATCCAGCTAATAAGATGAAAATTTCTAACCATAAGCATTAAAAAAAATGAAAGCAATAACATCGTTAATAATTCTAGTCGCGTTGATTACATTAGGCTTAAAATCAAATGCCGACCCAAAAATTGAATACAAAGAAATATCGTTTACTGATTCCGTACAGAAAAAAGTTGTTGACCCAGTTTGTAAGATGAAAATAAAACCAAATGTTGCGAAAAGTTCAGTTTACAAGAAGACTACTTACTATTTTTGTTCTGAAGGTTGTAAACAGAAATTTATGGCTACACCTTCTAAGTACGTACCTACTAAATAACAAGAAAAACATTGGTAGTGAACAGGGCGCTAATCAGGCTACTTCTGGCGGATAACAAGATCGTTTTTTGTATCTGTAATGGTCGTCTTTCAATCGTGTTTGCATTGAGTTTAGTCGAACGAGAGACGAACAAGAGACGAACAAGGTAGGTTTTAGCTACCTGCCGATTATAGAACAAGTTACTACCAGTTACCCCGTTGATTAATTACATCACCATCACTTATTAAAATGGAGATTAGTGGACAAATCACGCATCAATTAATTGCCATCTGCAAAACAGAGGTGTATATTTACATTTTTAAAATCAAATCATGAATAAAATCATTTCATCCATTGCCATAGGCTTGGTTTCAGCAGTTTCACTCTCATCATGTCAACAAGATAAAAAACTTCCGTTTTATGGCGAGCGCCATGCAGAAACCATTAAAGATGCCGCAGGTGTAGAAAAAATTGATACCGTTTATCAAACCATTCCAAATTGGGCTTTTTTAAACCAGGATAGTGTTTTAACTACTAATAAAATAACCGATGGTAAAATTTATGTAGCCGATTTCTTTTTTACTTCTTGCACAACCATTTGCCCAACCATGCATCGCAACTTAATGACGGTTTATAAGGATTTCAAAACTAATCCTGATGTTATGTTTGTATCGCATACTATTGATTTCAAATACGACAAACCATCAGTTTTGAAAAAATACGCTCAAAAATTAGGCGTTGATGGTGCAAAGTGGCAATTTCTTTATGGCAGTAAAGACAGCGTTTATACCTTAGCCGAGAAAAATTATTTAGTTGCTGTTGGCGAAGATAGTACCGCTAAAGATGGCTATATTCATCAGGGTTATTTAATTTTAGTGGATAAAAACCGACGTATTCGTGGTGCTTACGATGGTACGAAAGAAGATCAGGTTGAACAACTGAAAAAAGATATTCCAGTTCTATTGGCTGAGTATAAAAAATAAATTTTAGCC
>Ga0308159_1004000_pt1 | contig 13978 bp, 11 predicted proteins | sample PhyCR1_FD_201040 | JGI IMG/M metagenome (GOLD analysis project Ga0308159, IMG submission 201040) | Phyllosphere microbial communities from UC Gill Tract Community Farm, Albany, California, United States - DLSLC.R1 | ecosystem: Host-associated > Plants > Phyllosphere > Unclassified | place: USA... | reverse complement strand
GATTATGGCAGAATTCATTGAATCGACCGAACGTCTCTCCGAGCTGCGTCCTGCCGTTTCCATCTTCGGTTCTGCCCGTATCCGCCCCGACAATCCCCATTATCAACTGTGTGTGGAGATCGCCCGCCTGATCTCGGATGCCGGCTATGCCGTCATTTCCGGCGGTGGTCCCGGCATCATGGAGGCCGCCAACAAGGGCGCCTACGAAGGCGCCTCGCCCTCGGTGGGCCTGAACATCGAACTGCCGCACGAACAGCACGGCAATGCCTGGCAGGACATTTCGCTGTCCTTCCGTCATTTCTTCGCGCGCAAGGTCGCCTTCGTCAAATATGCCGACGCCTACGTGGTCCTGCCGGGCGGCTTCGGCACGCTCGACGAACTCACCGAAGCACTGACCCTGATGCAGACCGGCAAGTCACGCATGATGCCGGTGATCCTGGTGGGCAGCGAGTTCTGGGCCGGGCTGGTGGACTGGATCAAGACCCGCCTGGTGGACGACGGCATGATCTCGCCCAAGGACGTCAACCTGCTGCAGGTGATCGACGAGCCGGCCGAGGTCCTGGCGGCGATCCAGAAATTCCACGCCGAGAAATCCAGGCCAGCCGAAACGCAGCAGGAGGCGGAGCGGCAGAGCGGGATGTATCTGTAGGCCGGTCATTTAAGCGGTCTGGAAGCGCGGGCGGAACATGATCACCATGTCCCGCCCGTTCTGCTTTTCAAGGCGTGCATTTTGCCACGAGGCGACAACAGGGCTGCTTCTCACAAAAAATTTTCGAAGATCGTCTTCACTTTGAAGGCTGGCCCGACCTAAACATTGACCGCAGGAAACGTCGCTGAGTACCGTAGCGGATTCTTTTTTGACAAGAGAATCGCTATGGCAACGCGCAAGATTCCGTATTACCGAATGGAGTCATCCCTGATTCCATTTAGGCCGATTCGCTGGCAAGCCTATGCTGGCTCGCGCGGCTGTGTTCCGTTGGCCACCCAGACCGGCGTATCGCTGGAGCGTCCAGCACCGGGCGTCACACCACCTCCGCCACAACCCACATCACCGAAAGTCAAACTGAGCAGGCAAGCAATCAAAGCCCAGAAGGAGGAGGAACGTCTGCAAAAGCACGCGGAAGCGGAAGCAGCAAAAACGGAACGTAACAGCAAACCGCCGATGCAAGCTGATGAACTGGTACTGGAGGAGTGCAAAGATCCACCGGTGTTCGACCTGCAGGACATCCCTGACGCGATGGAGAAGATGGGGTGGCCGGTATCGGCCAAGTTAGCGCGGACGTGGTTTAACGCGCAAAAGCATATCTATGACAATGACCCAAATTCCGTACAGCCCTATGAAAGTACAAGTGTCACCCTCGATTGGGTACTGCGTTTCGGGAAAGTACGGGATATCTACAAAGACCTCATCGAACGGGGTATCTACAATCGGAATGGCCTGGGAAAGCTGGAACGCATCCTTTCACATCATCTTTCCACCATGTTCATCCATACCAAGGCCTTGGATCTGGATACAGGCGGTTTTTTGAAGGATCTACGTCAATTCCACATCGACTGGCAATTTCAGAGGGCGTCCGTATTCAATCAGGACACCATGCAAAGCAATTTTTCCCTAACCGACCTGACCGGCTCTTTGGCAAGGTTCAATCTGTATGCCGCCATCGCCAAAGCCACTATCAGAGGTGACAAATATTTTCTCTATGACGATTTTAAGAAAACGAAGACATTTTGTATCAATCCAAAAGTCGAGGTGACTCATGTCTTCGTATACATCAAAGATAGCTATTCATTTAACGATGATCCAGATGGTGTCAAATCCCAATATCTGGGTCATTGGAACAAGACCGGCATCATCATCACGCCAAAAAGCGGACTGAGTCAGGCCATTGACGGCAGCCACAAAATATTTGGTCAGAACAGTATCAATGTACGAACCCATTTCGGGAATTATTCAGAAGATCGATCCAGGCTTCACTCACTCTATTTCACCGACGAAGGTCTGGAATTTCTTGTTGATACACGCAAAGGCCTGTTCCAAAAGAACAGGGAGCAGGACATCTACTTTCCCATCTACAACAAGAATTTCAACGCCTGGAGAGAAAAACATGACAGGGGTGGAGATTTCATGATCTACAGCAGACCCAAACTCGTCAAACTCGACCAACCTATCCGACTCCAGTTGCAGCCCATATGCCGACCGCCAGAACCTATGTAACGAAACTTCTTCTCGGAACCGCACTCACCTCGGCATTCCTGATCGCCACGCCGGCCCTGATGATCATCCTCGCCATCGCCTTGCCCGCCTGGATGACCTCGTCACTCGGAGTCTATTTGTGGAGAATCGATCCGGATGCTCAAACAGAACTGATACGAGGAACGCTCTTGCCAATCTTGATGGTTGCAGTGATTTTCTTCTTTTGGCGGATGGAGAAATTTGGGAAGGAGTTTTCTCCATCGACGAGAAAGAGGTATCGCCGGATCACCATTACATTTCTCATTCTGCTTTGCTACGTACTGAGCATTCCCATCATCAATCTATCCGCACCAAGTTACAAGAACTGCGCCGGTTATAGCGAGAAGCTTAATGGCGGTCTGAGAAGGTTCGACGACCAAACATATCGTATTGAGCTATGCGGTTCAGGTCCCGATGAAACGGGGGCCAATGATCACATAAGGCTGCGAATTTTCGATGATGAGGATGCGGTACAAGCCACCCGCTACTTCAGATTGGATTGGGACGTCAATGCAGAACGAAAATTGGAATACTCCGACCAGCACATCATCTATTTCGACCATGCTGACCAGAATGATCAAATGCAGACAATGTCCATGCCGCCGTCTCCGCTCGACTGGTTGCGATCGAGGATTCCCTTGCTGGATTAAGGCCAACACATCCACACCGATTGCAGTATGAGAATAATCGGATCATCCAGTTTGACATCGACGCCACGACGACTATGAACAGTCTTTCATCATCCCACCCAAAGCCCGAATTCCCTTGCTCGACCGAGTGATTCCCCGGTTTTCCTGCAAATCCCTTGCCAACTCTGCCGCAACAATGCCGCCCGGCCTCTTCATTCCTCCCTCTCCGCCCGCCATCTTTACACCGATAAGTGTAGAAACGTTCACTTTCCATCACCTTCGTACGATTTGAAAAACAAGTCGACAACTTCATGATGCACGGCACGCAAATGAACTGATTGCACGCCATCGTCATCATGCCGGTCACCAAAGCCTACGTTATCCAACTCTTCATCGGGACGCTCTACACGCTGGCGCTGGCAGGCATGCTCATCGCCGCGCTGGTCAGCATGCCGGTGATCATTTCACCGGCGATGGGCCAGCAGCTGGGCGTGCTGCCATGGGACCAGAATGCGCCCTCCGACACCACGCCACTCTACTGGACCCTGGGCGTGGTGCTGGTCTGTGCGCTGGGTCTGTTCTATCGCGCGCTGATGCGCGTGGTCGCTCCGGCCAAGCCCGCGCTCAAACCCGGCTATCACGCCGTGACCCTGCTCTATCTGCTGGCCATGGCCTACGGGCTGGCAGCCACGGTGACCACCGCGTTCACGCCGCACTATCGCAACTGCGGCATCTACAGCCAGAAGCTCAACGGTGGCTGGCGTCAGTATCGCGGCCAGCAGCTGCGGGTCGAACTGTGTGGCGCCGGGCCGGCCGAGCAGACCCGACAGGACCGCATCCGGCTGCGTATCTATGGGGAACGGGGCGAACTGCGGGCGCTGCGGCACTTCACCGTGCAATGGGGGCGTGACTTCCCGACACTGCTGGAATATTCCTCCGACCACCTCAGCTACTTCGATGCCAGCGACGAAGACGATTTCACCCGGCTGGTCGCCATGCCGCCCACCCTGGGCGACTGGATCCATAGCAGGTTGCCATTGCTGGACTAGGTCGCCCGCAAGTCGCCGCCAGATGGCAGAAAGGCGGCCGGATGTTGTCTTCCCGAGCATTCCCGTGAAGAAACGCAGGGGCCGCACCACGATGGTTTGCTACAATGAAGAAAACAACACCATCTTTTTCCTGCATTTTTCCTGTCGATATCATGAAACCATCCAACGTCTGGTTCCAACAGTCCCTGGCCGCCGCCCTGCTGTGCGCATCGGCCAGCCTGGCTGCTCCGCTGGCTTTCGCCCAACCGGCCCCTGCCGGCCTGGCCGCCCAGCCGGCGCCGCCGCCACCCGAACTGGAAAAGCTGGAAGAAGGCGAACCGCCCGCGGTCACCATCCGCAAGCCCGGTGAAGACAGCCGCACCCAGGGCAACAGCATCAAGGAACGCCGCGACCACGGCCAGACCAAGGAAATCGAAGTCAAGTCCGGCCCCAGCACCTATTACGTGCGCCCCAACCCGCAACTGGGCGGCTCCACCCCGGGCGATGCCCAGAGCCCGCCGCCGAGCTCGGCACAATGGAAGGTCGGCGAGTTCGACTGGGGCGTCAAGAAGCCGCAGGAAGGCGATACCGACAGCACCACCAAGAAGTAATCGCTTCGCCACGATGGACGGCTGACCCTGCCGGGTTGGCCAACATCACCCCGGTCGCCCGCCGCGACCGGCCCAGGGACAGCCGATGCGGCCCTATGCCGCCGCTGTCACGCCATTCCCGGCGGTGCCGGCAGGCGTAGCTCGGGATCCCGGTATTTCAGCAAGCTTCATATTCTCAATTTCGCCATGGCAGTCTTTACACCGGTCAGTCTGGAACAGCTCTCGGACTGGATCCAACAATTTCCGCTCGGTCGCGCACGCTCGATCAAGGGCATTTCCTCGGGCATCGAGAACAGCAACTTCTTCATCGGCACCGACAGCGGCGAATACGTCCTGACCCTGTTCGAAAAGCTGCATATCGAACAATTGCCCTTCTACCTGGAACTGATGCGCCACCTGGCGCAGCGCGGCATTCCCGTGCCGGCGCCGGTGGCCAATGACAAGGGCGCCATCGTCACCCTGCTCAACGACAAGCCGGCGGCCATCGTCAGCAAACTGGAAGGCGAGTCCCAGCTCGATCCGCAACCGGTGCACTGCGCCGCGCTGGGCGACATGCTGGCGCGCATGCACCTGGCCGGCAAGGACTTCAAGATCCTCCAGCCCAACCTGCGCGGCCTGGCATGGTGGCTGGAAACCACGCCCTCGGTGCTGCCTTTCCTGCCGCCTGAGCTGGCCAGCCTGCTGGCCGATGAAGTGCAGTACCAGAAGGACTTCGCCGCCACCGCCGATTACCGCGCCCTGCAGCGGGGCCCGGTGCATGCCGACCTGTTCCGCAACAATGCGATGTTCGTGGGTGAGCGCCTGTCGGGCATCTTCGATTTCTATTTCGCCGGTTGCGACACCTGGCTGTTCGACCTGGCCGTGACCGTCAACGACTGGTGCGTGGACCTCGATACGGGTGCGCTGGACCTGGCCCGTGCCGAAGCCATGCTGACCGCCTACCGCGCCGTGCGTCCGTTCTCGCCGGCCGAAGGCTTGGCCTGGCAACCGATGCTGCGCGCGGCCGCCCTGCGCTTCTGGCTCTCGCGCCTGTATGACTTCTACCTGCCGCGTGAAGCAGAGATGCTCACGCCGCATGACCCCACCCATTTTGAACGCATCCTGCGCCTGCGCATCAAGGAAACGCCGCCGGCGCTGTAACCACTGGAGCTATGGAAAAGATTCCCGCACATACCGGCTGGTCCTGGGTCAAGCAAGGCTTCGCGCTGTTCCGCAAGCAGCCGGCCGAGATCTCCACGCTGTTCCTGGCCTACATGTTCCTGATGCTGGCACTGGGCATCATCCCGGTGCTGGGTCAGATGCTGCCGCTGATCCTGATCCCGCTGTTTTCGATGTCGTTCATGCAAGCCTGTGCGCAGATCGAAAAAGGCGAACGGGTCTACCCCAACCTGCTGCTGATCGCTTTCCGCAGCCCGGCCCGCAACACGCTCTTCAAGCTCGGCCTCCTCTACCTGCTGGTGGCCACGCTGGTGGTCGCGGCCTCGGCGCTGGCCGACGGCGGCACCTTCTGGAAGGCCATGATGGGGGGCGGCCTCTCCACCGAGGAACTGCAGAGCGCCGCCGGCAGCATGCGCATCGCCATGCTGGTTGCGGCTGCGCTGTACGTGCCGGCCGCCATGGCCTTCTGGTATGCGGCACCGCTGATCATGTGGCAGCAGATGCCGCTCGGCAAGGCACTGTTCTACAGCTTCTTCGCCGTGCGCCGCGCGGGTCGCGCCTTCCTGGTCTACGGCCTGGCCTGGATCGTCATCGCCATCGCCGTCCCCACCGTGATCAGCATGATCATCGCGCTGGTGAGCGGCAGCTTCACGGTGGTGTTCTTCATCCTGTTGCCGATCTCGATAATGTTGACGGTAGTCATGTACTGTTCCTTCTATCCGACCTACACTAGCGTCTTCGGAAAGCCCCGCAGAGGGCCCGACAGCCCGCATCCCGGAGACAATCCCGCCGCCTGAATCTCATCAGGCAAGGCAAGACATGCGCCAGGCTGTCGCTGCCTGGCGCAGACGGTTCCACGCGTTCGTAAGGGAGAGACGAACGCTGCCCGCCGCGCAGCTTGCGCCCGCCAGCCGGACTTTCCACACACAAGGCTTCTTACACGGGGGTAAAAGATGCGCATGAACATGCCGGTCACCGGAGAAGAGCGTCCGCTCGTCGACGGCAAGGCAATCGTTTCCAAGACCGATCTCAAGGGCAACATCACTTACGTCAATCCTTACTTCATCGAAATCAGCGGTTTCGAGGAAGAGGAATTGCTGGGTGCGCCGCAGAACCTGATCCGCCATCCTGACATGCCGGCCGAAGCCTTTGCCGACATGTGGGCCACCATCAAGGGCGGCCTGCCCTGGACCGGCCTGGTCAAGAACCGCAGCAAGAACGGCGACCACTACTGGGTGCGCGCCAACGTCACGCCCATCCGCGAGAGCGGCCAGGTGATCGGCTACATGTCAGTGCGCACCAAGCCCGAACGCGATGCCGTGGCCGCTGCCGAAAAGCTGTATGCCAGCATCCGCCGTGGCCAGGCCAAGGGCATCGCCCTGCACCGTGGCGAAGTCGTGCGCACCGGTCTGGCCGGCTGGCTGGGCAAGCTGGCGCGCATGCAGCTGAACACCCGTCTGAACCTGTCCATGGGCCTGATGCTGACCATCCAGATCGCCGTGGTGATCGCCGGCATGGCGGCCCTGCATCAATGGTGGATCAGCGCCCTGGCCGCCGCCTCCGCCGTGATCTCCATCGTGCAGTGGATCGCCCTGCGCAACGCCCTCATCAAGCCCCTGCAGCAGGCACTGGAGATCACCCACGCCATCACCGGCGGTGACCTGTCGGTGCGCATCGAAAGCCGTCGCCACGATGAACTGGGGCGCCTGCTGGCCTCGCTGCGGCAGATGAACGTGAACCTGACCGCCATCATCGGCGACGTACGCTCCAACGTGGAAACCATCACCCTGGCCACGCGCGAGATCGCCACCGGCAACATGGACCTGTCACGCCGCACCGAAGTACAGGCCTCCAACCTGGAAGAGACCGCTTCCAGCATGCATCAGCTGGCCGCCACCGTGCGCCAGAATGCCGACCACGCCGTGCAGGCCAACGACCTGGCCGGGACCGCGTCCTCCATTGCCATGCGCGGTGGTGATGCCGTGGCCAGCACCGGCACCACGATGAACGAGATCAGCGAGTCCTCGCGCAAGATCGTGGACATCATCGGTCTGATCGACAGCATCGCCTTCCAGACCAACATCCTGGCGCTCAACGCTGCAGTGGAAGCGGCACGCGCCGGCGAACAGGGTCGCGGCTTTGCCGTGGTGGCCTCCGAAGTGCGCTCGCTGGCGCAACGTTCGGCCGCTGCGGCCAAGGAAATCAAGCAACTGATCGATGCCTCGGTGGAAAAGGTCGATGTCGGCAACCGTCAAGTGGAACAGGCCACCAGCACCATGCGCGACATCGTGGCATCGGTGCAGCGCGTCTCCGGCATCATGGGGGAAATCAAGGAAGCCACCCAGCAGCAGAGCGCCGGCATCAACCAGGTGCATGAAGCCATCACCCAGATGGATGCCAGCACCCAGCAGAACGCCTCGCTGGTGGAAGAAGCCGCCGCTGCCGCGGGCAGCCTGCAGGAGCAGACGGTGCGGCTGTTGCAGGCGATTTCGGTGTTCAAGTTCAATCGTCGCTGAATCAGCGAATCACTGCATCACCGTATCAAGCAACAGGCCGTTCCTGCCAGGTGGGCAAGAACGGCCTGTTGATTTTCAACGGTCGTTTTCTTCAGCCTGCGTCCCCATGCAAGGGCGCAAACGGCGCATAGATGGCGCGATAACGCTGCAAGCGCGCCTGCAAGGCGGCACGCCTGCCTGCGTCCGGCTGGTACTGCGCCTGCCGGGCCGGCTTGCGGCAGACCTCGGCCTCGTCACCGCCATCGGCCAGCCAGGCCAGACGCGCCGCACCGAGTGCGCCGCCGGCTTCGCTGCCGATGTGGGTGACGATGCGCACCTCCAGCGCGTCGGCCAGCAACTGTGCCCAATACGGGCTGCGTGCGCCACCCCCTACCAGCGACAATTCGGCCACGTCGGTGCCGGCGGCACGCAGCGCATCCAGGCCATCGACCATGCCGAAGGCCACCCCTTCCAGCACCGCATAGCCCAATGCGGCGCGCTGGTGTTCCGGCGTCAGGCCGTGGAAGACACCGGTAGCGTAGGGATCGTTGTGGGGCGTGCGCTCGCCGGACAGATAGGGCAGGAACAGCGGCGCATTGTCACGCGCTTCCTGGTCCAGCTGTTCGATCTCGGCCAGCAGGCTCTTCTCGTCCACCGAGCAGAGACGGCAGAACCAGCGCAGGCAACTGGCGGCCGAGAGCATCACGCTCATCTGGTGCCAGCGTTGCGGCAGGGTATGGCAGAAGGCATGGATGGCACGTCCCGGATTGGGACGGAAGCGGTCGTTGACCACGAACAGCACGCCAGAGGTCCCCAGCGAGAGGAAACCATCGCCCGGCTTGACCGCGCCGATCCCGACCGCGCTGGCCGCACCGTCACCGGCACCGCCAGCCACGATCACGTCCGCCGCCAGTCCCCAGCGCTGCGCCACCTCCGGCAGCAAGGTGCCGGAGACCGCGCTGCCATCGACCAGCGCCGGCATCTGATCGTGGCGCATGCCGGAGGCCGCCAGCAGTTCATCGGACCAGTTGCGGCCCTCCACGTCCAGCCACAGCGTACCGGCCGCGTCGGACGGGTCGGAGACTTTGCCTCCGGTCATCTTCAGGCGCAGCCAGTCCTTGGGCAGCAACACGGTGGCGATGCGCGCAAACAGTTGCGGTTCATGACGCGCCACCCACAACAGCTTGGGCGCGGTGAAGCCGGGCATGGCCAGGTTGCCGGCGATGCCGTGCAGGCGCGGTGCGCGGCGCGTGAGTTCAGCGCATTCGGGGGCGCTGCGCGAATCGCTCCAGAGGATGGCCGGACGCAATACCTGATCTTCTGCATCCAGCAGCACGGCCCCATGCATCTGCCCTGACAGGCCGATGGCGCGGATGCGGCCGAAGCTCTCCTCGCCCAGTTGCGCGCGCAGCTTGTCCACGGTATCGCAGGTGGCCTGCCACCAGTCGGCCGGCGCCTGCTCCGACCAGCGCGGATGCGGGCGCGAGACGTTCAGGGTACTGCCGGCCAGCGCCAGCAGGGCGCCCTGGTCGTCGATGACCACTGCCTTGACCTCCGACGTACCCAGGTCTATCCCAAGATACATGGTGCTCCTCGTTATCGTTATGAATGTGCGGTGTGCTTGCTACGATGGCTGCGATTGCTGCAATCGCCAAGACGGTGAGCGGCAATTCTATGCCGCCTTGGGCCAGATGGGCTGCTTTTAGTTTGCCTGCCCCAGCCAGTCCTGCACGCGCTGCACACCCGCGCGTACCAGCGCCTCCAGCCTTGCATCGCCGGCCAGTTCGCCCCACAGCACCGCATCGGCGCAGAAGGCCCGTACCGGATCGGCGGCAGCCAGCATGCTGCGCACCGCCGCCGGGTCGAAGATGCCGTCCTGGTATTCATAGGGCAGCTGTCCGGCATTCCAGCGCTGCAGGAACACCAGGAACAGCGCCGGCAACATGGCGGTTGCCTGCGGATCGCGGCCGGCGTTCAGGCTCTCCTGCAGGGTCGGGCGGATGAAACCGGGAATCTTGGAATAACCATCCGCGGCCACACGCTGGTTGGTGTCCTGGATGGCCGGGTTGGAAAAGCGCGCCAGGGTGGTATCGCGATAGGCTGCCAGATCGATGGGGCTGGGTGTGAGACAGGGGATCACGTCCTGCGTCACGTAGTCGTAGGCCATCTGGCGGATGTCGTCGCGCAGCGTCCCTTCGTGGATGTACTGCAGGCCCACCAGGGTGCCGGCCCAGGCAATGCAGCTATGGCTGGCGTTGAGGATGCGGATCTTGGCCTCTTCATAGGGCAGCACCGATCGCACCATCTCCACGCCCGCCTCTTCCAGGCGTGGACGACCGGCCTTGAAATCATCCTCGATCACCCATTGGATGAAGGACTCGCCCATCAGCGCGCAGGGGTCATCGATGCCGGTGACCTCCTTCACGCGTTGCGCCACGGCCGGCGTGGGGCGCGGCGTGATGCGATCGACCATGGCGTTGGGGCTGGTGGTATGTGCCTCCATCCACTGCGCCAGCGTGCTCTCGCCACGCAGGGTCAGGAACTGGCGCAGACCATCACGGAAGCGCTCGCCGTTGTGGCGCAGGTTGTCGCAGTTCAGCAGCGTCAGCGCCGCGTGCGGATGCGCCTGGCTGCGTGCCTGCAGGATGGCAGCGATGGCGCCATAGATGGTGCGCGGCGCACCGCTGCCATCGAGGGCGCAACGCAGGTCATCGGCCAGGTCGGCATTGGCGGTGTCGAGCCGGTGCTGGTGGTCCAGGTAGTAACCGCCTTCGGTGACGGTGAAGGAGATGATGCGGGTACGCTCTTCGGCGCCGGCTGCGATCAGTTGGGTGAGCCTGTCGTCCCAGGGCAGGATGCGGCCGATGGAGGCGATGCGCTGGTAGCTGCGCTCGCCCTGGGGCGTGACGGTTTCCAGCGTGTACTGGCCCTGCTGGCGTGCCAGCGCCTCCAGCAGCGGTCCCATGTCGGCACGGATATTGGCCAGCGCCAGTTGCCAGCGGCGGTCGGCGCCGCTCTCACGCAGGGCGTTCAGGTAAACCGCCTGGTGGGCGCGATGGAAGGAGCCGGCGCCGATATGCAGCCAGGTCAGGCTGTCGGCGGCGTCCTGCTCGGTGGAGGTGGCGGTGCGGGTCATGCCGTGTCCTTGTCGATGAGGTGAAGAAGGCGAAGGGTTCAATGGGTGCGCGGGGCGCTCACGCTGGAAGCCAGGCGCGGCAGGGCTTGGCCGTCCGCGCCGAACAGGTGGCAGCGGGCCGGATCGGCCGCCAGCTGGAGCACGCTGCCGTGCGGCGGATCGAGGCTGTCCGGCACGCGCAGGATGAGCGCATCATCGCTGCCCTCGTAGGCCGCATAGAGGTAGGAAAAATCACCCAACAGTTCCAGCGCCGTGCAGCGTGCCTGCAGCGCCGCCTGACCCTGCGCAATATTGAGATGCTCGGGCCGCACGCCCAGCGTGACCTTCTGCCCGACCTGCAAGCTGCTACCATCCACCGACGCCCACTGCAGGCCGCCTGCAGGAAGTTGCACCTGCACGCCGTCGGCCTGGACGGTCGCGACCGTGCCATCGATGAAATTCATCTTGGGCGAACCGATGAAGCCAGCCACGAAACGGTTGGCCGGATGGTGATACAACTGCTGGGGTGAGCCGACCTGTTCGATGCGACCCTCGGAGAGCACGACGATCTTGTCGGCCAGGGTCATGGCCTCGATCTGGTCGTGGGTCACGTAGATCATGGTGGTCTTGAGGTCGTCATGCAGCTTGGCGAACTCCAGGCGCATCTTCACCCGCAGTGCGGCGTCCAGGTTCGACAGCGGCTCGTCGAACAGGAACACGCTGGGCTGGCGGGTGATGGCGCGGCCGATGGCCACGCGCTGGCGCTGGCCGCCGGAAAGCGCACGGGGCTTGCGATCCAGCAGGTGGTCGATGTGCAGGATCTTGGCGGCGTGCTGAACGGCGGCATCGATCTCGGCCTTGGACTTGCCGGCGATCTTCAGGCCGAAGGCCATGTTGTCGTACAGGCTCATGTGCGGATACAGCGCATAGGACTGGAACACCATCGCCACCCCGCGCTTGGAGGCCGGCACGTCGTTCATGCGGCGGGTGCCGATGTCGAGGTCGCCGTCGCTGATCTCTTCCAGCCCCGCAATCATGCGCAGCAAGGTCGACTTGCCACAGCCGGAAGGGCCGACGAAGACGACGAATTCGCCATCCTCGATTTCCAGGTTGATGTCGCGCATGACTTCGTTGTCTTCATAGCGCTTGGCCAGGTTCCTGATGCTCACTGCTGCCATGTCTCTCTCCTCGGGGTCTCTTGTTGTGGGTCTGCTGATCTGTAGGCCGTGCTTCAGCGCAGCCAGATCAATTCACAGATCAGTTGCGGGAACTGCTTCATGTCCTCGAATACCTGATGCGCTCCGGCCTCGCGCAGGCGCCGTGCCATCGCCTTGCGGTCGTGCGCCACGCCGGTGAAGCCCAGCACATGCATGCCGGCCGCCACGGCGGCGCGCACGCCGGTGACGCTGTCGTCGATGGCCACGCAGCGCGCCGGATCGACGCCGAAGCCGGCGGCAGCGGCCAGGTACACATCCGGCGCCGGCTTGGGATGGGCCACATCGTGGCCGCTGTAGATACGGCCGGCAAATTGCGAGTACAGGCCGCAGCGCTTCAGGCCGGCTTCGATGCGCGGTGCATCGCTGTTGCTGGCCACGGCGCGCGGCAGCCGGATCGCCTGCAGGGCTTCGACGATGCCCGGCACCGGCTGCGCCTGTTCGCTGCAGGCCAGCGCCACGGTGGCGTGGATGCGCTCCATCTGTGCCGCATCCAGACCCAGTTCGAACTCCAGGTCCACTTCCGAGAGCAGCACATCGGTGTACATGCCCAGCCGGTTGGCGATGGCGTCGTGCAGCACCTGGCTGCGCTGTTCCTGCAGAGTGGGCGCTTCGTCGGCGTCGGGCCAGGCCGGCAGCAGGGGCAGCAGTTCGCGATGCAGCACGCCCAGGGCGATGCTCTCGCTGTCCAGCAACACGCCGTCGCAGTCGCAGATGAGATGGGTCACTGCCTGACGCGTCATCATCACTTGACCGCTCCGAAGGTCAGGCCCCGCACCAGTTGCTTCTGCGCCAGCCAGCCCAGCGCCATGATGGGCGCAATCGCCAGCAGCGAGGCGGCCGACAGCTTGGCCCAGAACAAGCCCTCGGGATTGGAATAGGAGGCGATGAACACCGTCAGCGGCGCCGCGTTGACGCTGGTCAGGTTGAGGCTCCAGAAGGCCTCGTTCCAGGACAGGATGATCAGCAGCAGGGCTGTCGAGGCCAATCCCGGCATGGCGGTGGGCAGCAGCAGGTAGATCATTTCCTGCCAGGCATTGGCGCCATCGATGCGGGCCGCTTCCAGGATTTCCTTGGGCACGTCATTGAAGTAGGTGAAGGCCATCCACACCGCGATGGGGAGATTGATCAGGGTGTAGATGATCGTCAGGCCGCTGACCGTGTCGAGCATGCCGGTGTTCTTGGCCAGCAGGTAGATCGGGATCAGCACACCCACGGCCGGCATCATCTTGGTCGAGAGCATCCACAGCAGCAGCTTCTGGGTGCGCCCGGTCGGGAAGAAGGCCATCGAGTACGCCGCCGGCACCGCCAGCAGCAGCGACAGCACGGTCGAACCGAGCGAGACGATCAGCGAGTTCTGCACATAGGCCAGGTAGTTGCTGCGGCTGAAGACTTCTCGGAAGGTGTCCAGCGTGGGCAGGAACAGCAGCGAAGGCGTATAGGCCTGGGCCTCGGTCTTGAAGGCTGTCACCGCCACCCAGAAGATGGGGAAGAA
>Ga0308159_1003999_pt1 | contig 13979 bp, 10 predicted proteins | sample PhyCR1_FD_201040 | JGI IMG/M metagenome (GOLD analysis project Ga0308159, IMG submission 201040) | Phyllosphere microbial communities from UC Gill Tract Community Farm, Albany, California, United States - DLSLC.R1 | ecosystem: Host-associated > Plants > Phyllosphere > Unclassified | place: USA... | reverse complement strand
CCACGCCGCCGCCACGTCGTTCATCCACATGCAGATGTTGGCGATCAGCCAGGTGCTCCACAGCATGCGGAACACCGGCAGCTTCAGCGGCTCCAGCGCCGCCAGCTTGGGCGGCCGGGGCTTCAGGGGCGGGAGGGGGGATTCTTCGGGGTCGATGGGGGGCATGGGGCCCGGTGATTGTGGCGTGCCGGCGGTCGCGGCGTCCCAGGGGGCAAAGCTGTGCGATCAAATTTGTCGCTGGTTCAGCAGGTGCGATCGGCGCTTGCTGCAGGCCGTACGCCGGCGCTTCACCATTACCCGCGAGCATCCACCCTTATCAACCCTTCTGAGTCTCGCCGCGACCGGTCACGGCCTGGAGCTCCTCGATCCGCTCCGAGGCTTGCGCCTTGGTCAGCGTGTCGTCGAAAGCCTCCTTGGCCTCCTCCGACAGCGTCTTCAGGTAGGAGTGTTGGGCGCCGGTCATGGGCTCGTCGCCCGTGACCCACGTGCTGGGATCTTTTTCCATGTTGCTTTCGCGGGCATGGGTCTGGGTGGCTTTGTCGGTCATGGCTGATCTCCGGTTGATGATGTCGATAACTGTATGGACGTACAGTTTTAGAAGCGTCGGACGACATGCCGACCCCCTGCATGACGCGGCGGGCAGACCGCGGCTATAGGCCCAGACCTACCTGCCGACGGCTCGCGCTGCCGATGGCAACGGCGAAATGCGACGCGACAGTCGGCGTCATGAGCCAGCCACCAAGCACGCACCGCGTCCAGGAAGGTGATGCGACACCACGCGCCGACGCGACCCGGAGCGAGGTGCATGCAGATGCCGCTGCGAGCGTAGGAGCCAGCAACCCCGCACAAGTGCATGCACTCCTGGCCTCACAGCATGGCTTCTCGATCGAGGCGCTGAACGAACTGTCCCGCGCGCTGTCGGCCGGGGGCGGCGCCATGGCGCAGTTCAGCCATCCCGAGCTGGGGGGTTCGGGGCAGTGGATGCGCAACGGGATGGTGATGGTGGGCGACATGTTCAACCACCGCCTGGCCGGGCGCGTGGCGGCGGTCTGCGAAGCGCTGGCGCCTCTGGTGGGCGCAAGCCTGCCGCCCGCGGCGCAGCGCCGTCTCGACGTGGATGGCCACCCGCCGTCGGCGGAGGAACAGTTCGGCCTTCCTGCGGCCAGCGGTTCGCAGAACGGGATGCGCTACGCGTGGTTCCCTGCGCACCGGCGGCTGGTGGTGGAAGGGCACGGCCGCCGCCGGGTCTTCGACACCGCCGACCACGCCATCCATGGCGTGGCCCAACAGCAGAGCGTGGACGGAACCATCACGTTCACCAGCCAGCGCGGTCCGGTAGCCCTCGCTTCGTTGCGGGAGGTCGACGCGCCCGCCCACGGCACCCATGGGCATTCGCCGGAAGCGGGTCCAGGGGTCGCGGTGGACGAGAAGCGCGAGCGGTCCACGAGCGTCAGGCCCGCTGCGGCGGAGCCGGGCGTCGTCGATGCCGAAGCTGCGAGCAGCGCTGCGCCGACGTCGCAGGCGCAGACCCTGGATCTGCTCTCCAAGCTTGCCGAGTTGCACGCACGCGGCGTCCTGACGGACCAGGAATTCACGAGCAAGAAGGCCCAGCTGCTGGATCGCCTTTGATGAAGGAAACACCCATGGAGCCCATGAAGCCGCTGAAACCCATGACGCCGATGCAACCCATGAAACCGATGGAGCCCCTGCAAGCCGCAAAGGACGAGTGGTGGCCGGAAGGGCTGCACGCGCCGGCGAGCTCGGGCAGCCAGAACGGGATGCGCTATGCGTACTTCGCGGCCGAGCGACGCCTGGTCGTCGAGCGCGACGGCGCGGTGGCGCAGTACGACACGGGCGACCATCGGATCGAGGGCGTCGCGCAGTCTGCCGGCGCCGATGGGCCGACGTTCAGCAGCCAGGACGGCGAAATCGCGCTGGATTCACTGAAGAAGGTCGCGTAGCCACCGCGGCTTCGTCAGGTGCGCGCGCGCGAGTCGCCCTTCACGGGGCCTTCACCCCTCAGGTGCGCCAGTGGCAGCGCCCGGCTGGCCTTCACCTCGCCGAGCGAGAAGCTGGTGTGCAGGTCCTTCACGTTCGGCAGGTTCATCAGGTGCTCGCGCGCGAAGCGCGAGAAGCCGTCCAGGTCCTGCGCCACGACCTGCAGCTCGAAGGTGCCGGTGCCGCTGATGTAGTGGCAGGCCACGACCTCGGGCATCTTGCGGATGGCCTCCTCGAGCTTGCGGGTGGCATCGCCGGTGACGCGCTCGGTGTCCACCCGCACGAAGGCCAGCACGCCCAGGCCGATCTTGTGGCGGTCGATCTCGGCGTGATAGCCCTTGATGAAGCCCGCGGCCTCGAGGGCGCGCACGCGCCGCCAGCATGGCGCCGCCGACAGTCCGACACGCTGCGCCAGCTCGGCGTTGGTGAGCCGCGCGTCGGCCTGCAGTTCTTGCAGGATCGCCAGGTCGTACTTGTCTATTCTTTCCATATCACTCACCCCTGCGAAAGAAGCTTTCTTGAAGGGCCGAGTTTGAGGCATAGAAAGCAAACACCTGTCGGCGCGCCGGGCATACACTTTGCGAGCATCATGGCCGCGGGGCAAGTGTGTTCACCCGACCGCCTGAGCCCACCGACCACGCCACGCCCACAAGGCACAGCCACGGAGACAAACAGATGACGCCCCCACGCTCTTCACTGCGTGTAATCGCTGCCCCCCGAGGGGGCGCATGCCTCCCTAGAGGCGGCTCGTCGGGAGGCATGGCATGAACGCCCCTCTGCCCGAGCACATCCGCAAGGCCCTCGAGACCGTCACCCTCGACGACAAATACTCCCTGGATTACGGCCGCGCCTTCATGAGCGGCGTGCAGGCGCTGGTCAAGCTGCCGATGCTGCAACGCCTGCGCGACGCGCAGCAGGGCAAGAACACGGCCGGCTTCGTGAGCGGCTACCGCGGCTCGCCGCTGGGCGGCTACGACCAGGCGCTGTGGAAGGCGAGCAAGTACCTCAAGGCGCAGAACATCGTCTTCCAGCCCGGCGTGAACGAGGAGCTCGCGGCCACGGCGCTGTGGGGCACCCAGATGATGGGCTTCGCGCCCCCGGGCAGCAACAAGTTCGACGGCGTCTTCGGCATCTGGTACGGCAAGGGGCCGGGCGTGGACCGCTGCTCCGACGTCTTCAAGCACGCCAACATGGCCGGCACCACGCCCTGGGGCGGCGTCATCGCCGTGGCGGGCGACGACCACATCTCCAAGAGCAGCACGGCGGCGCACCAGAGCGACCACATCTTCAAGGCCTGCGGCACGCCGGTGTTCTTCCCCACCAACGTGCAGGAGATCCTGGACCTGGGCATCCACGCCTTCGCGATGAGCCGCTTCTCGGGCGTGTGGTCGGGCATGAAGACGATCCAGGAGATCGTCGAATCCAGCGCCACGGCCATGATCGACCCGGAGCGCGTGGACATCGTCATCCCCACCGACTTCGAGATGCCGCCCGGCGGCCTGCACATCCGCTGGCCCGACGCGCCGCTGGAGCAGGAGGCGCGCCTCATGCACTACAAGTGGTACGCCGCGCTGGCCTACATCCGCGCCAACCGGCTCAACCACAACGTCATCGAAGGGCCCCATGATCGCTACGGCATCATGGCCAGCGGCAAGGCCTTCAACGACACCCGCCAGGCGCTGCTCGACCTGGGCCTGGACGACGCGGCCTGCCGCCAGCTGGGCATCCGGCTGCACAAGGTCAACGTGGTGTGGCCGCTGGAGGCGCAGCTCACGCGCGACTTCGCCACCGGCCTGCAGGAGATCCTGGTCGTCGAGGAGAAGCGCCAGGTCATCGAGTACCAGCTCAAGGAAGAGCTCTACAACTGGCGCCCCGACGTGCGGCCCAACGTGCTGGGCAAGTTCAACGAGCTGGGCAACGACCACTCCGGCGGCGAATGGTCCATGCCCAACCCGACGGCCAACACGCTGCTGCGCGCCAATGCCGACCTGAACCCGGCGCTGATCGCCAAGGCGCTGGTGCAGCGGCTGAAGAAGACCGGCGTGCTCGGGTCCGGCGGCGCCGACCTGGTGGCCCGGGTCGAGGCGCAGATGGCCATCCTCGAGGCCAAGGAGCGCTCGATGCAGGTGCTGCAGGCCGACGGCGTGCAGGGCGCCGACCGGGTGCCATGGTTCTGCTCGGGCTGCCCGCACAACACCAGCACGGTGGTGCCCGAGGGCTCGCGTGCGATGGCCGGCATCGGCTGCCACTACATGGCCAACTGGATGGACCGCGCCACCTACGGCTTTACGCAGATGGGCGGGGAAGGCGTGCCGTGGGTGGGCCAGGCGCCGTTCTCGAACGAGCAGCACATCTTCGCCAACCTCGGCGACGGCACCTACTTCCACAGCGGCCTGCTCGCCATCCGCCAGAGCATCGCGGCTGGCGTGAACATCACCTACAAGGTGCTCTACAACGACGCCGTGGCCATGACCGGCGGCCAGCAGGTGGGCGAGCGGCCCGAGGGCCACTCGGTGCTGCAGATCGCCGAGAGCCTGCATGCCGAAGGCGCGAGGAAGGTGGTCATCGTCACCGACGAGCCGCAGAAATACGAGGGCGTGCAGATCCCCGGCACCTACGGCGGCGAGAAGGTGCAGGTGCGCCACCGCGACCAGCTCGACGAGATCCAGCGCGAATTCCGCGAGATCGCTGGCACCACCGCCATCATTTACGACCAGACCTGCGCCACCGAGAAGCGCCGCCGCCGCAAGCGCGGCAAGGCCGTGGACCCGGCCGTGCGCGTGGTCATCAACGAGCTGGTGTGCGAGGGCTGCGGCGACTGCAGCGTGAAGAGCAACTGCATGAGCGTGGAGCCGCTGGAGACCGAGTTCGGCCGCAAGCGCACCATCAACCAGAGCACCTGCAACAAGGACGTGAGCTGCGTGAAGGGCTTCTGTCCCAGCTTCATCACGGTCGAAGGCGGGCAGCTCAAAAAGAAGGCCAAGGCCGAGAAGGCCGCGACGCCGGCCGAGATGGGCGCGCTGCCCGAGCCGGCGCTGCCCTCGCTGCACGGCGGCCAGGTGTGGGGCATCGTGGTGGCCGGCGTCGGCGGCACGGGCGTCATCACCATCGGCCAGCTGCTGGGCGTGGCGGCGCACATCGAGGGCAAGGGCATCGTCACGCAGGACGCGGCGGGCCTGGCGCAGAAGGGCGGCGCGACCTGGAGCCACGTGCTCATCGGCGATTCGCAGAACGACATCCGCACCACGCGCGTGGGCACGGCCGCGGCCGACCTGATCCTGGCCTGCGACCCGATCGTCACCGTCAACGCCGAGACCCTGGCGCGCATGCGCGAGGGCCGCACCCACGTGGCGCTGAACAGCCACAGTGCGCCCACGGCCAGCTTCGTGAAGAACGCCAACTGGCAGAACCCGCAGGACGCCTGCGCGGCGCAGATCGCCAAGGCCGTCGGCGAGACGGGCCTGGGTGCGTTCGACGCCGACGCGGCCGCCACGCAGCTGATGGGCGACACGATCTTCGTGAACCCGATGATCCTGGGCTACGCCTGGCAGAAGGGCTGGATCCCGCTGGGCCACGAGTCGCTCATGCGCGCCATCGAGCTCAACGGCGTGGCGATCGATGCCAACAAGGCCGCCTTCGAATGGGGCCGCCAGGCCGCGCACCGGCCGGGCGAGATGGCCAAGCGGCTCAACCCCGGCCAGGTGATCGAATTCAAGAAGCGCGACACCGTGGAGTCGCTCGTGGCGCGGCGCGTGGAGTTCCTCACCGCCTACCAGAACGCGGCCTACGCCGAGCAGTACCGCGCCTTCGTGCAGAAGGTGCAGGACGCCGAGGCGCCGCTGGGCAAGACCACGCTGGCCGAGACGGTGGCGCGCTACCTGTTCAAGCTGATGGCCTACAAGGACGAGTACGAGGTCGCTCGCCTGCACAGCGACACCGCCTTCCTGGCCAGGGTCAACGGCATGTTCGAGGGCGACTTCACGCTCAATTACCACCTCGCGCCGCCGGCCACGGCGAAGAAGAACGCCAAGGGCGAGCTGATCAAGAAGAAGTACGGCCCGTCGATGCTCACCGGCTTCAAGTTGCTGGCGAAGCTCAAGGGCCTTCGCGGCACGGCGCTCGACCCCTTCGGCCGCACCGAGGAACGGCGGACCGAGCGCGCGCTGATCGGCGAGTACCGCAGCACGATCGAGGAACTGCTGCGCGGCCTCGCGGCCGGGAACCACGCGCTGGCGCTGGAGATCGCGGCCCTGCCGGAGCAGATCCGCGGCTATGGCCATGTGAAGGAGCGCAACCTGGCAGCCGCCCGCATCCGCTGGAACGATCTGCTGGCGCGCTGGCGCTCGCCGCAGGGTGCGCAGCGAGCGGTGGCCTGAGGGATTGCCGACCGAGTCGGGCGCTGGCGCCCGATGGGGCCCCAGGGGCCGCGGCCGGGAAATGCCCCTCGGCTGTGGGGCTGCAGGGGCCAATGCCCCCGTGGCGCCGGCCGGGAAAGGCCCGAGCGACCGCGGGCCCGGCGCATACAATCCGCCGGTTGTGCGCTGCCCGCCGGGCGGCGCGTGCCGGCCGCGCCCTGCGGCCCCGGAGCTGCGGGCCGTGCCTGCGCTCCCATCCCTGACCTCCGCTGGAGACGCCCTTGTTCATTTCCACTGCTTTCGCCCAGACCGCCCCGGCCGCCTCCGGTGGCGGCGACATGATGTCTTCGCTCGCCAGCATGCTGCCGCTGCTGCTGATGTTCGTGGTGCTGTACTTCGTGATGATCCGCCCGCAGATGAAGCGCCAGAAGGAAGCCCGCGCCATGCTCGACGCGCTGGCCAAGGGCGACGAGGTCGCCACCGCCGGCGGCCTGCTGGGCCGCATCAGCGTGCTGGGCGACCAGTTCATCACGCTCGAGATCGCCAACGGCGTCGAGATCAAGGTGCAGCGCAGCGCGGTGGTGCAGGTGCTGCCCAAGGGTTCGTACAAATAAGGAAGTCGCCGCACGGACGCCCATGCCGGAGGCCGCCGCCACGCGAGTGGGGCCGGCCTCCGCGCCGTTGAGATCCGTGCGTTTTTCAGGGAATAAGCGCGATCATGAACCGTTACCCGGTCTGGAAGTACGCGATCATCGTGATCGTGCTGCTGTTGGGGCTCATCTACGCCCTGCCCAATTTCTTCGGCGAGGCGCCGGCCGTGCAGGTCTCGTCGGCCAAGTCGACCGTCAAGGTCGATGCGAGCACGCAGGCGCGCGTCGAGGAGGCCCTCAAGGCGGCCAACCTCACCCCTGACCTGCTGACGCTGGACGCCAGCTCGGTGCGTGCACGCTTCGCCACGCCCGACGAGCAGCTCAGGGCACGCGACGTGCTCCAGCACGCGCTGGTGCCCGATGCGAGCGACCCGGGCTACACCGTGGCGCTCAACCTCGCCTCGCGTTCGCCGGCCTGGCTCACGGCGCTGCATGCCTTCCCCATGTACCTCGGCCTGGATCTGCGCGGTGGCGTGGACTTCGTGCTGCAGGTCGACATGAAGGGCGCGCTCGACAAGCGCGCCGAGACCTTCGCCAGCGACCTGCGCACGGCCTTCCGCGACAAGAACCTGCGCGGCAGCTCGGTCACCCGCAACGGCCAGGCGCTGGAAGCACGCTTTCGCGACGCCGCCGCCAAGGACGCGGCCAAGAACATCCTCACCGACCAGTTCGCCGACCTCACGGCGGTCGAGAGCCAGGAAGGCAGCGACTGGAAGCTGGCCATCACCATCAAGCCCGAGGCGGCGCGCCGCCTGCAGGACCAGGCGCTCAAGCAGAACATCACCACGCTGCACAACCGGATCAACGAGCTGGGCGTGGCCGAGCCCGTGATCCAGCAGCAGGGCCTGGACCGCATCGTGGTGCAGCTGCCCGGCGTGCAGGACACGGCCAAGGCCAAGGACATCCTGGGCCGCACCGCCACCCTGGAAATGCGCCTGGTCGACGAGAGCCCCGAGGGCCGCGCCGCGGCGCTGGGCAACGGGCCGGTGCCCTTCGGCTCCGAACGCTTCCCCACGCGCACCGGCCAGCCGGTGATCGTCAAGAAGCAGGTGCTGGCGACGGGCGAGAACCTCAGCGACGCGCAGGCCGGTTTCGACTCGCAGAAGCAGGAACCGGGCGTGACGCTCACCATGGACGCCAAGGGCGGCCGGGTGATGCGCGACGTCAGCCGCGAAAACCTGAACAAGGGCATGGCCATCATCCTGTTCGAAAAGGGCAAGGGCGAGGCGATCTCGGTGGCCACCATCCGTGGTGAGCTGGGCACGCGCTTCTCGATCTCGGGGGCCATGGGCATCACCGAGGCCAACGACCTGGCGCTGCTCCTGCGCGCCGGCTCGCTGGCCGCGCCGATGGAGATCATCCAGGAGCGCACCATCGGGCCGAGCCTGGGTGCCGACAACATCGACAAGGGCTTCAAGAGCGTGCTCTACGGCTTCGTGGCGATCATGGCGTTCATGTGCGTGTACTACGCGCTGTTCGGCGTGTTCTCGTCAATCGCGCTGGCCGTGAACCTGCTGCTGCTGGTGGCCATCCTGTCGCTGCTGCAGGCCACGCTCACGCTGCCGGGCATCGCGGCCATGGCGCTGGCCATCGGCGTGGCCATCGACTCGAACGTGCTGATCAACGAGCGCGTGCGCGAGGAGCTGCGCAACGGCGCCTCCCCGCAGGCCGCCATCCACGCGGGTTACGACCGCGCCTGGGGCACCATCCTGGACTCGAACGTGACCACGCTGATCGCGGGTATCGCGCTGCTGGCCTTCGGCTCGGGCCCGATCCGCGGCTTCGCGGTGGTGCACTGCATCGGCATCGTCACCTCGATGTTCTCGGCCGTGTTCTTCTCGCGCGGGCTGGTGAACTTCTGGTACGGCCGCAAGAAGAAGCTCAAGAGCGTGTCCATCGGCACGGTCTGGAAGCCCGCCACCGACACGGCCATCGCGGCCGACGCCAAGTAAGGAGCCCGCGATGGAGTTCTTCCGCATCCACAAGACCATCCCGTTCATGCGCCATGCGCTGGTGCTGAACGCGATCTCGATCCTCACCTTCGCGCTGGCGGTGTTCTTCATCTTCCACCGCGGGCTGCACCTGTCGGTGGAGTTCACCGGCGGCACGGTGATGGAAGTCGCCTACGAGCAGCCGGTGGACGTGGGCAAGGTCCGCGAGACGGTCAGCAAGCTCGGCTATGCCGACGTGCTGGTGCAGAACTACGGTTCCTCGCGCGACGTGCAGATCCGCCTGCCGGTGCAGAAGGGCCAGACCTCGGCCCAGCAGAGCGCCCAGGTGATGGACGCCCTCAAGGCCGCCGACGCTACCGCCACGCTGCGCGGCAACGAGTTCGTGGGCCCGCAGGTGGGCGAGGAGCTCACCACCAACGGCCTGAAGGCACTGGGCATGGTGGTGGTGGGCATCATGATCTACCTGGCCTTCCGCTTCGAATGGAAGTTCGCCCTCGCCACGGTGCTGGCCAACCTGCACGACGTGGTGATCATCCTGGGCTTCTTCGCCTTCTTCCAGTGGGAGTTCTCGCTCGCGGTGCTGGCGGCGGTGCTCGCGGTGCTGGGGTACTCGGTGAACGAGTCGGTGGTGATCTTCGACCGGATCCGCGAGAACTTCCGGCGCTACCGCAAGATGACGACGGTCGAGATCATCGACAGCGCCATCACCGGAACGATCAGCCGCACCATCATCACCCACGGCTCCACCCAGCTGGTGGTGCTGTCGATGTTCTTCTTCGGCGGACCGACGCTGCACTACTTCGCACTGGCGCTCACCATCGGCATCTGCTTCGGCATCTATTCGTCCTGCTTCGTGGCCGCAGCCATCGCGATGTGGCTCGGCATCAAGCGCGAGGACCTGGTCAAGGGCAGCATCCACAAAAAGGATGACCCCAACGACCCGAACGCCGGGGCGGTCGTCTGAGCGCCGTTTCCATCCTGCAGGCCCGGCATTCGCCGGGCCTTTTTGCGTTCGGCCTCCGGGTCGGGGTGCTCGTTGACCGCACGCGGCAGGCTGTGGTGCTGTAACATTTTCTCCCACACAGACACAATCGTCATGAGCACCGCGTCCGCGTCCGAATCCGGCCATCAGCTCGCCCGCGAAACACGAGAGCGTTTCGTGCAGGCGACCGATGCCGCCATCGGCAGTGCCGCGCAGGCCGTGCGCGAGCGTCTGGTGGCACTGGCCAACGAAACCGGCACCGCGCGGGTGATGCAGGACCACCGCGACAACCTCGTGGCCTACCGGGGCGCGGAGTCGGGCTGGGTATCGCTGTCGCGGGCGCAGTGGCGCAAGGCCATGGGCAGTGCCGGCATCTCCGCCGAGGGCGCTTCCAGCAGCGGCAGCTCGCTGCGCCTGGAGCTTGTCGGCGACGAGGTGGTCGAGAACAACATCCTGTCCTCGCGCCTGGCCCTGGCCATCCAGGACAAGGCCAACTTCGAACTCAACGACCTGCGCCTGCGCATCCAGTTCCTCGAAGGCAGCGACGAGCTGCGTGCGGGCGACGTGCTCAAACCCGAGGTCCTGGCCAAGCTGCTGGTCGATCAGTGGCTGGCCGCGGGCATGAGCCGCCAGCTCTGGGCCCAGGTACAGAGCCTGCTGCACGCACAGCTGGGCGAGGCGGCCGTCACGGCCTACAAGGAGGCGAACGCCTTCCTGATCGGCAAGGGCGTGATGCCCGAGATCGACCTCAAGCGCCTGGTGCGCAAGCCCGCCGGCGGGCCCTCGGGCCCGGCACCGCTGGGGGCGGGGTACCAACCCACGGCCGTGGCTTCGCAGCCGCAGGCCGCGTCCTGGCAGGGCGCGGGCGGCAGCGCCGCCGGCATTCCGCCGGGCATGGCCGGCTTCGCTCCGGCCGCGATCGGCGTGCGGCCGTCCGGGCCGCTCGGCGCGCCGGGAAGCCTGGGCCAGGACACGCTGGTCGCGACCGGCATGTCGCCCTTCATGGCCGCGCGCCAGCGTGCGCAGGGCGTGATGGTGAGCTTGCGGCGCTTCGTCGGTGCGGTGACGGGCGGCGTTCCGGCAGGCGCCCCCCTGAGCAGCACACCGGGCGGCGGCGGCGTCGCCGTGCCGGGCGGCTCTCCCGCGTTCATGGCGGCCATCGCCGACGCAGGCGCGGCCTACCAGGTCGGCAGTTCCGCCTACATGGTCGGCGTGGACGTGGGCGGCGACGGCGCAACGGCGGTGCAGCGCAGTGCGGCGGAACTGCGGCGCCGGTCCAACGAGCTCAAGCGTCAGGCCCCGACCACCGCCGACAAGGCCACGGTCGAGATCGTGGCGCTGATGTTCCAGGCCATCCTGGCCGAGGAGCGCATTCCCTTCTCGGCCCGCGTGTGGTTCGCCCGCCTGCAGATGCCGGTGCTGCGCGTGGCGATCGCCGAGCCGGAGTTCTTCGGCACCTTGCAGCACCCGGCGCGCATGCTGATCGACCGCATGGGCTCGGTGGTGATGGGCTTCGACGCTGCCGCCATCTCCGGCAGCGCGCTCGAGAACGAGATCCGCCGCGTGGTCCAGGTCATCGAGCAGTACCCCGAGACCGGGCAGCGCGTGTTCAAGCTGGTCTATGACGAGTTCGTGGCCTTTCTGAACAAGTACCTGACGCAGGGCGACGCGACCAAGAAGCTGATGAGCGTCGCGCAGCAGGTCGAGCAGAAGGAGACGATGGCGATCCAGTACACCATCGAGCTGCGCAAGATGCTCAACGACATGCCGGTGCGCGAGGAGATCCGCGAGTTCCTGTTCAAGGTCTGGGCCGAGGTCCTCGCGCTGGCGGCGCTCAAGTACGGCGGGCAGGACGAGCAGACCGTGATGCTCAAGCGCGTCGCCTCCGAACTGGTGTGGGCCGCGAGCGCCAAGCCCAACCGCACCGATCGGGCGCGCGTGATCCAGGAGCTGCCCAAGCTGCTGCAGCGCCTGCGCCAGGGCATGGAGCTGCTGGGCGTGACCGGCGCGCCGCAGGAAGAGCAGATCAAGACGATCGGCAAGACCCTGTCCGACGCCTTCATGTCCAAGACCGCCGCGATCTCGCCGGCGCAGATCGAGGCCATGGCCTCGCACCTCACCAACCTCGAGGACTTCGTGGGCGACGGGGAGGGCGGCGCCGAGATGCCGATGGACGCCGCCAGCATCGAACTGCTGCTGGGCGTGGACGCCGCCTCGATCGAGGTGGTGCCCAACACCGGCACCAAGGTCACCGAGGACATGCTCACCTGGGCGCACGAACTGCAGGTGGGCAACTGGTTCATGCTCGACCACAACGGCCGCGCCAGCCAGGTCCAGTTCGTCTGGCGCAGCGAGCGCAAGCACCTGCACCTGTTCGCGGCCCCCGACGGCCGCAAGTTCCTCATCCAGGCGGGGCGGCTGGCGTCCTACCTGCAGGCCGGCCTGCTGGTGCCCGCCGAGGAAGAGACGCTGACCGCGCGCGCCACGCGCGAGGCCCTGGCCAAGCTCGACGCCAACCCGGAGCGCCTGCTCAACTGAGGGTGCGCCGCGGGGCGCTCAGTGCGCCACGCGGTCGCGGGTGTCGTCGCACAGCTCGTCGAGCATCAGCGCATCGGGCTCGATGCCGGTGCTCCAGTGCACCATCAGCACGATGATCTTGAGCTCGTCGAGTGCCACCGGGTCGCCCGGCGCCGCCATGGCGCGGTCGATGACGATCTCGCGCAGGCGTGCCGGCAGCAGCCCGGCCGATTCGAGGAAGCTGATGAAGCCCAGGCACTCGGCGCCCAGGTGTTCCTGCTCGGCCGCGGAGTAGACGCGCATGGTGTCCGGCGAGGCGGTGAAGCCATCGTCCTCGGACATGTGCAGCGTGACCGTGGCGCTGCGGTCGTCCTCGTGGCGCGTCCACTGCAGGCCCTGCGTCGCGAAGCTCAGGCCGTCGAGCCACTGGAGCGCCTCGCGTATCTCGTCGGCGTCGAAGCCGTTCGCGCTGAGCTTGCGGCCCAGCAGTTGCGGTTCGGGGCATGCGTCACCACGCCAGTAGTTTTCGTAGACGAAGACGAGCACTTCGAACATGACCCAATATAGCCCAGCACGACCGGAGCGGGCACGAACGTGGCGCATGCACCACGAAAGGCCCTTCAGCCGCGGGCCATTCGCTGGAACAGCCCGCCCGGCAAGCGCGCGACCTGCCCGTCGAGTTCGAGTTCGAGCAGCTCGACCTGCAGCTCGGCGGCACCCTTGCCCGTGCGGGCGCCGAGCGCATCGAGGCTCACCGGGTCGTGCCCCATCCGCGCGAGCAGGCCCTGAGGCTCGGCGTCGTCGTCGTCCGTCGCGGCCGCGGCGGCCCCGTCGGGCACCGCGGCCCCGGGGTTCAGTTCCTCGAAGATGTCCTGCACCGACTCGACCAGCTTCGCGCCCTGGCGGATCAGCGCATGGCAGCCGCGCGACTGCGGCGAGTGGATCGAGCCCGGAATCGCGAACACCTCCTTGCCCTGTTCCACCGCCAGCCGCGCCGTGATGAGCGAGCCCGAGGCCAGGGCCGCCTCGACCACCAGCGTGCCGCGGGACATGGCCGCGATCAGGCGGTTGCGCTTGGGGAAGTTCTGGTTCAGCGGCGGCGTGCCGAGCGGGAACTCGCTGACGATCAGCCCGCGCTGCGCGATGCGGTGCGCGAGCTCGCGATGGCGCGCCGGGTACACGCGGTCCAGCCCGGTGCCCACCACGGCCACGGTGGCCAGCGCCATGTCCGGCGCCGCGCCGTCGAGCGCGCCGTCGTGCGCGGCGCCGTCGACGCCCAGCGCCAGGCCCGAGACCACCGTGAGCCCGCTGCCGGCGAGGCTGCGCGCGAACAGGCGCGCGTCGACCGCGCCCTGGGGCGTGGGATTGCGGCTGCCGACGATCGCGAGGGCGTGCCCGGCCAGGCCGGCGAGCGCCTGGTGCGGCCGGCCCATGACGTACAGCATGAGCGGCGGGTCGGCCGTCTGCAGCAGGTCGCCCGGGTAGGCGGCGTCGCCCAGCGTCACGATGGCACGGGCCACCGGCG